>WNFC01002689.1_pt1 | contig 26330 bp, 25 predicted proteins | sample 5400541 | NCBI WGS metagenome assembly WNFC01 (sample SAMN13153342, study PRJNA577476) | soil metagenome | isolation source: 120 cm saprolite under Douglas fir tree site 2 hole 2 replicate 1 | place: USA:California | collected 2015-04-18 | reverse complement strand
TTCGTGACGACGCTGCACGGGCGGCTCGATCTGCCGGAACACCAGCCGGTTTTCACCACGTTCGCATCGATTCCGGTGATTTCGATTTCGAACGCCCAGCGCCGACCGGTGCCGCAAGCCCGGTGGGTCCGCACGGTTCATCACGGGTTGCCGGAGAATCTATTAGGTCCACGGCCGGTAAAACCGAGCTACCTGGCTTTCCTCGGGCGCATAGCTCCCGAGAAACGCGTCGATCGCGCGATCCGCATCGCCGCCCGTTGCGAGATACCGCTGAAGATCGCCGCGAAAGTCGATCGGGTGGACATCGACTATTTCGAAACCGAGATTCGACCGCTGCTGAGCCCGCCCTTCATCGAATACATCGGGGAAATCAGCGACCACGAAAAATCGGAGTTCCTCAGCGGTGCAATCGGCTTGATCATGCCGATCAATTGGCCGGAACCGTTCGGCCTGGTCATGATCGAGGCCTTGGCGTGCGGAACGCCGGTCGTCGCCTTCAATCGCGGATCGGTCCCGGAAATCATCGAGGACGGTCTGACCGGCTTTGTCGTCGAAGACGAGACGAGCGCGATCGGCGCCGTGAACCGGCTGTCGCAATTGTCCCGCGAGCGGGTACGCAAGCGATTCGAGGAGCGATTTACCGCTCGCCGCATGGCCAAGGATTACCTTGCGGTCTATCGCAGCCTGATGGAGCAGACGGTGCCGCGTCCCAAGCTCGTTGCGGTGCAGGGGCTCCACGCCGAAGCCGCCGCCCCGGCGCAATCCGCCTGAATTCGGCCATCCCGAAAAGCACGCAGATCCGCCGATCAGTCCACCGGGGCCGGCCGGGTCTCGGGCAACGAGGTCCAAACTAGCACCAAGCCGGCGACCCCCAGGGCGGCGAGGCCGAGGAAGGCAGCGCCGCTCCCCCAGGTATCGCTCATGTAGCCGGCAAGTGTCGTGCTGAGCGAGGCGCCGATCCCGACCGCGCTGCCGACCACCCCCTGCGCTAAATTGAAGCGGCCGGTGCCGCGGGTCGCGTCGGCAATTACCAGCGGGACCAGCACGCCGAGCATGGCAGCGGAAATCCCGTCCAATAGCTGCACGCTTACCAGCAGAAACGGATCGGTGACCGCGCCGAACAGCACGCCCCGAAGCGGCAAGGCGGCGAAGCCGAGGAGCAGCAGGGGCCGGCGCCCCCATTGCTCGGCATGTCGCCCGACCCACGGAGCGAACGCCGCCACCACCAGCTGCGGCACCACGATGCAGGCGGCGATCAACACCGTTGCCCAGTCGCTCGATCGGGTCGTGAGCAGGCTGCCCATCAGCGGCAGCATCGCGGCATTGGCGAGATGGAAGAGCAGGGCGCATGCCGCCAGAATCAACAGCGGGCGATTGCCGGCGAGTGCCAAAAGCCCTTGGCCGAGGTTGCGCAGCCCCGCGTCGTGCTTGCCGCCGTGCGCCCGTTCCGGGTCGATTTCGCCGGGCCGGATGTGGAAAAGCGCGATGAGCGTCGGCACGATCAAGGCCGCGGTAGCGAAGAAGACGTACCGGCTGGAAGTCAGATAGCCCAAAGCCCCCATGGCGGCGGCAGCCAGCCCGGTTCCAATCGAGGCGAAGCGGGCGTTGCGCCCGAGCCGTTCACCGATCCCGGCGTGACCGACCAGCCCGAGGCTGATCGCCGCCATCGCCGGCCCCAGCACGCAACTTGCGGCGGCGTGCAACACCCGTCCGAGCAGAACCAGCAGGAAGATGGGCCATGCCGCCAGCGCCACGGCGCTGGCACTGATCGCAATCACGCCGCAGGCGGCCACGAGCCGCTCCGAGCGGGCCGCGTCCACCACGGCGCCGCCGGGCATCTGGCCCGCCAGAGCGACCAGGCTGCCGAGTGTCAGCACCAACCCGATATCGACCTGGGTCCAAGCCTGCGTCGTCAAATAGACGGAGACGAATGGCCCGAAACCGGTCTGCACGTCCGCCAGGAAGAACACGAACCAGTCGAGCCCGCGCAGGCTGGCGCGCGACGGGGCGGGGCCGTGTCGGGAAGGGGGCGAGAGCTTGGGCGTGGCGTGGTCCTTGGCGCCGCCGCCCTCGAGTCCGTGCACCGGGCCTGCCGCAGGTCTCGCCTAGAGGTCCGGACCCAATGCTCCCAGCACGACGACGGGCTTGCCGGGCTTATATTCCGGAGCCTGTTTTACTTGATTTCGGGTGAGGTCGAGGGAAATGCGGTCGGGCTGGTCGGCGGGAGCGAAATGCAGCGCCGACCAATCGACGACCACCTTCCGGTTTCCCACGCCGAGGAACCCGCCGAAATCGATCACGGCGGCTCGCACGTGCCCAGCCTGATCCACCAGAACGTCGACGATTCGGCCCATGTCCTCGTCGGCGCTGCTGCGGACCTCTTTGCCGAGCACTGCCTGAACATCCTGATAGGGCAGCACGGTTTTGCCCGTATCGTCCGCGCCGCTCTCGCCGACAGCCGCTGCCTCGGAGCTACGGGCCGGCTGGCCCTCGTTCGTGCCATCCGCGTAGAGAGCCGGCGCGGAAAGCGCGCCAAAGCTCGCCGCGAGTATCGCAGCGATAAGCCAAGTAACGCGCATGGAGCCCTCCCGAGATCGATCGATATGGCCCTAACCCCGATGGGTCGCTTCGGTTCCACGGCCTCGAGGCCGGATCGCGGCCTCGGCGAGCGCCAAATCTGGCACGAGCCAACTCCCGCGTCTCTGAGACACATGGCCTCGCACGAGTTACCTCTCGCCGAGGAGCTCGCGGCGACGCAACTCGGATTCCTGCGAGTAGCGGCGCAATGCATGCGCCTCCGTGAGGATGCCGACCACTCGGCGGGTAACTTTCGAGTCCACGACGGCCAGAGCCTCGGCTTCAGCCTCATCGAAGGTCTCGACCGCGGCCTTGATGGTCATGGTCGGCAACAGAACGTCGCGGGTGTTGTGTAGGATGGCGCGAACGGGGGTCTCCGGGGCGAGCTCCGGCGCATGGGCTTCGGGCACGATGACGATCCCGGCATAGCGCCCATCCGGCTCGACCGCGACCACGCGAGTTTCCGAACCGAGCGGAAACGCCGCTCGGAACGCCGCGATGGTGATATCGGCCGCGACGGTCTTCACGTCGCGGCGCATCATCCGTGCAACGGTGAGGTCGCGCATCCAGCCGATGTCGGCGGCGCTGCGAATGGTCTCTCCGCGCAAATGAAACCGCCAAGTGGCGAACGAATAGCCGAACATCTCCCGTGTGACCAGCACCGAGATGACGACGGTGATGAGCACCGCGGCAGTGAGCTGCAAGTCTCGCGTGGTCTCGAGGGCGATGAAGGTCATGGTCAGCGGCGCGCCGATGATCGATGCGGAGAGCGCCCCCATGCCGATGATGGCATAGGCACGCGGATCCAGGACCAAGCCGGGCCATGCCGTGCTGATGCCGCTCGCGAACAGATGACCGCCGATGGCGCCGAGCAGCAGCGAGGCGAAGAACAGGCCGCCGCGAAAGCCGCTGCCGAGCGAGACGATGGACGCGACGGCCTTGAGCAGCAGCACCATCGCCAGCTCGCCGAGCGGCCGGTCGATGATGCCGGCGAGGTGCAGCGCGCCGTGCCCCGACGACATCACCTGCGGGGTGATGCATGCGCACAGGCCGACTACGAGGCCGCCCAGCGCGGGCCGGAACGCGAGGGCGACGCCCCATCTCACGAACAAGGACTCGCAGGCGCCCACCCCGCGCATGATGGCGATGCCGAGCAGCGCTCCCAGCAGCCCGAGCGCCGCCGCAAGCGTCAGGTCGTGGCCGGAAATAGCGATGATATCCGCGCTGAAGATGTTCAAGGGGGTCGAGGTGAATTGCTGCGATACCAGCAGGCCGACCAGCGCCGCAATTGCGACCGCGGCCAGGCTCGCGACCGAGTAGCTGCCGATCACCAGTTCGAACGCATAGAAGGCGCCGGCAAGCGGCGCCCCGAAGGCGCCGGCGATGCCTCCCGCGGCGCCGCAACCGACCAGCACCCGCAGGTCGCCGCGCCGCAAGCGGAATCTCTGCCCGATGAAGGAGGCGATGCCGCTGGCGAGTTGGGTATAGCCCGCTTCCAGGCCGACCGATGCACCGACCCCGCTCGACCACACCGTCTGCGCCGCGACAATCAGGCTGCCGCGCAACGACATGCGCCCGCCGTGAAGCGCGTTGGCTTCGATCGGGTCGACTTCGCGCGCCGGCCGGCGATGCGCAATCAGGATACCGGCAAGTCCCAGGCCGAGTCCGCCGAGCATCGGGACGAGGATCGCTACGCTCGGATCGAGGTGCGCTTGCGCGGACAGCCGCTCGCCCGGGCCGAGCCCGAACAGAACGATGTGCAGCAGATCGACCAGTGCCGACATGGCCGCCACCACCAGCCCGCCGAGCGCACCGATCACGACCGCGAGCAGCACTAGGCTGGTTTCGCGGGCTCGCACGAATGCGCGCAGCCGGCGCGGCACGTCGAAGGGGAAACCCACCGAGGGGACGAGCCGGCGGAAATTGCCGCTGGTCCCTGAATTCTGGAGCTTGATCGGCCGCGTCATCGGATCGGAAGGCAATGGTCAGATCAATGTTCAGAGATCGGCGATCGGAATCGACCAGATTTCCCAGGTTTCTGATTTTTTCGATTTTCCGACTTTTGACCCCTGATCCCCGAAACGCAAAGACCCCGGCTGGGTCCCCGAGTCGGGGTCGCCGCCGGACGTCGGGGGGACCCCAAACCATGCCCGACATGGCCACCAATGCCGGGTCTGCTTCGCTGTCGCGTATGGAAAGCCCCCGCTTCGCGCCACCTCGCCGTCACGGTCGCGCGCCCTCGCGGACCAACTCGAGTCCGAGCCGTTCCGGGTCGTGGACGCGCCATCACATCATCGTCATTGCCGAGGTCCCCGCGGCCGAGACAAGCGACCCTGCGGTCCCGTGCGATCGCTGCGTTCTTGCCCTCGAAGCCCCGCAATGAGGGCATCGGATCGCCGGGAGGACCGGAACTCTTGGCATGCTGCCTCCTTCGAAAACCGATTTCGAGGCGCGCCAGGGACTTAGCCGGGCCTGCGAAGACAAAGCCCCGGCCGACTCACGCTGGAGCCGACCAGGGCTGTGCCGGGCGGCGGGGGGACGGGGATGGGGGGGAACCCGCCCGGCACAGGTTCAACGTTCGATCTCGGCACGGGTTCCGGGCCTCGGTTCGATTTCTTTTCAGAGGCCGGTCATGGGCGCGAAGGCTCCGCTCGGGCGGCTCAGCCGGCGGCACCCCGCAGCACCGCCTGGGTGGTCCGGTCCGGCGCGAAATCGTCCATGCTGTCGATGGCCAGGATTTGCGCCAGCCGGGCGCGGGCGCGGTGCACCCGACTTTTGATCGTGCCGACCCGGCACCCGCAGATTTCCGCGGCCTCCTCGTAGGAGGCGCCGGAAGCGACCACGAGGATCAGGGTCTCGCGCTGGTCGGAAGGCAATTTGGCGAGCGCGCCGCGAAGTTCCTCGAACTCCAGCCGTCCGTTCTGCTCGGGATGCGTGATCATCCTTTCGGCGTAGCTGCCGTCCGCGTCCTCGATCTCGCGCCGGTACTTGCGGTAGTTGGAGCGCAGGCTATTGCGCAGGATCGTGAACAGCCATGCGGCCATATTGGTCCCGCGCTGAAACTGATCGATATGGGTCCACGCCCGCAGCAGCGTCTCCTGCACGAAATCGTCCGCCTGGTCCAAATTTCCACATAACGAAATCGCGAAGGCGCGCAGCTTGGGGACTTCCGCCAGGATCGCCTCGTGGGCCCAAGCGGTGTTCGCGGTGTTCATGGCCGCTGCGGCGCCACGCTCAGGCGCCGGACCAGTTCGCGCAGGTTTTCCGGAAGCTCTTGCTTGATCAATTCCGCGTACATGGCCCGCAGTTGCCGGCCGATTTTCGCCTGCACGTCGCGGCCGATCCGCGCGTTCTCTTTGTCTCGAGATCGAGGAGTCGTCGTCGAGCGCAGCTTCCCGGGCCGCTTTCACGCTCCGCGCTCGGCGACCCGGATCGGCCGCGCCGGGTTTCGCACGGCTGCCGGAGGTCTCGCGTGCGGGTTGGCCGGCGCGGCGCAGGGATTTGTGGGCATGGCGCGCGCCGGGACCGGCGCGCATGCCGGCAGAAACTGCCGCCGAAGCCGGTGCTAAGCGTGACGCAGCCATTGCGATCTTCCAGCGGCCATGACTCACCGCGTTCGCGTCGAGGCGAAGGATATCGGCGTGGACCAACGCCCCATCATCCCAATAGTTCCGCGCCGATGCTTGGTTGATCGGCCGGCGTCCCGCGCCGCTGCGGAAGCAACTTCTGGAACTGTTGAAGCATGCTTCGAGTTAATGCTCGCGAGTGCGCGACAAAGCTCAGATGGTAGGAGGGAGGCGGTCATCTGGATCACGTCGGCGCGTAATGGAGAACCACATGATCTCCGAAAGTTGCCGTCGCCAGCTTGCAGGTTTCGGATTGACTACTGCGCATATTCTCTATCGCCGGCCGGATCGCCCGTGGCTGCTGCAATCTTATGTGTGGCAGGAGTACGACACCTGGCCGGACTTTCCCATCCTGCGGGATTTTCTGGCATTCTGGCGAAAATCGCTGGACGGTGCGCTGCATTCCGTAGTGGTGGCGCACTCGGCGTTGAACCGGCCGGCGGAGATCCGCTCGGTCGACAGCATGCTCGGATTGCATTGATCGCGGTCCGGCTGTGGCCCTCGCGAAAGCAAGCTTCGCGATACTGGCGGAAACCACGGATGAATGCGGTCCGGCAACCCGAGGCTCCCGCCTCGCGTCGACCCGGCGACGCACGGATCGAGGACGCGAAGCGGCGGGGGCGTGAGTGGGCGCTCGAACGCGGCCTGGAGGAGACGTTTCCGGCGTCCGATCCGGTTGCGATCCTTCAGCCGTCGGTCGCCACCGGCCGCGGTGAGCGCTGATCGCGACGCATTTTGCGTTGGAGCTCCACTAACGCGGCATCCGCGTGGTCTCCCGGTTGGCACCTCGGCCGCAGCGAGACGCTTAAGCTTGCTCGTTTCCGGCAAGGACGGCTCGGGTCGCGCGATCCGGACCGAAATCATCCATGCTCTCGATGGACAGCAGCTCGCCGAGCCGGCCGCGTGCGCGGTTGACGCGGCTCTTGATTGTGCCCACGGCGCAACCGCAGATCTCGGCGGCCTCCTCGTAGGAAAATCCGGACGCGCCCACGAGAATGAGGGCCTCGCGTTGATCGGCCGGCAGTTTGGCGAGGGCGGCGCGGAACTCCATGAATTCCACCCTTCCGGGCTGCTCGGGCTGCGACTTCAATCGTTCGGCGTAACTGCCGTCGGTGTCTTCGACTTCGCGCCGGCGCTTGCGATATTCGGAGCGAAACAGGTTGCGCAGTATCGTGAACAGCCATGCGGACATGTTGGTCCCGCGCTGGAACGAGTCGATATTTGCGAGGGCGCGCAACAGGGTTTCCTGCACGAGATCGTCGGCACGGTCGACATTCCCGCTGAGCGAAATGGCGAACGCACGCAGGTTCGGAACCGCCGCCAGGACGGCCTCGCGCACCGATGGATCGAGATTCACGTCCTTGTCGCCTTTATGACCTCTTGTCGTCCCGTTTTTCGAGACGGTCCAGGAGATCGACAAAGCGGGCCGGAACGCCCTGGTGCACCACGTCGTCGTACATGGCCCGGAGCTGTTGGCCGATTTTGGTCTGAATGTCCCGCCCGAGGCTGGGTTCGGCCGCGGCCGCCACGTCTCGCGTCCGCGCTCCAGGCCCTGCCAATTTCGGATTCTTCATTTCAATCCTCGCCACCCGCCCTAAATACTATGATACTACGTTCATTCCGCGGGGTCCCCATACTTCAACCCCGAACGCGCACGGTGCCGATTGGTTCCACGCTACCGGAACTTTTTTCCAACGCCCGCGTTGGCCCGGCGGCTCGGACAGTTTCGGGAGGGTTTCGTGTCCACGTCTCAAGCAGTCGCGCAGCACCTGCCTTACCTCCGCCGCTACGCCCGGGCGCTGACCGGTAGCCAGCATTCCGGCGATGCCTATGTGGCGGCCACGCTCGAAGCCTTGATCGAAGATCCCGCGGTCCTGGAGAAGGCCGTCGGCCCCCGCGTCGCACTCTATCGCTTGTTCACAAAGATATGGAATTCGGTCGGCGTCAATGGGGCCGTCGAGCCGGCAGAGCAAGGTCTGCCGGTAGAGCAGCGGCTCGCTCACATCACGCCGCGCGCGCGGCAGGGGTTCCTGCTGGTCGCGCTCGAGGGCTTTTCGGAGGACGACGCCGCGCAAGTCCTGGACGCCGATGTACCGACGCTGCGGGCGCTGGTCGAAGAGTCCGGGCGCGAGCTGGCGGCTGAAATTGCCACCGATGTGCTCATCATCGAAGACGAGACCTTCATCGCCATGGATCTCGAAGGACTGGTCGAAAGTCTGGGCCACCGCACCGTCGGCGTGGCGCGCACCCATGCCGAGGCGGTCACGCTCGCCAAGGCAAAGCGTCCCGGGCTGATTCTGGCGGACATCAAGCTTGCGGACGGCAGCTCCGGTCTGGACGCCGTGAACGAGCTGATCCAGTCTGTGCAGGTGCCGGTCATCTTCGTGACCGCCTATCCCGAACGCTTCCTCACCGGCGAACGCCCCGAACCGGCATTCCTGATCGCCAAGCCCTTTCAACCCGCCACGGTCTCCGCGGTGATCAGCCAGGCCTTGTTTTTCGAGCGCAAGGCCAAGCCGCGGGAGCGGCGGGCGACCGCATGATCGGCGCATGGCGCGGGCCGGAACGGACGCGCCGCGTTGGTATGCCGCCCCTGTGCCGCCCGCGCCTGCCGAACATCGGTTCAGCAAAACGCATCAGGCCGTGAGGCTTCTGCGGTCTACCGGCCCCCCTATTCTAGCGGTCCCTCTCGTTCGTCTTCGGCCACATGCGCAGTTTTCTCAGCAGCTCCCGCGAGCGCCGGATCATCCCCGTTGCCTGCTGCAAGTCGGTTTCGAGCTGCGCTCGCTGGCGTCTGGCGAGATCGACGAGGCGCCGTGTCCGCTCGACCAGCCTGTCGTCCAGGTCGTAGTCTTGCATGATGGGAGAACGCGGTCGGGCCAAATCGGGTTGCGTCGGACTCGGGGAGCCCGAGCCTATTGCGCAACCAATTCTACCATTCTTGCGACTTCACGCCAAGCCGCCGGCGAATCTATCTCGCGGGATCGCACGATATTTGTTTGCTCATAACGCGGGTTTATGCGGGCGCCAATTCCCAGGCGGCGCGGCCTACCTTATTCCTCCCGGTCGACCGGCTCAGGTCAAATTTCGCAACCATACCAGATTGAGATCATCGTTGGTGAGCTTGCCCCACTGCTGTTGCACTTTGCCTTTTATCTGCTTCCAGTTTCCTTCCACGCGATCCCAGTTCATCGTCGTCTCCTACTTGGCCGGCGCGGTTGGACGCTTCGCTATCGGCCGTCTCGACAGCACAAAAAAGCAGGACGTAGCCGGCAAGAATCCGGCTACGTCCAGAGTGGCCGGCCGAGCACGAGGGGAGGGGGATGCGGCCGGTCGTAGCTATAAGCTTCCAAGGAAAAATAGGTTCCGCGGCTTGGCCGTCGGCCGGACCCGTCGGCTCGGACAGCGGGCCGCTGCGGAAACGATTCGCTTCGCTTCTGCGTTTCGCTTTGGGAAGCTTTGATTGCCTGAGCTATCCAGCCGTCGGTGACGCATGAGCCCTGCCTGACCAGACCCGTGCTGTCGTGACGGCGGCTCGTGCCGACATTTGGAGCTCGTAGCGACCATATGATCTAATCCCTTCAGACGGTTCGAGGCTTGCCGATGAGTGCCATTTCGGATTGGTTGTTCGGGACCGCCGGCGAAATGCCGCTCGAAGGCGACATGCTGCGACGACCGGACATCCTCATTCCGCAAGCCGCAGCCGATCTGATCCTGGCGACAAGCTATCTTGCCATTCTCTCCGGATTGATCTGGTTTCTCCGCCGCCGCCCCGATCTCGTTCGCGACCATCGGCTCCTGGCGCTCCTGATCGGTTGCTTCCTCGCGCTCAGCGCCGCCGCGCGACTCGTGGATGCAATCTCGATCTGGCGTCCGGTCCCGGGAATGCTGGTGCTGAGCAAAGCCGCGGCCGCGCTGGCATTCGCGGCGATCATCGTCGCAATGGTGCCGCTGTTACCCAACCTCGTGCGGCTGCCGTCGGCTCGCCAGCTGCACGAAGCCAACGAACGGCTGCGCCGCGAGGTGGCGGCCCATGAGGCCACGCTGCTGGAGCTGGAAACCGCTCGGCGGGATCTGGAGAGCCGGGTTGCGGAACGCACCAAGGATCTCGGCCTGGTCACGGCACGCTTCAAGACCGCGCTGCGCGGCTCCAAGGTGTACGTCTCTTCCCAGGACCGCAACCTGCGGTACCTGGCGATCACCGAGCCGATGCTGGGCCTGGGGATCGGCGAGATCGTCGGCCGCACGGACGAGGAGGTTCTACTCGCGGAGGGTCGCGAGGAAATCATTGCATTGAAACGCCGAGCCCTCGACAGCGGACTGCCGTCCGACGGTGAGGTCGGCATCGGCCAAGGCCCGACGGCGCTCCGGTACGACTTCCACGTCGAGCCGCTGCTCGATGCCGCCGGAGCCGTGGTCGGCGTGACTTGCGCGGCGGTCGACATCACCGAGCGCCGCAGGGGAGAGGACCACCTGCGCCTGCTGTTGCGCGAGCTCACCCATCGCTCCAAGAACCTGCTCGCGGTGATCCAGGCGATGGCGCGGCAGACCGCGCGGCACGCGGGTTCCATCGAGGCCTTCCTCGACCGGTTCGGCGCCCGGCTGCAGGCGCTGGCGACCTCGCACGATCTCCTGATCCAGGAGAGTTGGCATGGCGTGTCGCTGGACGGGCTCGTGCGTTCCCAGCTCGGTTCTTATCTCGATCGCACCGGCTCTCAGGTCCTCATTGTCGGCGATGGGGTGTTGTTGAAGCCGGATGTCGCGCAGAGCCTCGGGCTGGCGCTGCACGAGCTTTCGAGCAATGCCGAGAAATTCGGGGCGCTCTCGGTTCCGAACGGCCGGGTCTCGATCGCGTGGCGGCGCGTGGCGCAAAGCGATGGCGAAGCGGTGGAGCTGCTATGGGCCGAGAGTGGCGGTCCGAGCGTCGGCCCGCCGGCACGGCGCGGTTTCGGCACTTTGGTCATCGAGGGTAACCTCCCGCGCTCGCTCGACGCCCAGGTCGACCTGGCATTCGCCGCGCAAGGCGTGCGCTGCCGGATCCTCATTCCAGCCAGCCGGCTGTCCCCGCCGCGCGCGGGCGGCACCCGCGCAATTTAATGGAACCAAGCGCTCTCGGCGGCGTTTAGCCGCTGGACACATCGGGGGAGGGGTTTCTCGCACAATCAGCACCGTCCCGGAGAAATCCCATGTACGGTTTGGCTCCATACATCGTCGGCGGGCTCGCCGCCGTGCTGGTCGTCGACCATGTGGCAATTCCCTCGATCGGATCGGCGATGACCGACTGGCTTGGGGGTCCCGGGGTTGCGGTGAACGTCGTCGAGCGCGACCACAAGGCCGATCGCCTGATGCCCGCCCGTACCGCGGCAGGGCAGAGGCCCGCGATTACCGCCGTGGAGGTGGTAGGCTTGCACGATACGGCGATCGTCTACCGGGATCGCGAGGGCCGCGTTCTCTTCCGTACCGACCCCCTGAGCAACGCTACGCTGGTCGCGAAGGACGTGGTCCTTCCGGAAATCACCATCCGGGACAGCGGGCGCAGCGCAGTCAATCCCGTGCCGATCGAGGTCCCTGTTCGGGCGCCGGAGCATCCCAAGCTGCCGCCCGGCTGCGATTCGGCGTTCAGCCCTCTGACTTTGCCTTCGCTCTCGCGCATGCCAAGCCGTTGTATTGCCGAGAATGAGCACCCGGCGCGACTGGCAGCCTTACAGCGCTAGCACCCGATGCTGGATCGGCCGGCCGGCCGTGACGCCCGGCCGCTGCTCGGATTGCCGCCCCGGATCATTTGGCCGTGGCGCGGGCCGGTCTGCCAGCCGTTTTCCCCGCCCCTTGTGCCGAGCCGATCGAGCCGGCGCTCGACACGAACAGGATCGAACGCCGCGATTTTTCCAGAATGGCAGCCGCCACGTTGCCGAAGAACAGCGTGTCGCCGGGACGGCGGTTGACCCCCATGACGATCACGGTGTTCCGGTTGGCGTTCGCCTGCCTCAGGATCGCGTCATCGGCGGCAACATCGACCTTAACATCGGTCCGAATATCGACGTTGTAGCGGTCGGCCATCTCCACCACGTCCCTGAGGATTGCCTCGTGCTGCCGGCGCGAGCGTAGGGCATTGCGGAGATTTCGCGCCGCCCGCTTGGATCTTCCGGTCGAAACATATAGCGCCGTCACCGGCGCTCCGGCCGCCTGGGCGATGGCGATGCCGATCTCGGCCGCCCGCCGCGAGGCCTCGGTTCCGGTGACCGGGACCAGAATGTTCAGCGCGCTTTGCAGCGGCCGCTCGAAATGAACGCCGCGGGCGGCGACGATGGCCAAGGGTCCTTCGAATTCCGCGGCGATCCGGTTGACGTCTTCGTGAAACTCGGCCTTGCGGGCGACGTTCTCGGTGCCGATGACCAGCAGGTCGTAGCCCTTGCGCGCCTCGCTGGCGACGGTTTCCTCCGCCGGCTCGTCGCCGCTTCGCGTGATCACGCTTACCTTTGCCGGCGTGCCGCTTTCCTGCTCGTCCTCCATCACCCGCGCCGCTTGAGCGGCGGCTTGGATCGCATGCTCGCCGCTGAGTTGACCGGATTGTTTTGCGGCGGCGCCGTCGGCAGGCTGCACACGGATGACGGTGGCGGGCATTCCCTTGGCGGCGGCGATGAGCCCGGCGAGGCGCGACGCGAACTTGCCGTTGGCGCTGTCGTCGACCGCGATCAGCAGCCGCTCCATGTTCGATACGAATCCTTTGGCCTCGAATTCCTCCCGCTCGAGCCGCCGTCTCTCCTGCTCGCCGATCGGCAGCCGGCCGAGCGCCCACCGCAACGTCGGCGGCATCGCGGTGGTCGTGACTACGGCCATGGCGACGATCAGGGTGAACAGGCTGTGGCTGAGCATGCCCAGCGACAGGCCGATGGTCGCGATGATGACTTCTGTCTGTCCCCGCGCGTTCATTCCGCACCCCAGCGCCAGCGACTCACGGAAATTCAACCCGCCGAGCCTGCCGCCGATGAATGCGCCGCCGAACTTGCCGACACTGGCGATCACGATCAGTCCTAACATCAACCAGACGAGAGACGGGTCCCTCAAAACCGACAAATCGGTGCCGAGCCCCGCCAGCCCGAAAAAGACCGGCGCGAACAGCGCGGTGATCAGGCCGCGCAGCTGCTCGTCGATGTGGCGTGTCAGGATCGGCGATTCGCCCACCAGGATTCCCGACACGAACGCGCCCAGCACGGTGTGAACGCCGATCAGGTGCGTGGTGAGCGCCATGCCGCCCATGATGACCAGGATCATGGTGATCACCGGGACTTCGCTGACGAAATTGTCGTTGGTCCAGCGGATCAGGCTGAACACGATGCGCCGGCCGATGGTCAGGCTCAGCGCGAGGAACAGTGCCGTTCCGAGCACGCTGCGGGCGAGCGTCGCCATGTCGACCGTCCCGTGCTCGGCGAGGCCGAAGGTGATGGCAATGATGATCCACCCGATCGAATCGTCGATGATGGCCGAAGCCACGATGACCTGCCCGACGTTGCGGCGCATGAAGTTCATCTCGCGCACGACCATGGCCACGATCTTGATGGAGGAGATCGACAGCGCGGTGCCGAGGAACAGCGACGTGATCAGTCGCTGATCGGGCTTGGGCAGCATGGCATCGGGCAGGAATTCGCCGAGCGCGAACCCGCATAGGAACGGCAGCGAGATGCCGGCAAGCGACACGCTTGCCGCCGCCGCGCCGACCTTCCTGACCAGGCGCAGGTCGATTTGCATTCCCGTGAGCAGCAGCAACATCAGGATGCCGAGCTGGGAGACCCCATCGATCATGCTCTTCTGCGCGCCGCTCGCCGGAAAGATCGCGTGCTGCGCCTCCGGCCAGATCATGCCGAACACCGAGGGACCCAGCACAATGCCGCCAAGGAGCTGACCGATCACCGCCGGCTGGCCGATGCGCTGCATCGCCTCGCCGAGCAGGCGGCCGACGAGGAGCAGGAGAACGACTTGAGCGAGGAACACCACCTCGGAAGCGCCGGATGAGGTGCTGGCCGGCTCCGCGGCAGCCCATGCAGCCGGGGCGGTGGCGAGGAGCAGCCACGCACAAGCGCCGCAACTTGCGAGGCGCCGCCCTCGCGTCCACCTGGGCCGGGTTTGGTGGAACGGCATGGGTCCGACGATTGCCGCGGCCCTATCCCGTAGCCGCGATCGAACGCGCCGACCGGGTCCGCGCGCCGATCGCCGCGGGCGCGCAGGAAAACGACGCGTCGGGTCCGTGCATCGAGAGTTCCCCCACGATTGGACCGGACAACGCCCGCGCTTCGGCTCTGTTCCCAACCGCGAGGTATGCCTCACGCAAATACCAGGCATCCCATGGGCGAATCGCGATCCAACAGCGGAACACCGCTCAACTTGGCCGGTTTTTGCTTCGATCCACCTCTCGAGGCAGGGATGAGTACGCGACACGGGGTGCTATTGGCAGCCATCACGGCCGCGCTGTGGCTCGGGCTCGGCGAAGGTTCGGCGGAGCAGAGCGGGATCGCGGCCGTCTATTCCTACCGCGGTGGGAGGACGTCCAGCGGAGAACATTCGGATCCCAGGGGACTTACGGCCGCGCATCGCTCGTTGCCGTTCGGCACCAAGGTGCTCGTCACCCATCGGCGCAACGGCCGCAACGTGGTGGTGCGCATCAACGATCGAGGTCCGTTCAGCCGCGGGAGAATTATCGACCTCACGCCGGCAGCCGCAAGCCAACTCGGGTTCAGCGGCTTGGCTCCGGTGAGCCTGTCTCCGATCGGCCGCTGATCGCCGAGCAAGGGTCTGCGCTGCGCCCGCGACAAAGCGCAGCAGGTCGGAACGGATGCGCCGCCCCGTGTCTTTTCCGGTCGTGCCGGGCGGGTCCCCCAGCCCCCTGTCCCCACACCGCTCGGCATGGCCCCGGTCGGTTTGGTCCAGCCCGGCCGGGGTACTTTTTTGTGGGGCGGGCGGGCGAAGCCCAACGCGGCACCCTGCGCGGAGCTTGTGATGGAGCGTCTGTATTTCCGCTGTCCCGTCACCGGCGAAGAGATCGACGTCGGCATCGAAAGCGAATTGGGGACGCTGTTGCGGATTCGACGAAGCGCGGTTCACGCCTGGTGTCCGCTATGCGGCCAGGGGCACGATTGGCGCATCGGCGACGCCCGGCTCGCCCAAGCGGTATGACCTGGCATGACCTGACGCCGGTTCTTTGCTGACACTGATCGGTCGCCGAAAGCGGATTTTTGCCCGACCGGCTCTTCGCGCAGGCCCGCGCCGGATGCAACGGAACCTAGGTCCGCCGCGTGCATTGTGCTGTGCCGCCACCGATCATGCGCGGCGCGCGGTGGCAAGGTCGAGCGGCCGAGTTTTCCGGCGAGCTGCCGCGGATGCAGGAACCGCGGCCTGCGGCAGCAACGGGAGGCTCTCGCCGATGCTCACGGACACTCTGGTGAATCGACTGCTTGCAAGCCACCTGGTGCCGCGCGAAGCAAAGCTGGCGGCGATCGAAAGCTGGCGACGGGAGCTCGCGTCGGCATCCTGGCGTGGTCCCTTGCACGCTCGGCTCGAGCGACGGCTCGCCGAAGCGAGCCGGTTGCTGGCAAACCCGCGACACGCCGCCGAGCCACTGACGTCGTGACGCCGGAGCATCCGAGCCTCAGTCACCGATGAGGTCCGGCGAACCGCCGCGCGAAGCATTTCAGCCCATAGGCGTGCCAAATCTTTGATTCGGTGCTATCGCGGGCCCCGTCCTGCCGGTCGCAAACGGGAGCCGTAGGATGCTCGACCCTCGGACCATCTGGTCGCAAACGCAATCGATTCTGGCGTGGGCGCCCGGCTGGCTTGCCGGAATCCTGATCCTGGTTGTTGCCGTAGTGGCGGCGCTGCTGGCGCATCTGGTGCTGATCGGGATCGCGCGCCGCATTGTGGGGACGCGTGGCTCCTTCCTCGCGGCGCTGGTGGTGCGCACTCGCGCGGCGACCCGGCTTGCGCTCCTCGTGTTCGTGGTGAGCGGCGCGTTGCAGGTGGCGCCGTTCGACCCGGCCGTTCGCGCCGCGATCGGCCATGTGCTGGTGGTCGCCTTCATCCTGCTGGTCGGCTGGTTCGCGATCATCGCCGTGCATCTCGCCGCGGAAACCTATCTGCGGCGCTTCCAGCTGGACACCGCGGACAACCTGCTGGCCCGCAAGCACGTCACCCAGGTACGCATCCTGCAGCGCTCGGCCGATACTCTGGTCATCGTGATCACGCTCGCGGCCGCGCTGGTGACGTTCGAGTCGGTCCGCCAGTACGGCGTCAGCCTGTTCGCGTCGGCGGGCGTGGTCGGGCTCGCGGTCGGGCTCGCCGCGCGACCGGTGTTGAGCAATCTGATCGCCGGCGTGCAGATCGCCATGACCCAGCCGATCCGGCTCGAGGACGCCGTCATCGTCGAGAACGAATTCGGCTGGATCGAGGAGATCGCCGCCGCCTATGTGGTGATCCGCATCTGGGACCAGCGCCGCCTGATCGTGCCGCTGAGCTATTTCATCGAAAAACCGTTCCAGAATTGGACGCGGCAAAACCCGGAGCTGATCGGTACCGTCGACCTCTATCTCGACTATGCGGCGCCGGTCGACCGCATCCGGGAAAAGCTCGACGAGATCGTGTCGCTATCGCCGCTCTGGGACCGCCGCGTCGCCAAACTGCAGGTCGCCGACGCCAAGGAGACGACGATCCTGGTGCGGGCTCTCGTCAGCGCGAAAAACGCCGGCGCGCTCGGGGATCTGCGCAACGAGGTTCGCGAGAAGCTGCTGTCGTTTCTGCGCGACGAACAACCCGAGGCTCTGCCGCGCCACCGCGCCGAGGTTGCCTTGAGCGCGTCGGCGCGCGCCGCAATGCAAGCGGCCGCACCGGATGCCTCCGCTACGAGAACAACCAAGCGGCTCGCCGGCGAGTGATGCTCGGCCTCAGGCTGCCCGCTTCTCGATGCGCGGCAGGGTCTCGAACTGATGGAACGGCGGGGGCGAGGGCAGCGTCCATTCGAGCGTGGTCGCTCCGACGCCCCACGGGTTGGCGCCGGCGCTCTGCTTGCGCGCGAAGGCGAGCGCCATGTTGACGAGAAACACCATCAAGCCGGCGATGGAGATATAGGCGCCGATCGAGGAGATGTAGTTCCAGTCGGCGAATGCGTCGGGATAGTCGACGACGCGGCGCGGCATGCCGGCGAGCCCGAGGAAATGCTGCGGAAAGAACGTGACGTTGACGCCGACGAACGTGATCCAGAAATGCAGCTTGCCGAGCGTTTCGTCATATCGGTAGCCGCTCATTTTCGGGAACCAATAGTACCAGCCGGCGAAGATCGCGAACACGGCGCCGAGCGAGAGCACGTAATGGAAATGCGCCACCACGTAGTAGGTGTCCTGCAGCAGGCGGTCGACGCCGGGATTCGCCAGCACCACGCCGGTGACGCCGCCGATGGTGAACAGGAAAATGAAGCCGACCGCCCACAGCATCGGGGTCTTGAACTCGACCGAGCCGCGCCACATGGTGGCGATCCATGAGAACACCTTGATGCCGGTCGGGACCGCGATGACCATGCTGGCGACCGCGAAATACGCCTGCGTCGAGGTCGAGAGGCCGACCGTGTACATATGGTGCGCCCACACCACCATGCCGATCGCGCCGATGGCGAGGATCGCATAGACCATGCCGAGATAGCCGAACACCGGCTTGCGGCTGAAGGTCGCCACCACCTGGCTGATGATGCCGAAGCCGGGCAGGATCATCACGTATACTTCGGGGTGGCCGAAGAACCAGAACAAATGTTGGAACAGCAGCGGATCGCCGCCGCCTTCCGGACTGAAGAAAGTCGTGCCGAAATTGCGGTCGGTCAGCAGCATGGTGATGGCGCCGGCGAGCACGGGCAGCACCAGCAGCAGCAGGCCCGCGGTGACCAGGATCGACCAGACGAACAGCGGCATCTTGTGCAGGGTCATGCCCGGCGCGCGCATGTTGAGGATGGTGGTGATGAAATTGATCGCGCCGAGGATCGAGGAAGCGCCGGCGAGATGGATCGACAGGATGGCGAAATCCACGGCCGGTCCCGGGTGCCCGGTAGTCGACAGCGGGGCATAGAGCGTCCATCCGGTTCCGGCGCCGTTGGCCCCGGGCTCCCCCTCGAAGAACATCGAGGCGAGCAGCAGCGTGAACGCCGCGGGCAGCAGCCAGAACGAGATGTTGTTCATGCGCGGGAACGCCATGTCCGGCGCGCCGATCAAGAGCGGCACCATCCAGTTGCCGAAGCCGCCGATCATCGCCGGCATGATCACGAAGAAGATCATGGTCAGGCCGTGCGCGGTCACCAGCACGTCGTAGGTGTGCGGGTTCTGCAGGATCTGCAGCCCCGGCTCCTGCAGCTCGGCGCGGATCACCACCGAGAACGCCGCCGCGAGTAGCCCCGCGCACAGCGCGAAGCAGAGGTACATCGTTCCGATGTCCTTGTGGTTGGTGGAATAAACGTATCGGCGCCAACCGGTCGGATGCTCGGGATGGGGCTCGTGGACGGCCGATATCGTCGACATGGGCGCGCTTGGATTGCGGTGGGAGGCTTCGTGCTGGAGCAATCGATCGCCCCGCGGCATGGTTCCGGGCCGCAGCTGCGGCGAACCGCGCGGCTCGGAATCCGCGTCTCCGCTCGAGAAGGACCGCTGGCTGTTCAAGGAATATGCCGCATTGGATGACGCGCTCGGCTGGGCGCAGCACGTCCACGATCACGGCGGCGTCGCGCTGCTGATCGAGGGCGACGACGGCACGATTTTGAACAAACGTGAGATCGCCGCCGCGCTCAGCTCCGGAGAGCGGCAGCCGTCGCGGGCTTGACCGCACCATCCGGTTCACTTCGATCCCAATCGTGCCGCGGATCGGCGCTCGATCGGTGCGCGGGAGCTTGCACCGCGCCGCACGCTAGAGGTTACATGCCGTGGCCGGCGCCTGCCCATATCTTTCCCTATCATTCCTGGGCGTAGGCCATCGTGGAGAGCAGGGCGATCTCGGCTTTGCGCGAATCGAGCCGGGTGTGCTGCACCACGATAGGGACGTCCGATTCGAACACCGAGGCATAGTCGGTGTCGCGCGGGACCGGTCGCGGATCCTCCAGATCGTTGAAGCGCAGATGCAGCGTGCGCCGCGCCGCGACCGTCAGCCGGTAGGGTCCGACCGGCTCGCGGTCCTGGAAGAACAGCATGACGGAGATGTGAGCATCGCGGTCGCCCGCGTTGAGGATGCACGCGGTCTCGTGCGAGATGAGCGCGCGATCCGAGAACGAACTTTCCGACGGGATGTAGCCTTCCGCAATGGCCCAGCGTCGGCGGCCGATTTCGCTCATGAGATACCTCAGGATCTCTCCGGCGCGTCGTGCGCCGGCCGAGCCGCGCATCCATTCGCAGCCTCCGCATGGACTGCATGGACTGCCGGTCCGGCGGCAACGAAGCAGGCGAGGAATGCGGCCCCCCTGACTATTACCCCGGAACCTCCCGAGGGTTCCCGCGTAGATAGGACGGGAGGCGATTGCACTCATCCGGTGCTCATGCGCGCAATCACCGTCCGGCCCGGCAAGGCGAATTCGGCACAATTGGAAGAGGTTGCGGAGCCGCCGCTCTCGGACGGCGCCCTGCTGATTCGCGCACGCGCGCTCGGGGTCTGCGGCACCGACCACGAAATCGTCTCGGGCGAGTACGGCTGGGCCCCCGCCGGCGAGGAGCGGCTGGTGCTGGGCCACGAGTCGCTCGGCACGGTCGAGCGGGCGCCGGACGGGTGCGGCTTTGCGATCGGCGATCTCGTGGTCGGCATCGTGCGCCGGCCGGATCCGGTTCCGTGCCCGGCCTGTGCGGCGGGTGAATGGGACATGTGCCGCAACGGCCGCTACACCGAGCGCGGCATCAAGCAGCGCCACGGCTACGGCGGCGAGCGCTACCGGCTCGAGCCGGAGTTCGCCGTCAAGGTGGATCCGGCGCTCGGATTGCTCGGCGTTTTGCTCGAGCCCGCCAGCATTCTGGCGAAGGCATGGGATCAGACCGAGCGCATCGGCCATCGCACCGGAACCTGGCGGCCGCGCATCCTGCTGGTCACGGGCGCAGGCCCGATCGGGCTCTTGGCCGCGCTGTTCGGCGTGCAACGCGGGCTCGAGGTCCACGTGCTCGATCGCGTCAGCGAAGGTAGCAAGCCCGGGCTCGTGCGGACGCTCGGGGCGATCTATCATGCCGGAGAATTGCGATCGGTCGATGGATTGGCGCCCGACATCATCATGGAATGCACCGGCGCGCCGAGTCTGGTCTCCGCCGTGCTGGGCCGTTCGGCCTGCTGCGGCGTGGTGTGCCTGACCGGTGTTTCCGCCGGCGGCGGATTGCTCGAGCTCGACACCGGCGGGCTCAATCGCACCATGGTGCTGCAGAACCATGCGGTGTTCGGGACGGTGAACGCCAACCGCGCGCATTATCGCGCCGCCGCGGCCGCGCTGGCCAAGGCCGACCGCGGCTGGCTCGAAGGATTGATTTCTCGCCGCGTGCCGCTCGAGCGTTGGCATGAGGCTCTCGAGCGCCGGCCCGACGACATCAAGGTCGTGGTCGAGTTCGCCTGAAAGCACACCATGCCGTCGCGGATCGAAGACTATGCCTTGGTCGGCGATTGTGAGACGGCGGCGCTGATTGGGCGCGACGGCTCGGTCGATTGGCTGTGCTGGCCTCGCTTCGATTCCGATGCGTGTTTTGCCGCGCTGCTCGGCTCGCGCGACAACGGCCGTTGGCTGCTGCGGCCCATGCAGGATGCCGCGCGCGTGAGCCGGCGCTACCGGCCGGGCACGCTGATTCTCGAGACCCGTTTCGAGACCGAGGAGGGCGCGGCCAGTGTCATCGATTTCATGCCGGTGCGGCGCGACCATTCGCATCTGGTGCGGATCGTCAGGGGCGAGCGCGGACGCGTTGCCATGCGGTTCGAGCTGGTGCTCCGCTTCGACTACGGCAGCATCGTTCCGTGGGTCACGCGGCTCGAAGCGCGAACGCTGCGCGCCATTGCCGGACCCGACATGGTGGTGCTGCGCAGCGCGGTGGACGTACGCGGCGAGGATTTCATGACCGTGGCCGAGTTCACCGTCGGGTCCGGCGAGACCCTGCCGTTCACGTTGACCTACGCGCCCTCGCATCTGCCGCTCCCGGCGGCGTTCGATGCGGCCTCGGCGCTCGAGCACACCGAAACCTTCTGGACGGAATGGTGCCGGAAGGGCCGCGTCACCGGCCCGCTGTCCGAGACCGTCAACCGGTCCCTGATCACGCTCAAGGCACTCACCTATGCGTCGACCGGCGGGACGGTCGCGGCCGCCACGACCTCGCTGCCGGAGCATCTCGGCGGCGAGCGCAATTGGGACTACCGCTTCTGCTGGCTGCGAGACGCCACGCTGACCCTGCTCGCGTTCATGAATGCCGGTTATTACGAGGAGGCGGAGGCGTGGCGCGAGTGGCTGTTGCGCGCGGTCGCCGGCAGCCCCGACCAGGTCCAGGCCATGTATGGCATCGGCGGCGAGCGGCGGCTCATGGAATGGATCGTGCCGTGGTTGCCCGGCTACGAGGGCGCCAAGCCGGTCCGCATCGGCAACGAGGCGCACACGCAGCTGCAGCTCGACGTCTACGGCGAAGTCGTCGACGCGCTGCATCATGCGCGGATCGGCCGCTTGGGCGCGACCCGTTCCGGCTGGGAATTGCAGCAGGCGCTGCTGGCGCATCTGGAAACGATCTGGCGCGAGCCGGACCAGAGCATCTGGGAGGTGCGCTCGGGCCGGCAGCCATTCACCTATTCGAAGATCATGGCCTGGGTCGCATTCGATCGCGCGGTCAAGAGCGCGGAGTGTTTTCAGCTCGAAGGCCCGATCGATCGCTGGCGCGCCTTGCGTGCGCAGATCCACGAGGATGTCTGCCGAAACGGCTTCGACCGCGACATCGGCAGCTTCGTCCAGAGCTATGGCACTCGCAATCTCGACGCGACCTTGTTGCTCATCCCCGCGCTCGGCTTCCTGCCGGCGGAGGATCCGCGCGTGCGCGGCACCATTGCGGCGATCGAACGCACGCTCCTGGTGGATGGCTTGGTGCTGCGCTACGACACCGGCAAGACCGAGGACGGGCTGCCGCCGGGCGAAGGCGCGTTCCTGGCATGCAGCTTCTGGCTGGTCGACGCCTACGCGCTCACCGGGCGGGTCGAAGAGGCGCGGCGGATGTTCGAACGGCTGGTGGGGCTCGCCAACGACGTCGGACTCCTGAGCGAGGAATACGATTTGCGGGAACAGCGCCTGGTCGGCAATTTTCCCCAGGCGTTCTCGCACCTGGCGCTGGTCAACAGTGCGCTGTGCTTGAGCCGGCGGCAAAGCCCGCGCCACCCCGGCGCGGCGGAGCCGGCGCCAGCCGGCGATCGCGCCGGGCGGTCGTGAGGACGCGCAAAAGCCTCGGGCCGAATCGGCGACGCGGTTCGCCGCGATTCACCCGCGCCAGTAGCGGTCCTCCCAGCTCCGCGAGAGCCGCATCGCGGTGAGGATCAATCCAGCCATCGAGTAGGTCTGCGGGAAATTGCCCCACAGTGCACCGCTCTGCGGGTCGACGTCCTCGGACAACAGACCGTAGCGGTTGCGGTGATTGAGCGCGTCGACGAACAGATCGCGCGCCTCGCCGCGGCGTCCCAGCAGCCAGAACGCGTCGATCAGCCAGAATCGGCAGATCAGGAACGCGGTCACCGGCAAGCCAAAATCGTCGGCGCTGGCGTAGCGCATGACGTGCTTTTCGCGCACCAGCTCGCGCTCCATGGCGGCGACCGTACTGGCGAACCGCGTATCCTCCGCGTCGATCAGGCCGAGGTCCGGCAGCAGCAGCAGGCTGGCGTCGAGCTCGTCGGTGCCGAACGCGGCGGTGAAGGCCTTGCGCTCCTCGTTCCAGGCCCGCTCGACCACGGCCTCGCCGATCGGATCCGCGGCCGCGGTCCAATAGGCGGCGCGGTCGTCGAGCCCGAGCCGGGCCGCGATCGCGGCGAGCCGATGGCATCCCGCCCAGCACATCGCCGCGGAATGGGTGTGGATGCGACGGCGGCCGCGATATTCCCAGATGCCGGCATCGGGCTCGAGCGCGAGCTGCGCGGCTTTGGTGCCGAGCGTCTCCAGCAGGCGAAACAGCGATTCATCGCCCGGCCGCGGCAGCCTGCGGTCGTAGAACATCGGCATCGCCGCCAGAATCAGGCTGCCGTAGACGTCGTGCTGAGGCTGGCCGGCGGCCGCATTGCCGATGCGCACCGGCCCGTCGCCGCGATAACCCTGGAGTTTCGGCGCAATCCGCTCCTCCAGCGGATCGGTGGGAACCACGCTGTAGACCGGCTGCAGCACCTCGTCGGGATTGGCCGCGATGCCGAGCGTAAACGAGATGAATTCCTCCATCGTCTCGGTCGCGCCGATGCGGTTGAGCGCCTTGACGACGAAATAGGCATCTCTGAGCCAGCAATAGCGATAATCCCAGGTGCGGTTCGATCCCGGCGCCTCGGGGATCGAGGTGGTGTGCGCGGCGACGATGCCGCCGGTCTCCTCGAAATTGCTGAGCTTCAAGGTGATCGCGGCGCGGATGATGGCGTCCTGCCAGTCGTACGAGATCGACAGACCGCGGACCCAGTCCACCCAATAATCGCGGGTGCGGTCGCAGAATTCCCGGCATGTCGCCAACAGATCGCCTTGAAACGGTTCATCGGCGCCGAATGCGAGGTGCACCGGCCGGGTCAGCACGAAGGGGGATTCCCGCTCGATGTACGACAGCGGAGCATCCGTGGTGAGGCGGATGACGTTGTTCTCGGCGGAATAGCGAATGTGATTGCTTCCGATCGAATGGTGGTGGATCGGCTCGCCGTAATTGCAGGCCGGCCGGAACCGGATGGTGATGCGCGGCAGGCCGGACAGCGGCTCGATGATGCGCATCAATTGCGGCGGCCGGAACATCCGGCCGAATCGCGGGAACCGCGGGGCGAAATCGGTGACCCGCACGGCGCCGCCGCGCGCGTCGGTCAACACCGTCGATACCACGGCGGTGTTGCGCAGGTACTCGGATTGCTGGTCGACCATCTGGTCGAGCACGACGTCGGAGAAACCCTTCTCCTCGTCGCCGGAAAGCAGCCGGCAGAAGATCGGATCGCCGTCGAACCGCGGGAAGCACCACCAGACGATCCGCGCGTCCGGATCGACCAGTGCGGCGGTGCGGCCGTTGCCGATGACGGCGAGGTCGAGCCCGTAATCCCTCATGGGGTCGCGACTGTCTCGAGCCAGGAAATCTGCGCCAGCCATTTGCGCACATCGCGAGGGGCGGCGAAACAGCCGGCCACCCCGGGAAACATGCGTCCGACCGAAAAGCCGACGCCGTCGAATTCCGGCAGCACCGCGAACACGCTCGCGTCGGTGACATCGTCGCCGACGAAGAGGGGTCGCCGCCCGGCGAACGGCGGGCGGCGCATCAGCTCGCGGACTGCCGCGCCCTTCTCGAAACCGATACGCTTGATCTCGATCACCGCCTTGCCCGGCAGCACATCGAGCGTGCCGGCCGGCGCCTTCGCGCAGATCGCCGCAACCGCATTCTCGACGGCGTCCTTGAGGTTCGGCGCGAGACGATAGTGCAGCGCAAGCGAATAGCCCTTGTCCTCGACGATGATGCCGGTTCCCAGTGCCGCGACCCCGGCGAGCCGCTGCCTGAGCCCGGAGGGAAGCGGGGCGGCGCGACCGGCGACCGGAGCCCCTTCCTTGCCCGGACGCAGTTCGGCGCCGTGACCGCCGATGGCCGCCAAGCGCAGCGGCGCGAAGACGCGGTCGATATCCTGCAGCGAGCGGCCGCTCACCAGCGCCAGTGCCTCGCCGCTGAGCCGGTCGAGCCGCGCCAACGTTTCCGGCAGGCCGTTGGGAACACGAACCTCGGGCGGCGTTGCGGCGATGTCGAGGATCGTCCCGTCGATATCGAGCAGGAAGGCGAGCTCGGCGGGCGGGGCGGGAAGCCGCGGCACGATGTCCTTCATGGCAGGATTGCTGGCTCTCGGCGACAAGATGGAACTTCCCTCAGCCCGGGATTGGCGACAAAGCGCGCCGGCTCCTGGAAGGCCGTGTGCCGCAATCGCCGGCGCGGCTCGATCGGAAGGCGGGCATGTACGCGTGCGGCGCGCCCACGGTCAAGCCGAACCAGGTTTCGGCGCCTTGCCGGACCGCCGCCAGCGATGGGCTCATTCCACGAACGCCAACGGCCGCGCCACCGTTTCGAGCGGCCTGCGCTCCGCCGCGACCCCCCAGCGCACCTCGATGACGGCGGCCGCGATCATCAGTACGGACCCCAAGAGATAGCCGGCGAAAATGCTGGCCCGCGAGCCGGTGTCGATCAGAGCTCCGAACAGCAGCGGGCCGCCGATGCCGCCGATGGCGGTACCGAGCGCGTAGAAACACGCAATGGCGAGCGCCCGGATTTCGAGCGGAAAGGTCTCGCTGACGGTGAGATAGGCGGCGCTCGCCGCCGCCGAGGCGAAGAAAAAGATCACCATCCAGGCGACCGTCTGCATTTGGGCCGAAAGCACGCCTCGCATGAACAGATATCCGCTGGCAGCGAGCAGGATTCCGGAGAGCGCATAGGTCAACGCGATCATCGGCTTGCGGCCGATCGTGTCGAACAGGCGGCCGAGCAGCAGCGGGCCCAGGAAATTCCCGGCCGCGAAGGGCAGCAGGTACCAACCGACCGCGTCGGCGGCGATGCCGAAGAAATCGGTCAGCACCAGCGCATAGGTGAAAAAGATCGCGTTGTAGAAGAACGCCTGGGCGGCCATCAGGCTCAGGCCGACCAGCGCGCGCTGGCGGTGGCGCTGGAACAGCGTCACGGCAACCTCGCGCAGCGGGGTGTGGCTTCGGGCCCGCAACCGCACCGGCGGCGCCTGCGGCGGCGCAAGCGCGTAGCCCCGCATTCGGAAGCCCGCTTCGATTTCGGCGATCACGGCCTGGGCGCGATCGGCGTGTCCATGCGTCATCAGCCAGCGCGGGCTCTCCGGTATCCACATGCGCATGAAGAGGATGATGAAGGCGAGCAAGGCGCCGATGAGAAACGCGAGCCGCCAGCCGAGCTCCGGGTCGAT
>WNFC01002600.1_pt1 | contig 26333 bp, 22 predicted proteins | sample 5400541 | NCBI WGS metagenome assembly WNFC01 (sample SAMN13153342, study PRJNA577476) | soil metagenome | isolation source: 120 cm saprolite under Douglas fir tree site 2 hole 2 replicate 1 | place: USA:California | collected 2015-04-18 | reverse complement strand
CCGGTCGATCGTGCCCGGCGGGGCCGCGACGTCAACAAGCAATGCGTGCTTCGGCAGCAAGGTCAGCAACTCCCGTTCAATGAGGCGCTTCGGTACACTGCCGATCACAATATCCATCTTTGGCAGGATGCTCGACAACTCCTCGAGCAGCAGAGGCTCGGCCCCCGCTGCATATGCGGCGGCGCGCTGTACTGGATTACGCGCAGCAACGTGCACGTTTGCCCCGAGAGCGATCAGCGTATTTCTCAGCAAAGAACCGATCGAGCCCTGCCCCACCAGGCAGATATTTGACTTGTGGATCGTGATGCTTGTGTTCTCGATAATGACCTTGAGTACGCCCTCGACAATTGCCGGCCCGCGCAACAGCATCAAATCGGTATCCCACTCGTATTCGTGAAGAGTGATGCCGAGCTCTTCGCATAGACGCTTGAGATTTGCATCAGCCCAGCCGAGGATAATGTGGCCAGGGCGTCGCATACCGGCCAGCATCTCGCGCGTGGGAACAATTTTATCGGGGTTTTTCGGCGCAAAAAGAGCGCCTTCCGCCGTAATACCGGGGATCGGAAACAGCGCAAAGTCGGCATCCTTTAGCGCGTCAGTCGCATTTTTCGCGTGATAAACGCCGTCGATACCTGCGTCGGGCCAAGGGAAACCATAAGCCCGCACTTTGGCACGAGCCCTTACCGCACAGCGTGCGATTTCCTGCTCACGAGCATCGCCCGCAACGATCGCAATCGTCGTGTTTTTCCATGTCATCGTTCACTCACCTTTTCGAGCAACTGATCTTTGCTCAAACCTGCAATGCCCATGGCGGCCGCGGTACGGCCGCCGGCGCGGTAGTCAATACCGACGGTTGTTTGAGCAAGCAAGAAAAGCGATCTGGCCACCGGCGTATCCACGCCCGCAATGTTCGCGAGCTCCAGAAATGGCAACAAGCCATGCCCGAAATCTTCCTTGTAGTAGCGATGTTCAAGGGAGTCCGGTCCCTTGATTTTACTATTCGCTTTTCCGCCGGCTATCGCGGCCTGGAAGTCTGTGGAATCGATTACCGTCGCCTCTACGGTACCGATTAGCTTCATCTCTTCAATCAGATTGGGCAACTGGTGACCGAAGGCGCCGGCGACGGCAAGACGCTCTTCATCAAGTCTGCGCATTGTTCGCGCAACGCCTGGCGTCATCGCCTCAACGTAAAAAGTAAAATTTCCACCGGTTGCTTCGACCCAAGTTGCAGCAAGGACGGCTCCCGGCGAATGCAGGATCATGTTCACATTCGACAAACCCGACGCAATGACATCGCTCACCGGGGTCGCACCGGGAAATAACTTCGCGGCAACCTCGATCTCTTTCGAGCCCCCGTTGAGAGCTGCGGCCTTCACCTGCTTTGCACGGCCAGTTATTCTGACTCCGTCGGGCCGATGCTTGCGAGCAACGTAGGTAAGGGTCGAAAACTCGACGACAGCCGGCGCCCTTTTGCCGCCACGCGTAAACGTTTCGGCGAACTCAAGAGCGCCTCCCGTATGACCGGGATTCAGGACAATCGGTTTGTCCGCACTCCAGCCGCAATTTGCCAACGCGCTCGCGACCGATGAATGGGAAAAGGTTGGGAGCGCAACTACGGCAACGTCCGCATTGGCTACAGCGGCCTCAATATCCGTGGTTATCAGTTTCGGCTTTGCGATCCCCTCGCCAAGCTCTCCTTCAAAGACGACGCCGCCCACAGCCTGATGGGGTGCTAAGGTTTCTGCGGAACGGCCCCAGAAGCGCACCTCGTGCCCTGCGTTCACAAGCTCAGCGACGACTGCCGCGCCTCCCGCCCCGGCACCCAATACGGCAACCTTCATGGCGTGTTCCAAAGCCAGGAGTCTTCCGAACTGACTGTTATATTGATCACATGTTATGATCACATCTGGTATTGTCAAGCAAGTCCGGGAAGGCGGTGAACTCGCTCATCTGTCGGATCCGCAGGCGTTTGCTGCTCGGAGGTCATGCTGCAAAATCATTAGTATTCGAGTACTGAGTGGCTACGCATTCCGAGACGATCTGAGCCGTTGCGGCGGATATGGTCCACCCTAAATGCCCATGCCCGGTGTTATAGAAAACTCCGGGAAGCTTTCCCCTCCCGACGCGCGGCATCATGCTGGGCATCATGGGGCGCAGACCGGCCCAGGGAACAACTCTATTCGTTTCTGCGTGCGGGAATAACATACGCGTCCAGTCGCTAAGCGGCTGAACTCGATCGTCACGGATATCGCGGTTCGTCCCATTGAATTCCGCGGTCCCAGCAACTCTGAGACGATCCACGCCAAGACGGCTGGTTACTATCTTTGCCCTGTCATCCAGAAGGCTGACCCAGGGAACAGCCTTTCGGCTTTCTTCGCTGTCGAGATGGACAGTGATCGAATAGCCCTTGACCGGATACACGTTCACGCGGTCGCCGAGCATGGCAGCAAGACGCCTGCTGCCCGAGCCGGCGCACACAACGATTCCATCGGCATCCAGGACTTCGCGCGAACTATCAAGAACGTCCGCCAGCATTTTTTTGCGAAAGCGGATTTGGAATTTTTCACCCCTTTCGATGCTGTCGACATCGGCGTCGAAGATGAAGGTTCCGCCGCGACGCTCGCATGCCTTCGCTAGTCCAGTGGTGAATTTGTGAATGTCTCCCGTTGAATCCGACGGCGTGAAAAATCCTCCGTAGAAATTGCCGTGCAGCGCAGGTTCGATCGACAGCATTTCTGAAGGCGTAACAGGACGCCTTTCGAGCCCGCCTTCCATCAACATGGAATTTACCTTCGACGCGTGGTCGAAGCTCGGTCTGTCCCAGTAAATGTGAAGAATACCGCGGCGCACGTGGTCGAAATCAATTTTCTCACGCTCCGCAATCGAAAACAGGTGATCGCGAGCCGCGATCGCCAGGCGCGTCGTTTGGATCGTGTTTTCTCGATAGTTCGCAATATTTGCGATGAATTCTGCGAGCCACAGATATTTGTGCCAGCTGGGCGTCGGATTCAAAAGCAACGGAGCGTTGCGTTTCAGCATCCACTTCATGCCTTTGGCCACCGTGGACCAGTGATTCCATACCTCGGCATTGCTGGCTGATAGCTGACCGCCGTTTGCGAACGATGTTTGCATTGCTACGTAACGTTCGCGGTCGATCACGGTGACGGAGAAGCCGCGCTCCAGAAGATTGTACGCGGTGGTGACGCCGGCGATACCGGCACCAATTACAGCGACGTGTGGCATCTAACTCTCCAGATCCAAGGGCAAGCGAACCTAAGCTCGCGATGTCTCCCCAAATCTGTTGCTGTACCTGAGAGCTTGACAGCACCAATCCGATCAGTGCCGCTTTCCCCTTCGGTGGACACTCGAGGTGTCGCTCTCCAGATTGTTCAGTTGCACGGTCACCTTTGCCTGAGAGTTTCCTTGGGGGGTTGCTCCGTCGGCGCCAGCCAGTCCCCTGGGGACGACTAGTCTCTCCCGTGAATCTGTAGAAACGAGTTGGTTTCTCCCAGTCTTAGGAAAACGGCGAGCGAGCTGTCGCACGCTTCAGCTGCTCAATGAGTGTCTCGATGGATTTCATCGTGGGCACTGCGGGCCTTTCGCTTCGGGAGAACGTGATCACATATTATGATCATAAAGCCGGACCCGTCAAGCTTGCGTCACCTTTGCGCATTTCCTGCCACTCAATTCGCCTTGACAGCCACGCATTGTGATCACGTAATGAGATCGGAGCTATATGGGATGGAAGGAAGAAGGATCAATGTCGAGACAAAAAACCTGCCTGTTGAAACGTCTGTTCTCCGTCATTGGATCGTTGATGCTTGCCTCTTGCCTCGTGAGCCCCGGGACTGCTGCGGACGACCTCAACGTTCGCTTCAGCTACAAGCTGAAGGGGGAGTATGGTTTCTTTTTCATGGGGCAGGCAAAAGGAACTTATTCCGACGTCGGCCTTACAGTTAAGTTCGGGGAAGGCGCGGGTTCGCAAGCCGCCCTTGGTGGACTTCTGCAAGGTCAGGACGATCTAGTCGTGATGCCGGGAATCTTCGCGATCTCAGCGGTCCAAAAGGGGATGCCTATCAAGATAATCGCGCTGTACCAGCCTGCGGCGCCCACAGTTCTCATCTCCCATTCGGAGAATCCGGTCGCAACTCCGAAGGACCTGGAAGGGAAAACGCTTGCCACTCCGGTAGGCGAGACTGGGACGACGTATTTGGGTTTATTTTGCGAGATGAACAAGGTCGACTGCAGCAAGATAAAAAGGGTTCAAATCGATGTTCAAGCCCGGGTGGCGCAATTCCTGGCAAATCGGATTGATGCCATTGGTGCATATACCACGAATGACCTTCCGATTTTGGAAGAGCGAGTGGGCAAGAAGTTTACGGTCCTCGATCAAGTCAAGTTCGGCCTGGCGGTTCCAGGCTTGGCGATAGTTGCAAGCGATGCGGGCTTAAAGACAAAAAAGACCCTCTTCAAAAAGTTCCTGATCGCGACCGCTTCCGCCATCGGCATGACGCGGGCGGAACCGGACGGCGCAACTCTCGCATTGAAATCCGCATGGCCTAACGGGCCGTCTGACTCAGTCATAAGAACGCAAATTGAAAACACCACCGCGTCAATTCCTGTCGAGGCCGGAAAACCAGCGGGATGGGTCGAGGCGAAAGCCATCGACGAGGCGCTTAAGCTGATCGCAAGCGTCGAGGATATCGGCACTCCCAAACCCTCCTCAGCCTTTTACACGAATGATCTCCTGACTCCTTGAGAGTCTCTTAAGCCGACGTCCGGCCTCTTTCGATCCCGGGCAGTCGTCATCGAACAGGGACACCGCACGGGGAAATCCATTCCATGGCTGGATCGGCAGAGATTCCGCTCCAGCAGGCAGCTCCGTCACCGTGGGCTCGATAACAATCGCTTGCCGAACTCGAACTCTCGTGCGAGACGCGAAGTCTGATCGGACGGCGGGCGCCGCCGCCTGATCGCAGCCGCGACGCGGACTAGACGATGTCGATGCTGTCCGGCGCGGTGCCACGCCGCGGCAGGCTCTCGTAGCAGAACTTGCTGTGCGAGAGGCCCATGTTCACGAGCGTGATCGCCATGTTGATCGCGCAGGCCATCGGCTCGATGATCGGCAGCCGGTATTTCGCCTTCAGATCATCGATATAGCCCGACATCGCCGTGCAGCCGAACAGGATGACCTCGGCGCGATGCTGCGCGATCGCAGCGTCGATCTCACGGTTGATGATATCGAGGCAATATGGCTGGCTTTCGATCAGGTCGGCCGGCGGTGCATCGACGACATGCATCGAGCAGACGCGATGCGAAAAGCCGTAAGCACGGATGTGCTCCTCCAGCACCTGCTGGCCGTTCTTCATGCCGATCACCGCGATGCGCGCGCCGAGCAGGCTCGCCACTGTGAGACCGGACTGGCCCGGCGCCAGCACCGGGATCTTGACGGTCTCGCGCGCGGCGCGCAGCACCGGATCGACCATGCAGTCGAGCACCACCGCATCGACCCCGTCGTTCTCCGCCTGCCGCACGGCCTGGAGGACATAGGGGCCGGCGAGCACTTCCTCGGTGGCGAATTCCATCGAAAATGGTCCGCGCTCGATCGGCACCACCTCGATCTCGACATCGGCGCGCGCCCATTTCTGCCGTTGGGTCTTCATTCCCGCGATCACTTTCGGAGAACGGACGGGGACAATGTCTCTAATTCGCATGATGGGGCTCCGGATATTTTTTATTGTGATCACATGGTGTGATGATAGTTTCCTCCGGCGCAAGGGGCTAGGGGTGCGCGAATTTCCTTGATGCCTGCGCAGTAGTTATGCAGCCGCCACGCTTGACAATCGAAATTTGTGATCACACTAAGAAATCACAGGACGACCAAGAGGTATTGAATGACCGCCATCGCCAAGATCGAGACCATTCTCGTTCGGTTGCCGACTCGCCGCACGCATAAATGGACGGGCCTGACCGAACCCATCGGCCAATACCTGCTGGTCAAGATGACCGGCTCCGATGGCACCGTCGGATGGGGCGAGGCGCCGGCGCTGAAGGACTGGGGCGGCGAGTTCGGCCGTTATTTCGGCGAGAGCACCGCGGTCGTCGATTTGATCATCCAGCGCTATCTGGCGCCCGCAGTCGCAGGTCTCGGCGTCGCCCGTCCGGCGGAACTGCACCGCAGGATGGACGCGGCGGTGAAGGGCTATCCCTACGCCAAGGCAGCCATCGACTTCGCCTATTACGACCTCACGGGCAAGGCGCTCGGCCTGCCGGTGCATGTGCTGCTCGGCGGATTGCTGCGCGAGAACGTCGCTGTGACGCATTCCATCGGCCTTCTGGAGATCGACGAGGCCGTGTCCGAGGTGCGCAAGGTGGCACAGGACGGCATCCGCACGATCAAGATCAAGATCGGCGTCGATCCCGCCCGCGACGTCGAGATTGTCAAGGCCATCCGCGAAGCCGTCGGACCGCAGATCAAGCTCTGTGTCGATGCCAACGAAGGCTACAAGACGCCGGGGCAGGCAATCCAAACCATCCGCGAGATGGAATCGGTCGGCCTGATCTACGTCGAACAACCGGTGATGGGGATCGAACGCATCGCGCGCGTGGCCCAAGCCATCGACGCGCCAGTGATGGCGGACGAGTCCGCCTGGAACGCGCACGACGTGATCCAGATCGTCGAACAGAAGGCCGCGCAGATCGTCTCGATCTACACGACCAAGCCGGGCGGCCTCTACAAGGCGATGCAAGTGTCCGCAGTGTGCGAGGCCGCCGGCATCATCTGCAACGTCAACGGCTCGGTGGAAACCGGAATCGGCAATCTCGCCAACGTGCACCTGGCTGCGGCCGCGCCGTTTCGATGGCGGCGGAGCACCAGAACGGCCGCATCGGCGGCATCTATTACGCCGACGATTTCCTCGCCGAGCCCATGCAATTCGTCGATGGCGGGATTCTCGTCCCGACGGCGCCCGGCATGGGCATCGCCGTCAATGAGGCCAAGGTCGAACGCTACAAGATAAAGACTTAGAGGGTCATTGCATGCGCAAGGTAATCGTCACGAAGCTTCGAGGTCTGATGGCGCAGCTGAAGCTGGAAGCCGTGGTCACCAGCTCGCCCGAGAATTTCGGCTATCTCACCGGCTTCATCGTGCCGACACAGGCGCTGATCCGCCATCGTCATGCGATGGCGATCCTCACGGCCGACGGGGTAGAGAGCCTGTTCGGCGTGGACATGGAGGCCTCGACCATCGCAGGGCGGGCGCCCGACACGTCGCTCACGGTCTGGCGCGAATTTCATGACGATCCGATGGAAATCCTTGCCGCCGCATTGTCGGCGGGTGGCCTCGCCAAAGCGTCGATCGGTCTCGAGATGGACTATCTTCCCGCCGGCGATTTCGCGCGGCTGCAGGCGCTGATGCCGGCTGCGCGGTTCGTCGGCGTCGAAAAGGAGATCGCGCGGCTTCGGCAGATCAAGACACCGGAAGAAGTCGAACTCATCCACAAGCTCTCGCGGATCGCCGACCAGGCGATCTGCGACAGCCTCGCCGCGGTCAAGGCCGGCGATACAGAGCTCGACATTGCCGCCGTGCTGACGCGACGGATCTACGAACTCGGCGCGGAGAACCTCAAGCTGCTGATCGTTGCGACCGGCGAGCGCAGCCAGTTGCCGAATGTCGGGCCGACCAATCGGATCCTGACCCGCGGCGACGTCTGCCGGGTCGAGATCTTTTCCGTCATCAGCGGCTATCAGGCCGGCGTCTGCCGCACGGCCTATGTCCAGGAGCCGCCGAAAATGGCGGAAGAAATCTGGAAGCTGATGGTCGATTGCAAATACGGCATCCTCGAACAGATCAAGCCGGGTGCGAGTTGTGTAGGCGTCTACAACGATTTCATCCGCCGCCTCGACACGATGAAGCTGCCGCCGATCTCCTTTGTCGGCCACGGTATCGGGCTTCATCTGCACGAGGACCCTTATATCGGCGCGACGCCGACGCTCGGACGTCCCGGCGAGGACGCGCTGATCGAGGAAAACATGGTGCTCGGCTTCGAGCCGCTCTGCTACCGTACCGGCTATGGCTATGGCGTGCAGAACAAGGACGTGCTGCACGTCACCGCGAACGGCTCGGTGCTGCTGTCCGACTACGCCGACACCGACAAGCTCATTCGCATCGACTAGCCGCAGCCATCCAGCTTCCATGTGAGAGGACATCGACAGTGACACAATCAAGCTCGCCGCAAGGCTGCGACATCCTGCTTTCCGGGACCGGCTATTTCACGGAGATCATGCTGGCCGACATAGCTGCTGCGGCGCGCACGCCGCTGCGCATCGTGGTCGGCGGCCGCAACGTCGAACGGCTGAAATGGCTGGTCGATGCCTGCCGCTCGCGCGCGGCGATCTATGGCACGCAGGTCTCATTCGACCATGTCGAACTGGATTCGCGTTCGGTCGAGACGCTCAAAGCGCCGCTGCAGGCGCTTCGCCCGAAGGTCGTGGTGCAATCGGCATCGATGCAGTCGCCGTGGAAGGTGGACAATGGCGCGAGCGAGTGGAGCGATCTGGTCGCGAAGGCCGGGTTCGGCATCACCATCGCTTTCCATGCTCTGTTGGCGTTCCGCACGGCGACGGCGATCAAGGAGCTGGGACTACCCTGCCATTTCGTCAACACATGCTATCCCGACGGCGTCAATCAGTTGCTGACGGCGGCGGGGGTGCCGCTCACCACCGGCGTCGGCAATATCGGCATTTTCTCGGCCGTGGTGGGCGGGCGACTTCCGTTCGCGCAGCGCAAGGACCTGCGCGTGCTCGGCCATCATCGTCATATTGTCGAATGGCGCAAGCCCGGCACGCAGCGCGAAGGCGCGCCGGTCCGCGCCTGGATCGGTGACGACGAGATTCCGAATGTCGATGACATGACCCGCGACATCCAGTTGCCGTACCGCGATCTCAATTTGATCTCCGCGGCGAGCTCCGTTCCCGTCCTGCTGGCGCTCGCCGGCGAGGGCAAGCGGCGCGGTCACGTGCCGGGTCCGAACGGGCGTTCGGGCGGCTACCCGGTTCAGGTGGATGCGAACGGTGTCACGCTCGACCTGCCGAAGGGTATGACCGAGGCGGAAGCGATCCTTTGGAACAAGCAGTTCGAGGATAAAGACGGCGTCTCGGTCGAGGGCGGCCGCATCGTTTATTCGGAGCGGGCGCGCAAGCTGCTGCAGCCCTACGGCACCGAGATCGCCGACGGCTTCGCCGCGGCGGACGTCGAAGCCGCCGCCGAACGTCTGAGCGCGTTGCGCGCAAGGCTCGGCGGCTAGGGCGGGGGTTTTGTCATGAAACTCGCCGTCATCGGCGCCGGCAATGGCGGCGCGGCCGCCGCAGTCGAGTTGACGATCGCAGGCCACGAGGTGGCGCTGTACGGACGCTCGGCGGACACCATCGCGCCGTTCGCGCAGGACGGCATTCGTTACATGGGCGTGTTCGGCGAGGGCGTCGTTCGTCCGGCGCTATTGAGTTCGCGCATCGCCGAGGTGATCAATGGCGCGGAGGCGGCGATCGTCTGCCTGCCTACCTTCGCGCATGTTCAGGTCGCGCGCGCGCTGTACGGCGCGGGATGGGACGCTACGCGCCCCGTCCTCCTCAATCCGGGCCACACCGGCGGCGCGTTCGAATTCGAGACCGCGTACCGCGCGGCGGCCGCCGAGGCGCCGCCGATCGCCGAATTCGCGACGCTGGCCTACGTCGCGCGCAAGCCGATGCCGGACACCGTCAACATCACCGGCCGCGCAAAATCGCTCCGCGCCGCCGCAATGCCGGGCGCTGGGAACGCTCTGCGACTTGCCTGCACGCTATTTCCCGGCGCCTATGACAGCGGCGACGTGATCGCCTGCGATCTGTCCAACATCAACATGGTCGTGCACCCGCCGGGGGCGATCCTCGGCGCGGCGTGGGTGGAGGCCACGGGCGGCGACTTCACCTTCTATGTGCAGGGCATGACGCCGGGCGTGATCGAGATCATGCGTGCGCTCGATCGCGAACGGATCGCGGTCGCGAAGGCATTCGGCCATGACTTGCCCAACATCATCGACGAGATGAAGGCGGTCGGCACGGTGCCGGCCGATGCCGACAGCAGCGAATACGCGGCCATCGCCGCGGGCGAGGCGAACCGCCGCATCAAGGCGCCGGATTCGCTTTCGCATCGTTACTACGTGGAAGATTTCAACCACGGCTTGGTGCCGTTCTTGGCCTATGCGCAGGTCGCCAAGGTGGCGGTGCCGGTCGCCGCCGCGCTGACGAAGCTCGGCCTTACCGCGACCGCCGGCCGCGGTGCGATCGTGCAGCGGACCGCGGCGACGATGGGCTTTGAAGGCTGGTCGCTGGACCAGCTTTTGCAGCGCGCGAGGTTGACGCGCGGGGCGTAACCGGCGGCGCCGAGCAGTTCCAGCCTCGCGAACGGGCGGCTGGTCGGCGCGGCGGCACAGCGAGGTGCTTCAGAAGAGAGCGCGTCAGTGGGCAATTTGTATATTTCTTGGGCGAGCAGCTGAAATGTTCAACGTTTAACGAGCTGCGCGTTGACACGCAAATCTGTGATCACATACTGTTGTCACAAATTGACTGTCGGCGTAAGCGGGGCGGTCCGAAGTGCAGAGGACAGTGAATGAGCGGCGCCCCTGGAATCACGATCGAAAACCTCTCGGTCGTCTTCAAGACAGGCAACGGACCGGTGACCGCCCTGCAGGACGCGTCATTCGATATCGCGCCCCGTTCATTCCTAAGTGTCGTCGGCCCTTCCGGTTGCGGTAAGTCCACGTTGCTCAAGATTCTCTCCGGCGTATTGCAGCCGAGCAAGGGTCGCATCCTGTTCGATGGCCGGCCGGTCGATAAGAGCAAAATTCAGGGGCAGGTGGGCTACGTCTTCCAGCGCGCGCTGCTGCTGCCGTGGCGCACCGCGCTGCAGAACGTCATCCTGACGATGGAGGTTGCGCGACGTGGCATGTCGAAGGTCCAGCGCGAACAGGAAGCGCGGCGCTGGCTGGAGATCACTGGGCTCAAGGGGTTCGAGCACCGATATCCACATGAATTGTCTGGCGGCATGCAGCAGCGCGTCTCGATCTGCCGCGCGCTCGCGTTCCGGCCAAAAATCCTGCTGATGGACGAGCCGTTCGCGGCGCTCGACGAGATCACGCGCGAGACGCTGCAGGAAGAACTGCTCAGCCTCTGGGAGCAGACCGAGACCACGGTCGTCTTCATCACCCATTCCATTCCCGAGGCGGCGCTATTGTCCGAGCAGATCGTGGTGATGTCGGCGCGTCCCGGCACCGTCCTCGAACGGATCGAGGTGCCCTTCGCGCGGCCACGCGACGAGGCGACGCGCGAGAAACCGGAATTCGCGGCGCTCGCCGGCCGGGTGCGCGGCCTGCTGCGCCACCGCAACAGCAGCGCAACCGCGATCAAAGAGGAAGCCTGATCATGTACCGCCTCACCGTCACCGCGGGGCAAATCCTCGTCTTCGTCGTGTTCTTCGCAGCCTGGGAGCTGATCGTCGATCTGCTGCACATCAAGCCGGTGATCCTGCCGGCGCCTTCGCGTATCGCCGAAGTCGCCTGGGCCAATCACGAGCTTCTTCTGCGCAACACTTGGCCAACCTTCGTCGCGATCTCGCTGGGCTTTCTGTGGGCGGTGGGAACGGGATTCCTGATCGCGGTCGGCATCGCCTATTCGAAGATCATCCGCGACCTGTCCTATCCCTTCCTCGTCACGGCGCAGATCCTGCCCAAGATCGCCTTTGCGCCGCTGTTCCTCATCTGGTTCGGCTTCGGTCTGATGCCGAAGGTGGTGATCGCCGCGCTCATCGCCTTCTTTCCCGTGGTTATCAACACCGCCAAAGGGCTGACTTCGGTCGATGGCGAACTGCTGCAATACATGGACTCGCTCGGCGCCAGCGCCTGGGAGAAGTTCACCAAGATCAGCCTTCCCTGGGCGATGCCGTATTTCTTCGCGGCGCTGAAGATATCGATCACGCTGGCGATCGTCGGCGCCGTGGTCGGCGAGTTCGTCGCCGCCGGCGAGGGGCTCGGCTACGTCATCAACGCCTCCAACATCTCGCTCGACACCGAACTGATGTTCGCCGCCATCGTCTGCATGAGTGTGCTCGGGATCCTGATGTTCCTCGCGATCGTGTTCTTCGAGCGCCTTCTGATTCCGGGCGAGCAACAGGATGGAGGCGTTCAGGCCACGATGTAGAGTGGCGCAACTTTCGACTACTCCGGCAATCACAGGATGGACAGCAATGAAGATTTCCACCAAATGGGTACAAGTCATCGGCGCGACGGCGGTCGGTCTCGTCGCCGCGGCCAATGCCGCCTTCGCCGCCGACAAGGTCTCGCTTCGTCTTGACTGGGTGTACGGCTCCGAGCACGCGCCGATCTTCCTCGCGATCGAGAAGGGCTTCTTCAAGGATGAGAACATCGATCTCAACCTCATGCCGGGCGAGGGATCGTCGGTCACGGTGAAGTTGGTCGGCAACCGCGACACCGATTTCGGCTATGCGACTGCCGACCAGGTCCTGATCGGCGCGCAGCGCGGCTTGCCGCTGGTCGCAACGGCGGTGGTGCTGCAGCAGAACCCGACGGCCCTGATCTTCAAGGCGTCCGCCGGCATCAAGGATCTCAAGACCGACCTCAAAGGCAAGACCATCGGCGTGCAGCTCAAGAGCAACACCAGCCGCCAATGGGAAGCCATCAAGAAATCGATGGGCCTCGACGCCAAGAGCTTCACCGAGGTTCCGGCAGACGGCGCGCTGGTGCCGCTCCTGACCACCGACCGCATCCAGGCGGGCGTCGGCTTCTATTTCAACGACGGCCTCAAGTTGAAGGGGACCGGCGTGGATGCCGCCTGGATTTCCTTCGAAGACCTCGGCGTCAAGATGTATTCGACGTCGCTGCTGACTAACGCGGAGCTGATCGAGAAGAATCCGGACCTCGTGAAGCGTTTCACCCGCGCCTTCATGAAAGGCTGGTCCTATTCGCTCAAGCACCAGGACGAAGCCTTGCAGGCCTTCGTGAAGGCCAACCCGAGCACCGACAAGGTTTATGCCGAGCTCAAGCTGCCGGAGGTGCTGAAGCTCACCGATTCGGCCGACGTCAGGGCGAACGGCCTCGGCCACTCCACCACCGCGGATTGGGAAAATCTGCAGAAACAGCTGATCGAGATGGAAATCATGAAGGAGAAGACCGACGTGTCGAAGGTGTTCTCCAATGACTTCTTGAATTAACCGCCGATCCGAAAACCGGCGCCGTCCGGCGGACTGGTGAGCCGGTGGACGGGCTCGGATCGCGCAACGGACCGTTCACTGCGCTGAGGCGGAGACCGATGACCGCAATCTCGCTGCCGAGAGCGCCGACTTTCGATCTCGACGGCAAACGCGTGCTGGTGACCGGTGCAGGTCGCGGCATCGGGCTCGGCGCCGCCGCCGCGTTGGCGCAGGCGGGCGCGCACGTGACGCTGTGCGCGCGCTCCCGCGACGAACTCGACGCGCTGCGCGATGCCATCCGGCGGGATGGCGGTAGCGCAGAGACATTGGCGCTCGACATCACCGATGTGGCGGCGACCATTGCGGCACTGGAACGCTGCGCGCCGTTTGATATTCTCGTCAACAATGCCGGCACCAACCGCATCGCGCCATTCACGCAGGTCGGCCTTGGCGATTTCGATGCAGTCTTCGCCCTCAACGTGAAGGCGTCCTATTTCGTCGCCCAGTCAGTGGCACGCCGATTGATGGCAGCCGGGCGCACGGGCTCGATCATCCAGATATCCTCGCAGCTCGGTCATGTCGGTGCCGCCGAACGTTCGCTCTATGTGGCGTCGAAATTCGCCGTGGAAGGCATGGTCAAGGCACTCGCCGTCGAACTCGGCCGCGCCGGCATCCGCGTCAACGCCATCGCGCCGACCTTCATTGATACGCCTCTGACGCGGTCTTATGGTCTGAGCGAACAAGCGCTTGATGCCGTGCGTGCGCGGATCAAGCTCGGTCGCATCGGCACGATCGAGGACCTGATGGGCGCGATCGTGTTTCTGGCCTCGGATGCGTCGGCCCTCGTCACCGGCACGTCACTTCTCGTCGATGGCGGCTGGACCGCCGACTGAACCTTACTCTCATCGTTCTTTCACAACCTTGCGAAAACCATAAGGGTTGGGTCGAATTCAGCTTTGGAGATTGATGCAACGGCGTCACGTCGCCGATGTGTCTCGGCATCGCAGCATGAACAGGCTTCGGCAGTCCGAGCTGTTGAGTTCCCAACTGGCTAGGAAATTAGGCAAGGCTATCCAGTCCCTAAGAAACATCGAGAACCTCATAAGTCTACGCTTGGGGCGAATATTCGTTTCTGGAGGTCAAGTGAGCTTGCCGCAAGGTGGCGAAGACCGCTTTTGGCGCAAACCGGACGTTCGTGGCCGACCAGTCAAAAAAGCTGTGCAGCGGCAGGAAAGCGTACACACCGTCTCGGCCCGACTGCCCAAAGTGATTTTTTTGGATTTTCGCGTTTCGGGAGCGATGGCGTAGTGTCTCCGCCAGTCCCTCATTACGCGGTCCGAGACATAGATGGCAGAACCTGCTTGAGACATCCGCGACAACCTCTTGCCGAACGGTTTTGGAGCTGCCCGTTCGGGGCGCGAACGGTTGAATGGATTCCGTGTCAGCCCAGCGCCTGTCAGTTCAGAATGGACTTCGGAAGCATGCAGTGCGCTCCCTTTGCCATGTTGACCATCTGAGTCACGCGCAAATCAGCCGCAAGGCTGCATAGCGTGTACGCGTCCGTTTTCGACAATCCGCGAAGTTCGCCGATCCAGCGGATCATGTCTCGGAGAGCTTGCCGGACGGCATCGTCGAGATCCTCGTCGAACCCCATCGTGATGTAATGCGTCGGGGTTTCCGCGCGTGGCGCGGTAAGCTCCATATCCTTGAGTACGGATAATCGGAAGCGGCCCGTCAGCGCGGTTTCAACAGCCGTAATGCAGACCTCGCCGTCACCCTGCACAGCGTGTCCGTCACCGACAGTGAACTGCGCGCCCTCGTTGAAAACCGGAAAATAGACTTTCGTCCCCGCAACGAGTTCCTTGTTATCCATATTGCCGCCCATCGCACGCGGAATCACCGAAGTGATGCGTCCCCAGTTCGGCGGCGGCGCTACGCCCATCACTCCGAAGAACGGAGTGAGCTTGAGTTTTCCGCCCCAAGGCAGCGTCACCGTTTTGGCCTGTTTGTCGATCGGCAGAATCTTCAACACGAAGTCGGGAAAGTCCTCCGGGATAGTGCCTAGAAGCGGAATGATCAGGTTGAAGCCCCAGTTCTGTCGCAAGGTCACGTCCAGAATGTCCACCGCGAGCACGTCGCCAGGCTTTGCGCCATCGACATGTATCGGACCGGTCAGGAGATGAGGACCCGGTCCGCGTTCGGACTCTTTCAGGATCGGCCGATGCTCAGGGAGAATTTCAAGGGCACCGCCATTCGGCAGATGCGACGATTCGCCCGAAACAGTGTCAATGACAACCTCGGCACCAGAAGCAACGCTGGTGATCGCCGGGGTCGAAGCGTCGAAAAAGCCCCACTTAACACTCTGCGGCGTCGCCGCGATCTTGATTGCCGTATCGTCCATCTTGTCTCTCCCTGGTTGTTGAAAACGCCGGACTGCTACGCAAAACGCGGTCGACGAGACGCGCAGTCGGCTCCACGGTGGTGTCAGCTTTTGCCGTTTGATCCCATTGACTGCCAATTACAGCCACGTTCGAAAGCGTCGGCGGCCCGATACAGCGTCGATTCCTGCCAGTGCTTCGCGACCAGCATCAGGCCGATCGGGCGGCTGCCTTCCCCGAGACCGCAGGGGATGGAGATTGCGGGATGGTGCGTGATGTTAAACGGACACGTGTTGGTGATCTGCTCCCAGCTGTGTTGCATCAAAGTTTCCATCGGCGCGTCGACCGGGGGAATTTTGGAAGCCATCATTCGTGTCGTCGGCATCAACAACAGATCGTATTCGCCGAGCGCCTTATCGTACGCCGCCCGCAATCGCCGGCGGAGATTCTGGGCCTTGAAGTAATAATAGCCCTGATAATATTTGTCGGTATAGGCGCCGAGCAGCATGCCGACCTTCACGGTGTCGGGCAATTCGTTGGCGCGGTCGCGAAGCGAACCAAGCCGGCCGGCGAGCGAGATCGGATAAACGCCCTCGATGTTGCGGGGTAGAGCGCTCTTTATCATTCCGTGGAACGTGCCCTCGAGGGCAATCGCCGACCAGATCGGCACGCCGAACAAATGCCATGGAATCGATATTTCTTCGACATGAGCTCCCAAGTCCTGCAGCGCCTTGGCCGCCGCCCGTACACCTGCGTCGACGTCGGGATGGGAGTCGTATTGGCCAAATCCCTCCTGCACCAACCCGATCTTCATGCCCGCAACGTTCTGACCGATCGCCTTGGTGTAGGTGTCGAGCTTGAGACCGCGTTGCCGCGAGTCGTAGCCGTCCTCACCGGCCATCACCTCCAGAAAAAGTGCATTGTCGGCAACCGTCGCAGTGAGAGGTCCGGCATGATCGATCGTCGGATCCATGCCCATAATGCCAGTATAGGGAACGAGACCCCAGGTTGGCTTGATACCTACGACGCCCGAAAGCGATGCAGGAATCCGGATCGAACCGGCTTGGTCGCCGCCCGTTGCCATATCGACCTCACCGAGGGCGACCAACGCCCCGGAGCCGGTCGAAGATCCGCCCGGTGTGTGGCCCCAGGCGCGAGGATTCTGAACAGGACCCGATGTGCTCGTGGCCGCGCCGCCAGAGAAGGAAAAGTACTCGCAAACCGATTTGCCGACGATCTCCGCACCAGCGTCAAGAAGTCGCGTGATGACGGGTGCGTCGAATTCCGGGACAAAGCCTTCCAGTACCGATGCTCCGTTTGTGAGCGGAACACCCGCGACGGCGTAGGTGTCCTTAACGGCGATTTTTTTCCCTGCAAGTTTTCCGCTGCTCGCGCCCTTGATATGCGCCTTCGCAATCCACGCGCCGTGTTTGTTCTCTTCACCTTCTGGCCGATAGTACCCTCCGCGCGGATATTTGATTTCCGGAACGTCGTCCGGAAGGGACGCGATCAGCCGATAACCTTCGGCAAAAGGCTTGATGAAGTCTATGAAGGAATTGGCGTAGCTGTCGGTAACGCTAATACCCAAGCTACCGCCGAGCTCACGTATTTGTTCGGTCGATGGCAATTTAAATGACATCAGGATTTTTCATTCTGGGTGAAGCAAGGAACAAGCGGTTCTCGAAGTGCCTGCCCTCAGCGTCGACCGCCTCATCGAAGCTTATTCGCGCCCTTGCCATCGCAGCGGATAACATGCCGAATGGTCATGTCGCTTGGCTGGCCGTGCCTGATGCTTGCCTCTGTGCGACAATTTTCATCGCGGGTTTCAACGACCACTTGCCCACTTTGTTATCTTCGAATGGCACATCTCTTGCTTGGATATTCGAGTATCCGAGAGCGATGATCTCGGTCGGAGAGTTTCGATGTTGAGTGCCCAGAATATCGTCGGGGCCAGCCAGTGCTTTGAGCAGTGGCACTACGCCACCTGCCACAATTATTCGATCACGGATTATAGGCGGACCGGGCAGGGGGCCTTCAGGGGGCATATCTCGGCAAGGTCATTTGGCGCGCTCACAGTCAGCAAACTCGCGTCATTCGCTTCTGAAAGCCGGGTTGAGGTGATACGTAGTCCCGCGGAAATTCGTGGAGATCCGCGCGATTACTTCATGCTGCTTCTCGTCTACTGCGGCGAAGTGGGGTTTGCGCAGAATGGACGGACGGCTCGGCTTCAGAACGGCGACATGGTCATTTATGATCAGGCACGGCCGTTCACGTTGGAATTTGGTGCGGATACGCGTCAGATCATCGTGACGATTCCACGACCGCTGATGGATTCCAGGTTGCCAGAGGTGGAGCGCTTTACCGCGCGCCGGATTGCATCCGGCTCGAAGCTCGGCGGGCTGACGGCGACCGTGGTACGTCAGATGGTCGAGTTCGAAACTTCGCTCAATGAAGATGTCGCCAACCGGATTGGAGCCTCCGCCCTCGACATTTTGGCAACGACCCTTGAGGCGGAGCTTTCAGAAGATGCAGAGGGAGAGGGCCGGCATCACCCCCGGCTCACGCGAGTGAAGCGCTATGTGGCCGCCAACCTCCATGATGCAGAAATGACAATCGAAAGTATCGCTGCGGCGCAGAACCTGGCGCCACGCACGCTGCACCGGCTGTTTTCTGCCGAAGGCACGACTCCCATTCGGTGGCTCTGGCAGCAACGACTTTCCGGGAGCTACAAGGCGCTCGCCGAAGGACAAATCAGGCACGTCACCGATGCTGCGCTAAGTTTCGGCTTCAGTGATCTTTCTCATTTCAGTCGCGCATTCAAGAAGACGTTTGGCCATGCCCCGAGCACCCTGGTGCGCCGCTGATCCCATTCGATCGTCATGCATCTTAAGACTGTGACGATGAACGTGTTTTCTTAATCGAAACACGGAGGACGGTACGCATCTCTCGCCCCCGCGTGCGGCTTGACGTCGGTACAGACGCGTGTCCTCGCCACCGCGTTGACGCAGACCCAGCAAAGAAAGTCCCGATTGGCAACTACAACCTATACTTTGGCAGTTCGAAGCAAGCGTGAAAGCCGACTGCCGCGCTATCATCGAAACCAATGAGCTGGATCATGACATGTTTCGCCGGTTCAGGATCAGCGCTGCAGCGGGACGAGCCTCTCAAGAGGCGCTGCGGCAGACGATCGGAAGATGACGACAAAAGAGGAGAAGTATGATCATGGGTATAAGCCGCAGAGCGTTGTTGAAGAGCGGAGTGGCCGCGACCGTTTTCGCGCCTGCGCTGGTACGCCATGCAGCGGCGGCCGGCGATCCGATTGTCATCGCGAGCATGTATGATCTGTCCGGCGGCCTCGAAGCGGCGGGCAAGCCGATGTTTGACGTCCTAAATTTCGCAGTCAGCGAAATAAACGAGGCGGGCGGCCTTCTTGGCCGCGAGATCAAGGTCGTCAGCTTTGATACACAGACCAATATGCAGCTCTACGCTCAATACGCGCAGGAAGCGGCGCTAAAGCACAAGGTAGCGGTGGTCCATGGCGGAATCACTTCCGCTTCGCGGGAAGTGATCAGGCCGGTCCTCGACAAGTACAAGACGCTGTATTTCTACGATATGCCGTACGAAGGCGGCGTCTGCGATCGCAATATTTTTATTGATGGCGTGACGCCCGCGCACAATACCCAGATCCTCGTCGAACACGGCATGAAGACGTGGGGTAAAAAAGTCTACACGCTCGCCGCGGACTACAATTACGGCCAGATCACTTCAGATTGGGTGAAGAAGTACGTCAAGGACGGCGGAGGCGAGGTGCTTGGTACTGAGTTCTTCCCGCTCGATGCGACGAATTTCGGCAGTACGATCTCGAAGATTCAGGCTGCCAAACCTGATTGGATCATGACGATCCTGGTTGGCGGCGGACCGATATCGTTCTACCGGCAGTTCAACGCGGCGGGTCTGTCCGGAAAAATCCCGATCGCATCGACCACTTTCTCGGGCGCCAACGAGCAGCTCGTGCTCACGCCAGAAGAGAGTAACGGCGTCGTGGTGGCTTACAACTATCTGCAAACTCTCGACAACCCGATTAACAAGGACTTTCTCAAGCGCTTTCATGCAAAATATGGAGCGGATTACCCACCGGTCTCCGATCTGACGATGTCGAGCTATCAGGGTATGTTGCTCTGGGCTGCTGGAATAAAAAAGGCAGGCGTCCTAGACCGGGAAAAGGTGATTGAAGCGCTCGAGAGCGGAATCACTATCGACGCGCCGAGCGGAACCGTGACGCTGGATCCCCAGACCCATCACAGCATCTTCGACGTTCATCTCGCCAAGATGCAAGACAAGAAGCCGGTTCTCATCGAGACGTTCCCCCAGCGCAAGCCTGCCGACACGGCCGCGGTGTGCGATTTGAAGAAGAACCCTCGCGAGGCGAAGCAGTACATCATCAAGGTGAACTAGAAGGCGCAGCATTCCAAGCGTTCGTCGACGTGGCGACGCCGGATTAGAGCCATTCGCGAGCTTCCATCGGCATGATGCGGCATGTATTCCGGAGAGAACTACGTGGATCTAGCAGTCGTTGTCGGGCTCGATTTCATCTACGGCGTTGCGACGCTGGCGCTGATTAGCGTCGGCCTCGCTATCGTCTTCGGCATGATGCGCATCATCAATCTTGCGCACGGAGAATTCATGGTGATGGGCAGCTATAGCGCCGCAGTAGCTGTGCATCATCACGTCAACATCTGGATTGCCATTCTTGTGATCCCGCCGATCGCGGTCGCTGTCATTGGTTCCGTTATTGAACGCCTGATCATACGCCGCCTCTACGGGCGCATGGTCGAAACCATGCTGGCAACCTGGGGCCTCAGTCTCTTCGTTGTCGGCGTCCTGACCATGGTCTTCGGCGATACCACCGAAGGCGTTCCAACGCCTCTTCCGGGAATCGCCATTGGTTCCTACCAGGCGAGCAGCTACAGCCTGTTCGTGATAGCCATGTCGGCTGTAACGGTCTTCGGTGTCTATCTTGTATTACGGACGAGTCGCCTCGGACTTTTGGCAAGGGGAACGATGCAGAATGCCGAAATGGCCGCGGCGCTCGGCGTTGACACCTCGCGCATCTACGCCGTGACATTTGCCTTCGGCGCGGCGCTTGCGGGACTGGCCGGTGGAATACTCGCGCCCGTCTCGGGCGTCTTCCCCAATATCGGCGGCTCGTACATCAGTCGCGCGTTCATCACGGTCATCGGTGGAGGGCCGGCACCGCTCGTTGGCACTATCTCCGCGTCAACACTGTTTGGCGTCATCAACCAGCTCGCAACGTTTGCCAGCAATCCGGTCTTCGGCGAAGTGGCGTTGCTCTTGGCTGCGATCATCTTGATCCGCCTGCTGCCGCAAGGAATCACCGGCCGCTATTTCCGGGGCAATCTATGACAGCAATTTTTCGCTCAAATGCCGCCCTCGTTGCTGTCGGTGTCGTCGGAATAGTGCTGCTGATCGGTCTGCCCTTCGCGCTCGACCTCTACACTCTCTTGCAGGTCACGCTGTATGTGATTTTCGCTGTCCTGGCAATCAGCCTGGCTTTCATCTGGGGTTATGGAGGCATTCTTTGCTTCGGCCATTCCGCCTTCTTCGGTCTGGGCGCCTATGCTTACGCAGTTGGCGTCATCAACATGGGCGAAAGCACGCTGCCGTTTCTCATTGCGATGGCGCTGCCCGCAGCATTTGCAGCCGGACTCGGATATTTCATGTTCTATGCGCGCATCAGCGACGTCTATGTCGGCGTCATCACGCTGACGGTTACGCTTATCTTCTACAATGTCGTCAATTCGACCGCCGGACCGCAATATCACATCGGCGAAGCCCTTCTCGGTGGCTTCAATGGCATGCCGAACGTTCCATCGCTCAATATCCCGTTTCAGCCGGACAATACGCTGGAGCCGGCCGGCATGTTCACGCTCTGCATGGCGATCCTGATGATCGTGTATTTTGGATTGCATGCGGTGCTAAGGACGCGCTTCGGACGCGTGCTCGTCGCGGTGCGGGAGAACGAGCAACGCGTCGAATTCCTGGGCTATGACTCGCGATTGCACAAGCTTGTCGCGTTTTCGATAGGGGGTGCTCTCGCCGGCCTCGCCGGATGCCTGTTCACGGCTTGGGGAAATTTCGTCAGTCCGACCGCGTTCAGCGTGGTGCAGTCGGCCCAGATCATCATCTGGCTGATGGTCGGCGGAGCCGGCACGCTGCTCGGTCCGGTGATCGGCGCCATAGTGCTGTCCTGGCTCACCCTCAAAATCGGCACTCAGCAGACAGTCAACGCGAACGTCGTGCTCGGCGCCATCCTCCTCGTTTTCGTTGTACTGGTCCCTAAAGGGGTCGCGCCAATGATTACCGAGCGATTGATGCCTTGGCTCGTCTCGCTGCGTCGGCCGGAAACCTCGCCACGAAATGTCGCGCAAGAGGGCAAGGCATGAGTCTACCTCTGATCGAGACGCGCGGACTGGTCAAGCATTTCGGCGGGGTGCAGGCGATCCGGGGCGTCGACTTCGCGCTGGCGGAGGGAGAGTTGCGCTGCCTGATTGGTCCCAACGGAGCTGGCAAGAGCACATTCTTTAAACTCCTGACCGGCCAGATCAAACCGACCAGCGGATCGGTGCTGTTTCGCGGGACCGACATCACCGCGCTGCAGGCGCATGAAATCGCGCGGCTGGGCATCGGCATCAAGACTCAGGTGCCGAGCGTCTTCAATGGACTCTCCGTGCGGGACAATTTGTGGATTGCGGCGGCGCGCCACAAAAAGGGGAAAGCCATCACTCAAGCGGTGGAGGCGCAGATCGAGCGGCTTGTGCTCGGCCGTTTCGCCAATAGCCTGACCGGGCAACTCGCACACGGCCAACGTCAACGTGTCGAGTTGGGTCTGGTGTTATGCGGCGAGCCGAACCTAATTCTGCTGGACGAGCCTGCGGCCGGGATGACTGAGGAAGAGCGGGCCCGAACCGCGGAACTCATTTGTGAGATCAATCGCGAGCATCCGCTGATCGTCGTCGAGCACGACATGTCGTTCATTCGCAGCATCGCCCGACGTATCACCGTGTTCAATCAGGGGGCGATTCTGATGGAAGGCGATGTCGATCAAGTATTCAGCAGTCAGGCGGTTCGAGACATCTATCTTGGCAAGAAAGTGGCGGCCTGATGCTTGAAGTCGAGGACGTTCACGCCGGTTATGGTCGTATCCCCGTGCTTTCCGGGATCAATTTCACGGTGGCCGAGCACGAGGTCGTCGGGGTGCTCGGGCACAACGGAATGGGCAAGACCACACTTCTCAAGACATTGATCGGGCAGGTGCCGGTCACGCGCGGCAACATTCGCTTCGGCGATGCGGTCATCAGCAATACCTCGTCATTTCGTCGGGCGCGTGCCGGCCTCGGCTATGTTCCGCAAGGGCGCGCCATCTTTCCGAATTTGACCGCCTACGAGAACCTGCGGATGGGGTTCATCGAGGATGGCGTACATTCCGAGGACAGCACCGTCAAAGACGTGCTCGCGAGATTTCCGCGCCTCGATCCAATCATCAATCGCCTCGGCGGAGCGTTATCCGGTGGCGAGCAACAGATCCTGGCGTTGGCGCGCTGTCTGTGCGGACGTCCCAAGCTGTTGCTGCTGGATGAGCCAACAGAGGGAATTCAGCCTTCGATCGTGGAAGAGATTTTGGAGATTCTAATCGGCCTGCACCGCTACCAAGGGTTGGCCATCATCGTCGTCGAGCAAAACCTCGACTTCATCCGACGTCTTTCCGACCGGGTTCTTCTGATTGAAAAGGGCATGATCACGGGAGAGGTATCTCCTGAAATATTGGGAGAAACACCGGAACTCGGCGGGTACGTTGCCGCCGGGTGACGAAACCTTCGAGGCGGGCGAAGGCTTGCTCTGAATCCGCAACGCCGGCCATTGCCGGCGCAACCATCGGCGCGCCGCGTGGGCGCACAACAAATGAGGTCGTCATGCACAAGATCGAAATGTCCCCCGATGTATTGGATCGCATAAAGGGCTTCCGCGACGGGTTTCATATGTTCGGCAACATCGATCCTTCGCGAACCGCACACCTCGTCGTTGACCTTCAGAACGGGTTTATGGAGCCGGGTGCGACGGTCGAGCTTCCGGTCGCGCGGGAGATCGTTCCAAACGTCAACAAGATCTGCGCCGCGGTACGCGCCGCCGGCGGCATCAATGTGTTCATCCGATACCTCATCGACGAAGAGACTCAAGTGAGTTGGTCGAGTTGGTTTACCGATTTTGCCTCACCCCAACGCCGGAAGGCCATGATCGAGACGTTCGGCAAGAACTGCCACGGTTTCGCGCTGTGGCCCGAGCTTGACGTGCAGACCACGGACATGATCGTGGATAAGACCCGATTTGGCGCATTCGTTCCAGATTCATCCAAGTTGCATGAGATTCTGCAAGCGCGCGGAATCGACACAATCATTATCACTGGAACCGCGACCAACGTCTGTTGCGAATCGACCGCACGCGACGCCATGCAGATGAACTACAAGGTCATCTTCGTCGCCGACGGCAACGCTGCTTTGACGGACGCGGAGCACAATGCGACACTCAACAACATGGTGACGCTGTTTGCCGATGTCATGACCACCAAGGAGGTGACCGGATTCCTTGGTTCTGCCGCAGCCTCGAGGCAAGCGGCCGAGTAATCAATAACCAAGCTTGAACGACCCGCCGGGCTAGGGCGGGTGGTTCAGCCATGATCGTCAGCTAAAGGAATCCAATATGGCAGACAGACCCAGGATCGCCCACTTGGCGGGGCCGACGGCGACCGTCCAGAATTCACCGCCACTCGTCACATCGAACAAGGCGCGTCAGAAGTATGGCCTGCCGGTGCGCAAAAATCCTGATGGCAGCGATTCGCGGTTCGATGCATTGCGTGCGCAACGGCTGGCAGCGCCGGCGACTATCTATGTGGAATGCTTTTCAGCGCATCCGCTCGAGGAGGATGCCGCCGAACTCTATGCGCCGCCCGACGGCTATCTGGATGCGAAGGGGGTGTTCCACAAGCAACGCATAAATCCCCAGGACAAGGCAGTGTTTGAAATCAAAATCGTTCCGGAAGACGGCCTTTATCCTCTGCCTTACATGGCCCGAAAGGCGGACGGCGAGGCATGGGAGGGCGAATGTACCGAACCGGGCGCTCCAGCCGCCCAGGCGCGACAATCCTTTTATCCCGACGGATCGCGCAGTTTCGAAGAGATCGACCGGTTAGGCATCGGGTCCACCGGTGTTGGAAATCTGATTTCAACATTCGCGGACGTCGATTTCTATCGGGTTCTCCCTCCTGCGGGCTACACCAAGGGCTTGCAGGCATCTCGTCGCACTGACGTTGGCGAGGGAGATATTGCGCCGGAAACACGCAGCAAAGATTTCTTCGCGTACCGGCCTTATCACCTCGGCGAGTCTCCGCCGCGGCCGGCTCTGGCGCGCCTCACCAATGCCGCGCGGCGGATCTTCGACAGCAACAAGTATGATGGCGCCATCTATACCCAGGGCAGTCCACAGATCGAAGAGGTTGCTTACTGGTTCAACCTCCTGATCGACACGACCATTCCGATCTGCGGCAATGCCGCACAGCGACCGCAGGGTGAGATCAGCAATGACGGTCCCAAGAACATCACCGATTCGGTCGAATACATCGCGTCTCGGGTTTGGGCGGACGAGCAGGGCCGCAATCGGGCCGGCGTCATCGTACTGCAAGAGCAACGCTTCTTTTTCGCACGCGAGGTGATGAAGGTCGACGCGCGGCCGGGCGGATACGTCGCGACGGGTGGACACGGCGGAATTCTGGGAGGCATGGGTTATCACGGCGCGGCTGTGTTGCACTATGTTCCGGCGCTAAAACACACCTATTTGTCGGAGGTCAACCTCTCCAGGATCCCGTCGTCTGTGCCGATCGTTTCCGGTTCGGATGGAGTTATCAAGCGAAGCGAGAAAAGAACCCGACAAGATAATGGTGATCTCCTGGAAACTGCTATCCCTTCGGTGGCGATCGTCAAGGATGGTGGCTTTTACGCTGAGGAATATTTCGACGATCCCGCCGTCACGGCCGACCTGCTCGCGTTGCTGGCGCGAAAGCTCGAGACAAATCGTCTCGCAGGTTTCATCCTCGAAGGCACGACACCCTATGGAAAGATGACCTCCTCGGTCCGGCAAGCGGTTTTGCGAAAGGCAATTTATAGCGGCCTTCCGGTAGTGCGCGTGGGTCGTGGTAACCCGGAAGGTTTCGCCGATCCCGACGAGTATTTCATTGCGGGCTCGAACCTGACAGCGACCAAGGCCCGTATGCTGCTGATGGCCTGCCTGTTGAAGTTCGGCAGCCTGCCGCCGGCTAAGAATCCGGATGAGCCGACCTCAGCCGAACTTTCCGCTATCAGGAAGGCTGTCGCAGCGTATCAGAGGATCTTCGACACTCACTGATGTTCAGTTGCGGTCTCTGGAGGGGCCATTTTGGTGCAGAGGAGCGGCACTATTCGCCGAATTCATATTGGATTGCGCCGGCTCTGGCGGATCCATCGTACCCACATTCGGCATCCGGAAGAAGCCCTTGGCCCTAATACCAACGGCCCAAAACTGTGACTCATTGGGGATTCCCAAATCAGTGAAACTCTGACTCGATGCTGTCCTTTGAGAGGAGCGGCCTCGATGGGAGCGGCGGTATC
>WNFC01001250.1_pt1 | contig 26333 bp, 19 predicted proteins | sample 5400541 | NCBI WGS metagenome assembly WNFC01 (sample SAMN13153342, study PRJNA577476) | soil metagenome | isolation source: 120 cm saprolite under Douglas fir tree site 2 hole 2 replicate 1 | place: USA:California | collected 2015-04-18 | reverse complement strand
CGCAGCCCTCCCTTGATCTCCAAAGGCGCCTTCGCCATCTTGTTCAACGAAGTGAAATCAGCCCAGCTTGCTTGCTTCAGTTCAAAAAACGATTCGTCGTTCTTTGGGTCGCCGAAATCGTCGTCTGTGGTCGACTGCCAGTACACGTTGTCGACGATTCGGCCGCCCACATGGTCGAAGAGTTCGCAGCGAACGAAAAATGCGCCGGAGACGTTCTCCGGACGGGGCAGAGTAAGTACCGGCAGAACCGCTTGCGATTCCAAGTGAATACTCCGCGCCTCTCGGTCATAACGCACCTGCCCGTTGAGGTCGTAGATCCGGACCCGCGCACGAAGCGCATCCTGGGCCTCGGGACTCTGGTTCACCGCCCGGATGACGGCTTGTTTGTGATCGCCGGTCGCGTAGTAGTCGAAGACCAGCGACACCGGCCGCAAGCCCATCTTCGCACCGTAGTAGGCACCACCGGGCTTGAGATAGTAATCGAAAAGATGGCCGAAGAAAGATGGCCAATGATTGTCGAGCATCCAGTAGAGGCTCATCTTGTGATTGGGCCATCCGTTCGCGCCGAAGTCTTCGAACTGCGCGCGCGTGTTCTCGTAATGCGCGAGTTGGGCCTTGGTGGAAAACTCCTCGGCACTGCTGGAGGGTCCATAGCGGCGGTCCACCGCCTCGCGGATGTTGCGCAGCTCACTATTGCCGCCGATGGAACCGGAGTGGAAGAAGTAGTACTCGTTGATGGGCCAGAGCTTATCAGCCGGTATGAATTTCTTCAAACTCTCGAACGGCGGAATGCTCTCGTTGTCGCCCTGTTCGGCGCAGGCGCCGCGGGTGGCCGCGTAGCGCCCGCTGAACCAATAGCTCGGCGGACGCCAGCTATACGGGCCTTGCATGTGGATGCCGTTCCACGTGGTGTTTCCCTGCGGGTCCTTTGCGTAGGAAGAAACGGTATCCACAATCGCGTTCTGCCAGTGCAAGTCGGCAAGGATCTTGTGGTAATCCGAGCGGACTGATTCCGGCGGCAGCCCGTCGCTCCCATTCGCCCAAATAAAGGCGGAGGCGTGGCCTCGCAACATGTAAATTTGGGATCGCAGGCTCTGTCGAGCCACCAATTGGTCTTCGCTGCTCCACTGGTCCCACTTCTCCCATTGGTTGCAGCACATCCATCCTAGCCCGACCGGGATGCCAGCCTCATCGGCCAGTTGGATGATATGCTCGCCGGAGATTTTCGATTCCCAACGCAGCATATTCAGCCCCATGTCTTTTACATAACTGAGAATCGCGGCCTCCCGGTCGGGCTCGTAGCGATACAGCAGGTCGGGCGTGTACACAGCGCCACGCGCGAGAAAGTTTTTGCCATTCACTTGCACATAGAAACTGCCGCCGCGAGCGACATTTGGGAATTGCTCGTCGTCGTCGCGATGCTGCGTGACGGTGCGGATGCCGAAGAGCGACGAAGAAACGTCGGAGAGGCCTTCTTTTGTCTTGAACTCCAGTTGAAGGCCATAAAGGTTGGGCTCGCCTAACGTGTAGGGCCACCATAGATCCGGGTGGTGGACAGTAAGCTGGGGGAAACCGCTTGCCGAAAAGCTTATCTCTTTCGACTCTCCCGGGGAAAGTACGACCGGCTTTTCAAATACTATGTTCGCTTTGCCTGAACGTGAGATCGTCCCGCGGATTACGCCGTTCACCGCCTCGTGCGCGCCATTGCGGAGAACGGCCCACACGGTCAGGTCGGCGACATCGGTGCTGGGCAGCGGCAGATGGGTTGTGACCATTGGATACGCAAGTTCCACCGGACCGGTGATGCGCAGAGACACCGGCTTCCAAACGCCGGCATTGCGGTCGGGCACAAATGACGTCCCCATCTGCTTGGCATCCAGCCGTCCGCGATCGCCGAGATACTTCCAGTTGATCCAGTCGAACCAGCTGTCGGCCAGTTCCACCCCATTCACATTCTGAATGGCGCGCTCCGGGGTGACTTTCACCGCCAGCGCATTCAACTGTCCCGGCAGAACAACTTTCGAAATATTGAACTCGTGGACGTTGTACATCCCCACTACTTCCCTGTTGTTCGCGATCAAGTGCCCGTTGATCCAGATTTCGGCGCGGTAGTTGATGCCTGGCACCTCCAGCCAGACGGTGTGCTCCCCTGCCGGGAGTTGGAACGTGGTACGATACCACCAATCTTCCTTATAGAGGTCCTGCGGAACCTCGTTGAGCAGATTCATGCCAAAGTAGAGATTGGGATAGACCTTATCCTCTTCGAGGATCTCCAGCACCGTGGCGGGCATCCGCAAGATGGGGTACCAGGCGTCCGGCGTGTACTGCGGCGTGGAAATTGTCTCGCCCGCTTGCTTCACGCGAGATGCCGAGGCTAACTTCCAGCCGCTGGAAAGCTCAACCGTGTTCCCGGCGCTGTCGGGCCACGAAGGAATTGAGAGGCAGGCGAGCGCCGTGAACAACACAACAAGTCTTTTCGGATAGTTCGTTGGGTTCATCATCAATTCATTGCTCCGCGACGATAACCAGGTCCCACGGACCGATCTTCACCGTCTGATTGTTGCCCACTGCGACGTTCGTCAGCAGGTCGGTCCCATCCCTGTACGGATAGGAAAACGACTGCTCATCTCCAGAGAAGTTCAGGTAGTAATGCAGGGTTTTAGCCTTTGAGTTCTTGCCGTGCCGCACCCTGACGCTCGGCGGCAGACCCTGGTCTGGACCGGTTAACTGGGCACGTTTGAGGACATCGCGAACGATTTCCCGCTGCAACGTATCGGTCAGGAAGGTCGCTTCATACGTGAGCGTTCCGCTCCCCCACTGGTTGCGGGTGATCGCAGGGAAATGCCAATACCGGTCATCGAAGGAAGCCAGAACCTGGGCGGTGTCGGGCATGAGGAATTCCTGCCAAACAGCTCCCTTGTTCTGGTCGCCTACTTTGAACGGATCTGGCGTGAGCCGCTCCGGCTCCGCGAGGTTCGTGAACTCCTGATAGTGGAACCCTGCCACAGCGCGAAGCGGCCCAGGCGCCGTGGCGTCGCGAACCGTAGAGTATTCGTTGGTGAAGCCGCTCTTGAAGGCCATTACAACCTGGCCACCACTCTTTACATAATCGGAAATATCCTGCAGTGCTCGATCAGATGCGCTGTATAGCGGTGGAACCAGCAGGACTTTGTAACGCGAGAGATTCTGATCCCCAGTCTGCACGAAGTCGGGCTCGACATTCAGATCATAGAGCGCGCCGTACATTTGCTTGAGTACAGTAATGTAGTTCACGTGATCGCTGACTGGCATGTAGCTAAGCGCATTCGCGGAGTCGCCGCTGAACAGGATCGCGACTTTGTTGTCTTTCTTGAGATCGACCAACTGCGGACCTAGTTTCTTCAATTCGGCAGCGACGCGTGAGACTTCGGCGTAAGTACGGTTCGGCTCCAGATCGTGCGAGAGGACTCCCTTCCAATACGTTTCCTGGCCGTAATGCAAGGAGTGCCAATGCCAGTACTCGACCATGTTGGCGCCGGCAGCCAAGTGCGTGTAGACAACCACGCAGTTGACCCGGATATTGCGGATATTGTGTGCGGGAATCCCACCCAATCGTCTGCGCGTTGGTCTCGGTCACCAGATAGTTGGTGTGCTTCAGCGAGCGGCCAAGATCGCCTGAAAACCAGATCGTGCGGGCATCCAGCCGTTTCTGCGTCTCGAGATATGGATTCTCTGCGACGATGTCGAGATTGCCAGCGATCGCCCACTGATCGAGATTGGTGTGTACTCCGCCGCTGAAGTCCTGCGTGATGAATTGGTCTGGACGCTTGTATTGATTGACGATCTTCGCCTGCCACGCGAGATAGTCTGTCACCACATCGTGCTGGAAGTTCTCCCACTCCAGTTTATAGCCGGGATTCAGAATGCCATTACGCGGCGGCAGGTCGTCCCAACTATCTACAAGTTGCCCCCAATAAACTAACCCCCACACTTTGTTGATTGTCTCTGGCGTCTTGTATTTCCGCTTCAAACGCTCGAGGAAAGCGGAATTCATGTACGGTGTGGGAACACCGGTTGGAAAAGTCTCATTGTCAATCTGATATCCGATGACCGCGGGATGATCCTTGAAGTGGCTGACGATCGCGCGGATGACCCGCTCCGCATGCTGCCGGAAATAAGGATTGAGAAAGTCATAATTCTGGCGGGGGCCGTAGTATCCGGGGATTTTAGACGACGGATAAGTAGGAGCATAGGGATCATTGAGCGGGGGGGCGACCCCGTCATGAGTCACCACAATTTCTGGATGCTCCTTGTAAAGCCAGGTCGGGATGGAATACGTGGGTGTGCCGAGAATGGCTTTGATGCCCGCAGCGTGCAAGCGGTCGAGGATGCGCTGCATCCAGGCAAACTGAAAATCACCATCGCGCGGCTCCCATGTGCTCCAGGTCGATTCGCCTACCCGGACCACAGTGATCCCCGCCTTCTGCATTAATTCGACGTCTTTTTCGAGCCGGTCGTGCGGCATGTATTCCGGGTAATAAGCCACGCCGTAGAGGATCGTTTCCATTCTGTCGGGAGCGAAATTCGGTGTCCTCCGTGTAGAAGCGTTCTGAGCCGCAGCCCTCTGGGCCCAAGCGGTGATCGCAGCAACAACGAGAAAAATAAAGGCATAGCGTGCAACAAAGTGGTGACGAGGTCGTCCGCTCATCCGCGTTCCTCTCTTCGCAAAACGATCTTGTTGATTCAGCACTTCACAAAACCGAATCTTTCTTCGCGGCGTGGGAGTTGATCACGATGACTGCTGGTTCCAGCCCTGCCGAAGTTGCTTTCAATCGCAATGCGCCAGCCTCTCGGGTGCTCTGCACGATCGTCATACACAGGCCGTTGAAGGCACGCCGCCTGTCCGCCTTATCCGCCTCATGACTGCTGGGGTTGCCATTACCTACTCCGATCAGCCTGCCGTTGCCGGAGAGATAAAAGTCGATCTGTGGATCCGCAATCGGCACCAGGCGGCTCTGGGCGTCGAGTACCTGTACCTGCACTATAGAGAGATCGCGTCCATCGGCTGAAAGTTCCTTGCGGTCGGCAAGCAGAGCGACTGTTGTCGGGCCGCCGGTAGTCTCCCGTCTCGCGGTGAGGATCTGACGGCGTTCTTTAAATCCTCTCGCTTCGATCGCGCCCGGCGCGTACTTCACTGTCCATTCCACGTGCCCGTAGCGCGGAACATCTTTTGTCCCCAAACTCCGGCCATTCAGAAAAAGTTCAACCTGCTGGAGATTGCTGTAGCACCAGACCTCAATCTCGCGCCCACCATTGCCGTTCCAATTCCAATGTGGAAATAGATGGAGAACTGGTTTGTCCGTCCATTGCGCCTGGTAATAATAAAAATTGTCTTTGGGGAAGCCGCAGGTATCCATGATGCCGAAATGAGAGTTGATACATGGCCACTTGTAAGGCGTGGGCTCGCCGCGATAATCGAAGCCGGTCCAGGCAAATCCGCCGCCCGCCCAGGGACGCTCGGCGTAAATGGCCCACCAATTTTCGGCGAGTTGCGCCCAGGGAGGAATGTTCAGATCGTAGGCGTTGACGTAACCCGCCTTTGGGTCGTTCTGATAGATCCCGCGTGTGCATACGGTGCTGCCGGTTTCAGTACCGATCGTGGGTTGCCGGGGAGACTGACGATGAAATGCGTCCATCTGCTCCGCGCTGTGATAATTGAAGCCCTGCACGTCCACCACACCGGATAGCCCTTTGCCCCAGTCATCGTTCATGGCTTCGGTGATGGGGCGAGTCGGATCCAGTTGGCGCACCAGGCGCTTCATTGATTTTGCGATGCGCGCGCCAGTGTCACTGCCCTGAAGGTCTTCTTCATTACCGATCGACCAGATGATGACGCTGGGATGATTTCGATCCCGCCTGACCATCGCTTCCAGTTGCTCTAATCCCTCGGGACTTGACGACATCATGCGAGTCTCATCCATCACCAACATACCGAGCTGATCGCAGGCGTCTAAGAGCACCTGAGTAGGCAAGTTGTGCGACATCCGATACGCGTTCGAGCCCATTTCTTTTAGCTTCTCGACCCGATGAAAGTGAATCCGGTCCGGCAGCGCGATGCCAACTCCCGCAAAGTCCTGATGGTTGCAGGTGCCTTTGATTTTTACGGGCCTGTCGTTTAGCAAAAACCCTTTGTCACGATCGAAACGGATGGTGCGAATGCCAAAGGGGGTTTCGTATTCGTCCACGGTTTTGCCGGCTGCGTCCACGATGGTGACTGCTCGATATAGGTTGGGTTCTTCAAGCGACCACACTGCAGGATTGCTAATCGTGAGTTGCTGCCGAAACTCGCGAGTGGTGAGCGCGGGAATTGAGAGTGCAGTCGACCGTGCTTCGGCGACACTCCGCCCGGCCGAGTCGACAATCGTAGTGAGGACACGGCAACTCTGTTCGGATTCGCTCCCATTATCGACTTCGGTAGACACGCTGACCGTGGCTAAACCTTGACCGAGCTCTGACGTGACCAAGGTGCCGTTGTGTGCAACGTGAACTGGACTCGTCTTGTTCAGCCATACATGACGATAGATACCCGCACCCTCGTACCACCAGCCTTCGCCGAGAGTGGCATCTACGCGAACAACCAGGATGTTCTTTGCGCCATAATTCACGAAATCGGTTACATCGTAGCGGAACGGCGTGTAGCCGCTTGCATGTCGTCCCAGGTAAATCCCATTCAGAACCGCGATCGAATCCCGAAACACGCCGTCGAATTCAACCCAGATACGCCGGCCTTCATCGGATGCAGGCACATCAAAACTCTTGCGGTACCAGCCTATGCTGGTGGCCGGATAATCCCGTCCCAAGGGCTTATATCCGTGGCTGTCGAGTTGAGGGTCGTTCTTGAAATCGAGCGCCACCGCCCAATCATGAGGAATGTCAACCCGGCTCCATTGGCTGTCGTCGAACTCCGGCTTGGAAGGAGCAAATAATCCCCCCGTCGTCGAAAAAAGTGACTGGCCAGCGTAACCGAAATCCTGGTTCGGATCAGTGGCGTGACCGAGGTGGAATCGCCATCCGAAATCGAGACTCAGCCGCTCGCGGAGACGCGATGTCCCACCGCTACTGGCACTGCGAGATGCCTCCGGTTCGCCTGCCACTGCTTGTGGCGCCGATTGGGTTAGGGCTCGAGTCGCGAGCAGCCTCGACGCGGCGCTGGCGGAAATGGCCAAGCCGCTGCCCTTCAAGATCTCGCGCCGGGTCCAATCAGTCATAGCCGGTTCGGCCCATCTTGCACGCACAGCCTGAATAGCTGGGAAACCCGTGCCATCTAAAATCGTGAATTCAGTTCTGGGAGCGCGCTGCGCGGGACGCTACACCGATCAAGGTTGGCAGTACGTTCCCAACTCCGTTGTTTCCCGGCTCGCCAAAAGCAAAATACAATTTGCTATACATCGGATAGAGTTCGTTGTAGACAGCTCGCTCGGACGTATCGGGATCGAATTGTCTATGCGGAGGACAGATTTTGTCTTGCGCCTCTTCGACCGTCTTGAAGGCGCCCGCGGTGAGGAATGCAAAGATTGCAGAACCGAGACTCACCAAGGGTTTACTCGGAACCAGCACCGGTCTTCCAAGAATGTTGCCGTAAACCTGGTTTAGGACATTGTTCTTCTGCGGAATGCCGCCGGCATTAATCACGCGTTTGATGTGTACTCCATGGGCGGCCATGCGATCGAGAATCACGCGCGTGTGGAACGCAGTGCCTTCAATGGCGGCAAATAGCTCATCGTGAGCTGTGCTCTGGAGATTCCAACCGAATGTGATGCCCCGGAGATTGGGATTCACCAAGACCGTGCGGTCGCCATTATCCCAGGTTAGGCGGAGCAAACCCGTCTGTCCCGCACGATAATGTTCCAATCCCCGACTCAAGGTATTGATATCGGTTCCGGCGCGAGTAGCGATAGCATTAAAAATGTCGCCCACCGCCGAAAGGCCGGCCTCGATTCCGGTACGCTGGGGATGCACACTTCCTCGTACGACCCCGCATACGCCGGGAACCAAGTTGACTGAGGGCGTAATTCCAATGATGCATGTGGAAGTGCCGATAACGTTCACTATGTCATCGGTCCTGCAACCTGCGCCGATGGCGTCCCAGTGAGCATCGAAGGCGCCAACCGGAATCGGAATGCCAGGTTTTAGTCCAAGCTTGTCTGCCCAGCGGGGCGAAAGCCTTCCTGCAATTTGGTCTGAGGCTGCATACTCCCCATCCAATTTCTCGCGAACTCCTGCGAGTAAAGGATCAACTTTGGTCAAAAACTCCTCAGGCGGCAAACCTCCGAGCTTTGCGTTCCAGAGCCATTTGTGCCCCATGGCGCAGATGCTGCGCTTGACTTGTTTCACATCGGTAACGCCACACAGTGTGGCCGCGACCATGTCACAGTGTTCGAACGCGGAAACGAACTCGGAGCGCTTGGCGGGATTGTGGCGAAGCCAGTGCAGCAGCTTGGAAAATCCCCACTCGGAGGAGTAGACTCCCCCGCACCACTGGATGGCTTCGAGGCCCTCGCGGCGCGCCACTTCCGTAATCTCCGCGGCTTCGCCTTTCGCGCGGTGATCACACCACAAATAATATTCGCCCAGCGGTTGCAGGTTCTTCCCAACCGGAATGACTGAGGACCCGGTTGTGTCCAGCGCAACGGCTTCCACGTGATCGCCTGAGACTCCAGCCTGCTTGACGGCCTCGCGCATCGCGCTGGCCAGAGCCCGCATGTGATCTTCATGAGACTGAGTAGCGTACTCTGGGTCCTCACGTTTGCGGTGCAGAGGATATTCGACTACCGCGGAGCCAAGCAACCCACGGTCGCTGTCCACGATAGAAACGCGCACATTCAGGGTTCCGAAATCAACTCCCGCTACGATGGCCATTAGCAGGCTCCGTTTGGCCTCTCGTGCCAATACATGTCCCAGCCGAGATAACGAGTGGTTGCTTCGTAAACGGCAGAGGCGACCCTGGAAAGATTGGCGGCAACGTGATGTTCAAAGCCGCGCTCGCAGATAAAGTGCAGCAGGTTTTGCATCCTGGGGATCTCCACGACGCCCGCACCTCCGAAGGTATTTAACGGATCGTCCGTGAATCGGCCCTCGCCAACATAGCCGCGCATGTTGCCCGCGGTGTCGTCAGTAGAGAAGCGGGCGAAACTCATCTGTTCGGGTTTGATCAGCCCCACGCACGTGCCAAACGTATTCTCTTTGCCGACAGTGCCCGCAATAATTTCCTGGAAGTCCATCTTTACCGTACGGAAAAAGTGTCGGGGCAGATTCGAGCAATGGAAGCAAACCGCCTTGTTAGGATCAGATCCGTAATTATTGTTCCAATCGAGCAGCGCCGACGGCGTGCTGGATGCGAGCTGCAGCGCGTGCATGCCAAGGACGCCGCAGATGTCAACTTCACAGGCGCTTGACAGCAATTCATTGCTCATCATGCTCATCACCGTGCATGGCACCACCCCGAGGTTTTCTTCGATGGACGTCCAGCACTGTACCGCACTGATGGTCACGTCTGTCGCCACCATCCATTGATCGATCACTGCTCCGAGTTTGGCCATCTTGAGCAGAGCAGGCTTGGGTACATTTGTGGAATCGACATACTTCTCGATGGCCGCGAGCTTGGCCCGCGGGGCATCATCGTTGTCTTTCATTCGCTGAATGCGGCCCAGCACTTCAGAAAGATCCAGAGTCTCAATTGAAATGCCGTGGGCCTCCAGAATCTTTTCGCTGTAGCGCACTGTATTGAAGGCCGCGGGGCGGGCGCCGATCGCTCCGACGCGCAGGTTACGAAAACCGTTTGCCACCCGGCAGACGGCCCCGAACCAGTCCAGATCCCGGGCGAACTCCGGCGAATCGGGACTCTCGGTATGAAGGGCAGTGATGGAGTAAGGAATCCCATACTGCCTGAGGTTATTGCAGACTGACATTTTGCCGCAGAAGCTGTCGCGGCGGAACGCGATGGTCATTTTCTTTGGATCATCAGGCGTAGCTTGAATCAGCACGGGAACCCGCAAGTCAGCCAGTCGTAATGCATCTGCAATCGCGCGCTCCTCGCCAAAATTCGGCAAGGCAACGATCACTCCATCAATGCGATCGCGGTTGAGTCTGAACAGCTCCGCGCAGCGTTTACTTTCATCGCGTGTCTCCACAGCGCCGTGCTTGCTTTGCTCCGGCGTAAGTGCCACTACATCCATGCCGGCCGACTCAAGCGCGCGAAGCATCTCTCCCCGCCCGCTTTTGGCCAAATGATCGGGAAAGAAACCACGGTTGCCTACGATCAATCCCATTGTCATTCGCTTTGCCGGCATACCAAATCCCTTTTTAGAAACTCGCACTCATCCCTGCCGCGTCGGAGCGAACTTAATGCAGTAAATGAGACCAAGCAACAGCAGCATCGCGCCCCACCACACGTTGGCGTGCAAGTGAAACAGCACGACCGGATTGGCGGGCGGGTTGAAAATCTGCCAGACGCCAGCGCTCACAATCAGGAATCCATTCACCAGCAATGAAAGCGCGATAAATATCATAGGTCCACACTGTCGTAAACGCGCTCACGTTTCCCGCCATGCCTGACATAAAGCCCGCAATCAATGCCGTGATTCCCAAGCCTAAAAGCCCCGGCCCACAATAACGCGCCAGCATCAGCGGCAGGACTTCGTTGTAGCTGTGGCCGCCGGTAGCCACCGCCATTGTCTCGCCGGTCAGCTTTATCGGCAGCACCGCCAGCCCCAGAAGGCCGGGGAGGATCACGCTGAACGGGACCAGCATCTTGAACGCTCCTCCGATGATCGGTGCCAGCTTCGCCGAGCGAAGATCCTTCGCGGCAAGCACCCGCTGCACCACCAAAAAATCCGTTGTCCAATAGCCAAACGAGATCACAAACCCCAGGCCGAACACGATGCCAGTCCAGTGAATCCCCATCGGGTTGCTGTCGAACGATCCCAATGTCGACCACAGGTGGGTGTACTCCGCCGACGCATTCCGCGCAATTTGCAGCTTCAGATTGCTCCACCCGCCTGCCTCTACTAATCCGAGGACCGGAATCAAAAGCGCTCCCGCCCATATCAAGATGAACTGTAAGACCTCATTAAAAATCGCCGAGCGCAATCCGCCCAGCGCCACATAAGCCGCCACTGTGAGCGACGAAACCCAGATGCTGAAGTTGATATTCCAGCCGAGCACCACTTTCATGACCAGCGCCATGGAATACATGTTGATGCCGCTCATCAAAACGGTCATGAAAGCAAATGAAATCGCCGACAGAGCACGGCTGGATTCCCCGAACCGAAGCCTCAGGTAACCCGGAACCGAATGCGTCTTCGAAATGTAATAAAACGGCATCATCACGATGCCGAGGAAAAGCATTGCCGGGATTGCGCCGATCCAGTACCAGTGGGTTGCCAGGATTCCGTATTGATAGGCGGACGCGGCCCATCCCATCAGCTCGAGTGACCCGAGATTCGCGGAAAGAAAGCTCAGCCCCGCAATCCATGCCGTCATCTCTCGTCCCGCCATGAAGAAGTCTTCGCCGGTGTTGGCACGCCGCTGCAGGTAGAAGCCGATCGTGAGCACGAGCCCGAAGTAAAAAATTAAAAAATAATGATTGCCGCGTCCACGGCAGACAAATGCACAAGCCTGGGTGCAACGTACATCGCAGCAGCCGTGATCATCCTTTAGCCTTATCCTGCCCGTAGTATGCATCGCTGCCATGCTTTCTGAGGTAATGCTTGTCGTGCAATTCGCGGCTGATCGCCGAGGCATCGTGGTTAATCCCGATGGTCAGAAATGCGGTCTTCGCGATCGTTTCTAGCACTACGGCGTTGTGAGCCGCCGTTGCGGGATCCGGGCCCCAAGTGAAAGGTCCGTGATTGGCCACAAGGACCGCAGGAACCGCTGCATGATCAGCGTGCTCAAACGCACGGACGATTGCCTGCCCCGTGTTCATTTCAAAATCGGAAGCAATCTCATCATTCTTCATAACGAACGTTACCGGAACCGGTCCGTGAAAGTAGTCGGCATGAGTGGTCCCGAAACAAGGAATCGGTTGTCGAGCCTGCGCCCAGGCGGTGGCGTATTCGGAATGCGTGTGGGCGATGCCGCCGATTGCCGCATACGCCCTGTACAGGACGAGATGAGTCGGCAAATCAGACGATGGCTTCAATTTCCCTTCCACTATTTTGCCGTCGAGATCTGTAACAACCATATGTTCCGGTTCCATTTCTTCGTAGGGGACGCCACTCGGTTTAATCACAACGAGCTCATCCTCGCGCGAGATCCCGCTGACATTGCCGAAGGTGTAGAGCACCAGCCCATGCCGCACCAGTTCAAGGTTAGATTGAAGCACCTCTTCACGCAGGCTTTGCAGCAGTATCTTCGCCCTGCCGCGATATTTGGAAGTAATGGTCGTAAGTTCACCTGGTAATCGTTTACTGATATTTGCAAAACCTAGAGCACTCACGTCGCTTTGTCAATCAGGATCGCGGCCCAATTGCTGTACCGACGTCTCACTTGGCGCGGCAATGGCTCTTCATCCCCTCTGAATTCGCACACGTTAATATTCAACTGTAAAGATGTTTCCGTCCAGGGTGACCGGATTTTTCTCACTGGACACGCACCGTAAAGTCACTAGTTGTCCGGCTTCCATTTCGGAATGCCTTATTTCGCCAACTGCCCAGGAAAGCCCACTCCAGATCGCCTTGTCGTAGTTTATTTGTATCGGAAGTGGCTGGCCATTTTGCCAGGCCTGCAGCACGAGGATTTTGCCCATGCTAATTCCATTTGGGGGGGCACCACCTGAACTGCGCCGGATCTGGTGGTCGTTCCCCCATTGCTGCATTACCATTCGCAGATCGCCGCGTTCCGGCGCCGATACGGTGGTCTCAATCGTATTCTTGCCATCGGGCATGAACTTAGCTGCAAGGGGCCGAATTCCGAGTGGAATTCGCATGTCCTTCTGAATACGCAAATCATATTTCGGATTAGCATATCTTGCGAACCCCACCACCGCTAATTGTCCCGGCCCTAGTCTGATTTTGTGGCCCATCAACACCGGCATAAAACCCCCATCCCGAAAGAGCAAGCGGCCGATCTCATTCGGCTCCTGCAGGCGCGAAAGCAAGGGCATTTCAGTCTCTGCGATACTTTGTTTCGGATTCAGAAGAGTGTAAATCGCGCCTTCGCTATCCACGGATCCAAAGCCATACGGCTCGGCCTCCCCGGGGATTCCACCAAAGGTTTTAGTTCGCCCCATCGCCTCGAGATGCAGATAAAGCGACTGTACCCGGGCAAACCAGCGTGCGTCCTCGTCGGAGATGAGCTCCAGATTCCCGTGTACGGTGTTCACCCAGCCTCCGCGGGCGAGCATCAGTATCAGCGCCCCTTTCCACGCGTTGGTTTTTCTGTAGTAGATCGTTCCAGTGCTTCCGATCATGAATCCGGTCGAGTCGATGCGTTCCAGCGGCACGGCACTCTGTTCATAGCGCCGTACCATATGATCGCTGTAAATATCCATGGAGCGCCAGAAGCTCATTTCTGGTACATCCGATGGCCGAGGATCACCCGAGTACAAAGAATCAAAGACTTCCAGCCAACGCAGATCGATTGGATGCTGGAATGGGAAGGGACTCGCCGCGGATCAATATCGCCGCCGAAACCGTTAAACGCTACGAGCACTACATCAGGATTCTCTCTCCAGAAACTCTTGAGCGCGGTCCGCAAAGCGTCGACGTTGTGAGAATAAATCTCCTCCCGTGACTGTGTTTCTTCCGCTTTGGGGGTTGCAGCGGTGAAATCCACAAAATCAAATTTGAACATCCGAATTCCACGGTCGTGCCAATATTGCAAGACATCCATAAAGCTGGATAAAAATCCACCTTCATAGAAAGACATCGCCCGCTTTTGCCGATTCAGCGAGTTCTCCCACTGGGGGGCGGCATCGATCTTTACGAGAGTATTCGTACCGAACCAAAGCCCGGGCAGAAGACCGTTATCTCTGCACTTCTTCAACCACTGATCCGGGCCATTTGGCCAGCTGGACTTGCGCCAAGTCTTATAGCCGCCGTCCTGCGCAAACCAGAAGGCGTCCATCATGTAGTAATCGAACCTGACGCCAAAGCGGCGCAGCCGAATAATCTCATCCAGCTCCTTCACTGCTAGCTGTTCGGTTAGCAGTACGTTGTCGGAAAGTTCGTCATATGAGGACCAATTGTTATAGACGAATATCGGATCTGGAAGGAAAGTCTCTCCCAGCAATCGAGGGGACCAGGACGTCGATCCTGGAGTATGAGCAGGTTTTTCATAACCGATGTCCTGTGCTTCCAAGCAATCGACACAACTCAGAAGACACACTAACGCCATATAGCAGGTAACACGCGAAATGGGACAGGTGTACACGGCTATTTGCGAAATCGATGCGCGCGCTTGAGCTTCTGCGACGGCCCGATTGGCCACGTCAGAAACATAGTTGCAATCGAGACCGCCTCCCCTGGCTTTCAAAACGGTGAAGGGAAACGGATGATCGAAAGCAACGAAACAAACGCTACCCGGCAAACGTTTACCGCAGGAAGCGTCGATTTTACGCTCATTGTGCTCTGTTCTTCATTCTGCCAATATCAAAATGGAGGATTGGGAGCGGCTCTGGTTTGAGCGACTCCCCCCAATAATTCAGAAGTACAGGTGCAATCCGAGCTGAAGAGTGCGGCTGCCATAGGTGGATGTGCCACTGATCGATCCAAATCCAGCCGCGTGTTGCGTAGCTGTAGCAGGGAAGTAACCAATCGTCGGATCTCCTACAGGTTCGGCAAATTGTGGGTGATTCGGCAGGTTGAAGACAGATGCTTCAACGGTCAGCTTGGTCCGCTCTCCGGCCGGAATCTTGAAATCTTTTTGGATGTCGAAGTCAAGATTGTCAGCGCCTGGGTTGCGAACGTTTGAGTAGAAGCGCGGCGCGTTGCCAAATGCCTTGGTAAGGTCGCAGCAGAAGTCCGCCGCCGGGGCTGAATTGACCAACCCTGGGCCTGGGCAGGTTCCGGCGAAGTCCATAGCTTGGTTATTAAACCACAGGTTCACGCTTCGGTTAGACCCCGAGATTGACCCTGGGTTACCAACGAGATCCGGACGGTCCGTCAACATGCCAGAGCCGTTGCAATAGCCGTACGAGTTGTCAGTTATGCCGAATGGAGTACCGGCACTGATTGTGTAGATAGCGCTCATGCGCCAGCCACCGAGTACATCAGCGGCAAGGCCGCTGTTGAGCCACTTCTGGCCAGGCCCAAATGGCAACTGTACCACTGGAGCCAATGTGAAGCGGAAGGGTATATCGCCCGCGCTAACCGACCGCTCTGCCTTCCTGTTGTAGAAATCCTGGCCTAAAACGTCGAGCGACCAGAATCCGCCCCAGTCTGACGAGGAATCGTCAATCAGCTTGCTCCAGGTAAAATTCGACAACATGGAGAAGTTGTGCGAGAAACGATGCTGAAATTGGGCTTGCATGGAATGGTAGGTCGAGCTGGAGAGTCCCCACCAACCTGGGTTGATGGCCAACCAGAAGTAAACTGGCCCCGGACTGAATCCGGCTCCCGCGTTTAATGCGGCGGCAGCAGCCGGACAGTTCGGAGTGCTCAGCGGACCCACAAAATCGAAGGTTGGATTGCCCGGAACGGCTTCCGCCGCAGTGCTGGCCTGGGTTTGCTGGCATATGTTATACGCATAATTGATCGGCAAATGCGTACCCTTACTGCCAACGTATCCAATTTGGGCAGTGGTATCGTTGCCAATTTGTTTCTGCACAGTAAGATTGAAGAGCTGCATGTAGGTTGGATACTGGCTGCGTGGCGCCCAGGAACTAAAGGACACAGTGCAGTTATTGATCGGTATAGCAGAGGTCACCTGCGCCGCAGTCGGAATCGGACATGCAGGGGTCGCGGTGTCCCATACCGAGCCGCTGAGGTTTGAGGTCCACAGCAGGTTAGGTCCAGGCTGGCCATCGCCGGCGCGACCGTGGCCGACAAATCCTGAATGCATGATGCCATAGCCGGCACGGACGACAAAGCCAGCCATCGGGTTCCAGGAGAGACCGATACGCGGCTCAAACTGGTGCTTGGAGGGATCAAATGTGGTGTCGGGAGCGTTCACGCCGAATTGATCCCAATGTGGCACACAAGAGGCGCTCTTTCCACTATACAAGACCGCGCACGGATCAAAGAAGGCATCTCCGTGATGGATCTCATGGAATGACTGATCATACTGCCACCGCAGACCTGCGTTCAGGGTCAGTTTTGGCGTCAGCTTGATGTCGTCTTGGACGAAGAAGGCATACGACCAAGCGCGCGACGAGACAAAGACAGATTGACCTTGGAAGCTACTAGTCTTGCTGGGGCGTCCAAATAGGTAACTTGCAAACGCATTACCTCCCACTCCGCCCCCTGCGCCAGTGCTGTTAGTGGCTTGTCCGTTATTAAAAAGGAAGTTCCCGGTCACGCCATTCGGCTGGTAATTGTCAATCGAGTAATGATCGGCCTGGAAGCCTACCTTCAAACTGTGTTTGCCCATTAGCTTGCTGAGCGAATCACTGAAGTGGAGGCCGGTAGAGGGTTCGTACAGCATTCCACTATTGCTGAAGCCACCATAACCGTTGACGGAAACTCCCGGCGTGCCGCACTTGGTTCCATTGGCGGTGTCAGGAATACTGGAGAGGCAATCGGGAATGGCGGGAATTCCAAGAAGCGCCGGCGAGGTAAAGCCAACGCCAGAAGGCATCCGGTCACCGAGGTGGTGGGAGACGCCAAACCGGAATTCATTCAATGTGGTCGGGCTAATGGTGTGCGTCCATCCCACCGTTGAGGCATACTGCCTGCCCCTCCCAATCCCTACGCCGGCGGGCCCAAGAATGGTGTTATTGTAAAAAGCATTGTAATAATCGTAGTGAAATGCGCCGAATATATGGTCCGATTGCGAAAGATTCAGGTCCACGCGCGGGTTGACCAGGGTGTCGGTGTTGTGGTAGGGGGGGTTGATGGTCATTACGTTGGTTCCGATCCCAACCGGTGTTCCGCCACTGGGCCAAAGCGCGAGGAAATTGGCAGAGGCTACGCTGGTGGGCGAACAACCTCCGCAAGCCGCAATGTCGTTATTCGGAATCGGGTTATGCGAAACCGGGTCGTAAATCTGGAAGGCTGTGTTGGTACAGACTCCGGAACTAAACGTGAAACCGTTGCCCGTGCACAACGTGCCCAGGTCGCCGCTGCGAAACAGAGCGTTGGGAACTGTTACGCCATGGTTGACCGTCTCGCCATGGTTGGTAATTCTCTCGATGTCGCTGAAGAAGAAAAGCTTGCCCTTGACGATGGGCCCGCCGACGCTTCCGCCGAAATCGTTATAGTTGTAAGGGTTTTTTCGCAGAGTAGGGTCGGCAAAAAAGTCCCTGGCGTCCCAGTTTTCATTGCGGTTGTATTCATAACCCGAACCGTGGAATTGATTAGTGCCAGACTTGCTGACCTGGATAACGATCAGTCCGCCGGCCTTGCCATACTCCGCCGACATGCTGTTCTGCTCAATGCGGAATTCCTGGATGGCGTCTACGCTTGGCGTTACGGATGGACCGCCAAACACGACTGCGGTGACGGCAACCCCGTCCAGGACGTTGTCATCCGTGCGTGGGCGGCTACCGCTGACACGCACATTACCTTCATTCCCGCAGGCACCCAGTGAACTTCCGCCAGTCCCGTTGGTGCATCCGGTCTGCTGCGATACTCCTGGTGCCAGCGAAAGGAGATTATAGGGGCTACGACCGTTGGCATTGGCTCCCCCACCTTCAATCGGCAGGTTGGCCAACATGCTTGTGTCCATGGTCTGCCCGAGATCGGCTTGCTGGGTCTGCAAAATGGGTGCGTTGCTTTCGGTCACGGTGACACTCTCGGTCGACTGCCCTACTGCTAGCGCCAAATCCACTTTGGGCGTAGCACCCACCTCAAGAATGATCTTGTCGACCACCGTCCTTTTGAAACCCGCTGCTTGAGCTTCTACGCGGTAGGTGCCGACAATCAAGCTGCTGGCGACGTACACGCCCGCTCCGTTCGTCTTGAGAGTGGTGGCGACGCCGGTATCTACATTTGTCACCTTTATAGTTGTGTTTGGGAGCACCGCGCCGCTCGGATCGGTAACCGTCCCTGTAATGGTCCCATAAAATTGCTGGGCTGCGACATTGAAGGCGCAGACCAAAACAAAAATCACAGAGCCTACAACGACTGCAACGATTCTCGTTTGTGTCACAACGTCCTCCAGAAAAGGAAGTCGCGGAACTGATTCCACGAGTCTGCCGGCCTACGCTGGCGCGTTCCCCGGACTCACAGACCGCCAGTCCTTAGATTTGAGTATACGTTTACTCAAAAACGGCTAAATAGTATTTCCATTGGCCCGGTTTGTCAAGATGTTTTTGGAGGATGTTTTTGGAGGATGTTTTTTGGAGGATGTTTTTGGAAGCTTTTTTGGGATCGACCGTTAGAGCCTGATTTTCAGGCGAGGGGCGTTGTGCCTTTCCGCCTTGCGGGGTAAGGACTCGATGACTTTCTCGCTGCCCCACTCAGTCTCAAGAGCTCTACTTGGCCACCGTGAGCGGGCGCCAGGGCGGTGGAGCGCCTCAATACCAGATGGGTGTTCAATTCGTACTCGCTCTTTCCTTGCGGCGGTGATATCCCGTCCACCTCATTCATCAGTGCCTTGAATGCTATCTGCGCCAGCTCAGTCTGCGACATTTGCACCGTTGTCAATGGTGGAATCATGAACTCCGACAACCGTATATCGTCGAAGCCTACAACCGAGAGCTCGTGTGGGATGTTGATACCCTGATCGTATGCTTCCCGCATTAGTCCAATCGCCGTCATGTCATTCGAGCACAGAACCGCAGTCGGGCAGTCGTGAATGCTGATCAAATCAAGTGCCCGCATACCGCCTTCCATAGTGTGATCTCCCACCACGATTTGTTCTGGCGCAACCGGCAGCCCGATTTCGTCCATAGCGGTTTTGAACGCGTCCCGCCTAGCCAGCGCCGATTTCAGATGTAGCGGGCCTGTAACGAACGCGATCCGCGTATGCCTTAGAGCAGCCAAGTGTTGCACCGCTTGCCGGATGCCATTTTGGTAGTTGATCCGGATGTTGCTAACGCCGGGAACGTCAGGCCCAACATCGACAAACACCAGTGGCACCTTACGGAAACGAAGATGCTCGATTAGCGAATCCTCCATGCCAAAGGTAAGAATCGCAACTCCGTCCACTCTGCGCTCGATCATGCGGCGCACCGACGACTCCATACGTTTGGGGTCGTGTATGGTGGAAGTCAGAAGGATCTCATAATTGTGCTGGACAGCAAGGTTCTCAAAAGTCTGAACAATCTCCGGAAAAAATGGATTAGTAATTTCCGAGACTACGAGACCAAAGATCCGGCTTCTTCCAGAAACCAGAGCCCTAGCTTGTGTATTCGGGTAGTATCCCAGTTCGTCGACTACTTTCCATACGCGTTTAGCAAGTTGAGGATCAACTGTAGGGATTCGGTTGATCGCTCGCGATACTGTGGCTGTGGAAACCTTTGCGCGCCTGGCAATCTCCCGGATATCCATACGTCTTCGCCAATCACTTGCAACTCGTGAGGTATCTTAGCATGCTGAGAATACGTTTGCTCAACCTACTGTCTACGATGGTTATCTTGCGCGCGATAAGCTCGGTTAATGCTGTGCGCGTCCATTTCCTGCATGCTCGCGGCCGCTGGTTCAGGCGTGATGTCGCACCACGCAGAGAATAGCATTTTACGTCCAGCCATTACACCGCCCTGTTCCAATTGGAAGCTGATGGCTTACTGCAACTGAAAATCCACGACTCCGCTTTGTGCGGCCCGATCGGCATATAATCGGCACGCCATATTCAACGTTTTGCTTTAGCCATCTTCGCCCTAGAGGGTATACGTGATCCGGAAACAACAGCGTCTGACCTGGATTGCAATACGTTTTACGGACGATTTCGCATCGACTCCCGAACCGGAATACAAACGGGACACTGCGTGCTGCTCATCCGCTGGCAAGGAGGCTATATAAGGAGTGCTGCCTTCGCGATCTAAGTAGAGCGGAATGCATACCCACAGCGCAGCAGCGCATAGCTACCTTCCCGGCGAGAACCCGCTGCAAGCACTGTGGAACTGGTACCCACACCCTTCCACCGCTGCTAATCGTGTGCAGGTCCAGCCGTATACGCTCGTCCGTCAATGTCGATCTCACCAAGGAAGAGAAAGTCGGCATCGGCCGTCTGTCGTCACCGCGCTTGCAGCTGGACATTGTCGGCTATAGCGGCCGTGATAGCGGCGATGGTTGTAATAGTCGATGAACTCCTGCATGGTGCGGCGCAGCTGGAGTCATCGTCATGTGACCCTCTCTTCAGCCCATGCGGACGAGCGTCGCCCGCATGGGTCGTCAAAGCAAAGTGGGATTACTGGTTGGGAAAAGGCGGCCAGCCGATACGCCCCTCAAACTAGAACGATTGTGAGAACCGGGCTTCCAGGAATTCGCCGAGCTTGGCTGTGGCCTTGAATTGCGGGATGGGATCCAGTTCCTTGAATGCCGACGTGAACGCGTTGGAGAGACTCCAGATGGTTCGCGACCGGAATTCCTCGTACCTCGGCGCTAATGCGGTGTGTATTGTTACGCGGAGCTGCGCAGCTCATCAAATACCTATCCCGATTCCTCGCTGAAAGATCTCCTGATTTTCGAGACGACACTGCACCGCATAATCGTGACTCCTAAATGGTGCTTCCAGAGAGAATGAACCCCTCCCATTCTGATCCGGAGCCCTCTGATGAAGGATCGCCGTTGCCGGTATTGTCGGCAAGTCTTTCAGCCTGCCCCTTATCATCCTCAACAACAGGTTTGCGGTAACCCCGCATGCCAGAGCCAACGCCGCCGCGATTATCATCGGCAGAAGATCGCTTCCGATCCGGTGTACCAGCAGGTGTGCTTGGAGAGTCCGCGGAAGTGGCGCAAGGCGAACCCGGACCATTGGAAGAAATATCGCCAGTATCACCCGGAGCAGGTAGAACGAAATCGCCGACAGCAGCGCTTACGTGACAAAAAGCGGCGGCTGGTGAATCTGGCAAACAACAACTTGGCTACCGGGCAAGTGCTGATTTTTCATTCGCACGACCCTTCTGGGTCAGTGTCTCCTGCTTCTTGCAAACAACATCTCTCTGGTGAAGCTGCTGCGGCTGGTTTATGAGCTACCCATGCTGTCAGAGTTCTTCAAATCGCGCGTGCGGATTCAGGCACTTCGGGATGGCCCTGCTGAGCAATATCGCCTTGCAACGGCGGTGGCCTTCAGGAATTTATGACGAGTAACCGCGATACCAGGAATTAGAAGGAATGCGGTTGAAGCCCTCTTGGGCACGACCAACTCGTGAAGGGGGCGATATGGAGACAAAAAAGCCCTAGGCTACAAATGACGTTCCCAAGAGTTAGGCAAACGACAATAATCGAAGCGGCGGCCCGGCCGGTACCGCCCCAAGCTAGACCGACTCCGAGAAGCGAGCCTCCAGAAACTCCCCCAATTTCGCTGTCGCCTTAAATCGCGGAATGGGATCTAGCTCCTTGAAGGCTGAAGTAAATGCGTTTGAGAGGCTCCACATCGTACGCGGTGCGAATTCCTGGTGCTGCGGATTGAAATACAGGTCGTGCACCCTTCTCGCCAAATGTTTTGGCACCTCAAGTGCGCCCTCGATGAAGGCCCGGTAGATCGTCAGCCTAGCCATTTCCCCCGACAGCTGCTGCACTCGCCAATGTTCGACTTGCTGCCGCATCGGGTCAAAGTTCCGTTGCATCCGGTCAACACCGATCGAGAGAGCGTCCTCGGGCGAGAAATGCTTCGAGTGCTTTGCTAAGACTGGGGTATAGTCCCCACGAAACGCAAGATTGTGACACACGAATACCCGAAGTCCAACTGTGCATGCCAGCCGGAATCGTTTGTTGTTAGCGTTCCGAATCCCAATCGCAAATCGGCACCCCTCGAAACCGGCTTCTAGGTCGAGAACCCCGAACATTTCCATCGCATCGCTTGACACGGCGAACTCCTCGCCGACTACGCCGATGTGCCGGTGACTTAAGGTTTCGACCAAGGTTTCAACGACTGCAGCATGCGGGATCGGTATATGCGTTTCTGTTGCAGGCGGCGTCGGCAGTTTCGCCAACTCCCCCCGAGTGATTTTGCCAGTACATGAAATAAGCGTGCTCGTTTCCGACATCTGATTCTTCCTTTCAAGGTTAAGTTCACTTCCACCAAAACTCTCTTGCGCTTGATCGTAGCCACGCGTTCTCTCAGCCTCCCGACGGTGGGTTTCTATGACTACGATTCGAGCTGCGTTTTATGCGCGTGTCTCCGGCGAACAGCAGGCGGCTGCGCACACCATCGAAAGTCAGATTGCTGCGCTCAGTGAGCGTGGTAGGAGTGACGGAATGCCAGTGCCACCCGAGCGACAGTTTGTCGATGATGGCTACAGTGGCGCCACCCTCATTCGTCCAGCTCTGGACCGGCTGCGCGACCTTGTGAATGTCGGTGCCATCGACCGGATCTACGTCCACTCACCCGACCGGCTGGCGCGGAATTACGCCTACCAAGTCTTACTGCTCGACGAATGGCGGCGGCGCGGTGTAGAAGTGGTGTTCTTAAACAGGCCTCTCGGCCAGAGTCCGGAAGATGACCTCCTGCTCCAGGTGCAAGGTATCGTTGCCGAATATGAACGAGCCAAGATCATGGAACGGAGTCGGCGGGGTAAAAAGCATGCAGCCCAGAGCGGTTCGCTCAACGTGATGTCTGGTGCACCATTCGGATATCGTTACGTTTCGGTTCGCGAAGGCGAAGGTCAAGCGCGATTTGAACCCGTTGCTGAACAGGCGCGAGTTGTCCAGCAGATCTTCTCTTGGATCGGTCGAGACCGCTGTAGTCTTGCCGAAGTCTGCCTTAGACTTCACAAGGCTAGTACGCCAACTGCCACTGGTAAGCCCACCTGGTCCCGTGAGGCCGTGTGGCATGTTCTTCAGAATTCTGCCTATATGGGCCACAACAACGTGTTCAGCATTGTGCTCAGCACGGACCGGTTCCCCTTGTGCTCCTTCAACGCCTTGCGAATCGCATCTTCTAGCTCCCGGTATACCGCCATCATTAGCGGGTCCATAGGAACGCTCACGTAACTCTCCGTAAGGAGGAAGTTCTCCCGAAATGTCCGCCGGGTCGAACGTCAAAAAAAATCTTGGCCGTGTGCAAATGGAGTGGGGGCCCTCCCCTTCGGTGGCGACACACGGCGGGTCATGGCGTGCGAATAGAAAATTTCTCTGCCGTATGCACCTTGGGTGGTGGCCCTGCCCCCGACGTCGCCCATAGTCACATCGGGTGAGAACTCTCCAAGAAATTTCGGCCATACGCGTTTTGGGTGGTGACAGTTCCCGCCGGCTTATTCGATAGGCGCGCTCGTTCGCGCGGGCGAATGACCGCGATCGATTTCTTGGAGACGGTGGATGGGCCTGATGGCAGAGCGTTTTTCGTCCGAAGTTTGACAGGATCAGCAATCGGCAATACAACAACGCCATCGTGACGACGAGGGACGTAGCAGTCCAAAGCCTCCGCGCGCTGTTGGCGCAGAAACAATTGTCCAGTGGCGGTTGGGCTGCTCTGTCACCGTCGTCGCAGACGGCTTTGGAACCCACCGCTCTAGCCTGCATCGCTTTAGGCCGGACGTTCAAAAGTGTTCACAATCGTGCAACGGCGTTTCTCTCAGGAATCCAGAACCCAAACGGAAGCTGGCCGGTGTTCCCTGGTGATGACCAGAAGGCGCATGGGTTACGGCTCTTGTGCTCATCGCCCTTCATGACAAACTTGAAGTTATTCCTGAACAATTGAAGGGCTTCGCCTGGCTCATGGACTCCGCCGGAGAGGAATCGCATTGGTCGTGGAAATGGAAATTTCGGACGACCGATCGACACGTCCGCTTTGATCCGGACAAGTTCGGCTGGCCATGGGTCCCGCACACGAACAGTTGGGTTGTGCCGACCGCGTTCTCGATTCTCGCTCTCAATCAACTCCCGTGTGCGTGCGGTCTTGATGCCGGACCCTCTCGTGTTGCACTTGGGATTGCAATGCTGCTTGATCGTGCGTGTCCTGGTGGCGGGTGGAATGCCGGTAATGGCGTCGTGTACGGTGTCGCCCTGGCTCCTCAACCCGACGACACAGCGATCGCTCTTCTTGCTCTGAGTGGCCAGCGTCGAGAGCCGGCCGTGCGAATGAGCGTTGATTGGTTAGAGCGAGTCGCGCCAACGCTCAGCGCACCCTGGAGTCTCGCTTGGTCCATCCTGGCGCTCGCGGCGCATGGCCGCCCGGTCGAATTCCTAGTGCAGTCGCTTTCGAGTTTTCCTGACCCGGAGCAAATCGAAGACAACAGCACTCTCGCGGTCGCCTGCCTGGCCTTGGACTATGAATGCTCCCTCACCGTCTTTGGGGTGACCGCATGAGCATCAATCGGAGAGACCTTCTGATTGGGACCGCAGCCGTCGCCGCAGGTGCTTCCGTTTCGTTACCCTTTTTCATGCCGCGCTACCACGAAGTTCGCCGTGTGAGACGCTCGCGAGTGGCTATCCTTCGTGAGGAGAATTACTCGCAGAGGATTGGCGAGGCGCTTTTAGCGGGGCTGCAACTGTTTCCGCTGTATGTGCACGGCAAGAACGTCGTTCTCAAACCCAATTTGGTCGATTACATCCCCGGCAGCGCCATCAATACCCATCCACTCCTGGTTGCCGCCGCCACCGAGTGCTTTCGCCGACTGGGAGCCAACAAGGTAGTCGTGGCCGAAGGACCAGGCCACCAGCGGGACACACAACTCGTGCTCTCCCAGAGCGGGTACGCGCCAATTCTACGGGACAATGAAATTCGATTCATCGATCTGAACCGCGACGAGCTGGTCCAGGTGAATCTTCGGGCCAGCTACACCAGAATGAAGCGCCTCTGGCTGCCGAAGACCGTAGTGCAAGCTGACTTTCTTGTGTCCATGCCCAAAGTGAAAACGCATCACTGGTCCGGCGTCACTCTCAGCATGAAAAACATGTTCGGCGTCGTCCCGGGAAGCAGGTACGGTTGGCCCAAGAACATTCTCCACTGGAGCGGGATTCAGCAAAGCATTCTCGACATCTGCTCCACGGTGCCGGTTCATTTTGTGATCGCAGACGCGATCATGGCGATGGAAGGCAATGGTCCATTGAACGGAACGCCACGGCCGCTTGGGAGTATTGTTCTGGCTGATGATCCGGTCGCCGTCGATGCCACCTGCGCTAGGCTGATGGGTCTCGAACCAGGTCGCGTCGTTCACATTCGTGAGGCAGCAAAGTTCCTCGGCAACTCTTCTCCCACGTTGATTGACCAGGTTGGCGAAATGTTGCGATCTCCGGATTTGCCATTTCAAGTTGTTCCGGAGTTCCGATTTCTGAGCCGAACGTAGTCGAATAGTCTTTCGACCATGGTCGAATGAAAGGGAAGTTTTCGAGGCCGGACAGGATGAACTGACGGGAGCATCTTATGGTTTCTTTGTATCTAATTGCAAACAAGATTGTTAGCAAAGTCTCCAAAACTATATGTGCCGTGCCGCACATTTCGCGTATTGCTAGTATTTCGAGTATGTGCTATCGTGTAGGCATATGGCTGCGACCGCACAACGTCCGATCACTTTACCGAAAGCCGAGCAGAAGCGAGTGGAAGAATTGGAAGCTGCGCTCAGCCGGGGAAAAGCCGCACTCGTGAGTTCCACCGGCGAACGGATCGAATTGCCAAATACGGTTTACAAGATCCTTAGAAAGGTAGTCACCCTCATGGCGCATGGCCAAGCCGTCACGTTGGTTCCGGACAATCAGGCCGTGACCACTCAGCGCGCTGCAGACCTCTTGGGAATGTCACGACCCTTCTTCGTCAAATTGCTTGAAACCGGAGCGATGGGATACCACCGAGTCGGGAATCAGCGGCGAGTGTATTTGCGGGATGTTCTGGCATACGCCCAGAAACGCGACGACGAGCGCCAAGCTGCACTCGATCGTCTGTCAAGAGCGGCAGTGGAAGCCGGCCTGTATGACCGCAATAAGTTTCCTGAAGGCGGCCGGGACGAGTGAGAGCCGATTTTCCCGTTGTCTTGGACGCATGCGTCCTGATCCCCATGCCGCTGGCTGACACCTTGCTGCGGCTGGCAGGCGGTCCCCGACTCTACCTTCCAAAGTGGACGGACCAGATCATGGCGGAGGTGAGCAGGAATC
>WNFC01001249.1_pt1 | contig 26333 bp, 29 predicted proteins | sample 5400541 | NCBI WGS metagenome assembly WNFC01 (sample SAMN13153342, study PRJNA577476) | soil metagenome | isolation source: 120 cm saprolite under Douglas fir tree site 2 hole 2 replicate 1 | place: USA:California | collected 2015-04-18 | reverse complement strand
TCCTCCATAAAGGCTGAGCGCTGACCGCCGAGTGCGAAAGGAGTCCAAATCGACCGCACGCTGCGAGGTTCATAGAAGCTCTGAAGCCGATCCCCTGTGCCACGGCGCCGCGATATTCTCAAAATGTCTTATGAAGCTTCCACTAGTGGGCTGTAACATTGAAATCGGTATCGCTGGAAATTCCTCCCCCTGACCAGGGGGAGGTTAGGTGGGGGTCGTCCGGCTTCGTTTCGATACGACAGTCCACTATCGTTTTCAACGTTACACACCACTAGAGACGTAGATAGCCGCAGATCGTTATTATCTTGACTCACCCACCGCAGAAGAGCGGAGGCTCCGGACGCAACGTGAGGCGCCTTCGACGAGCGCCCAACGTCCGTGGCGCAGTCAACAGTGGGCCCATCTCCGAGAGGAGGCGCTGCCACAGCAGAACAGCACGTTGAGGATGACAAGTGCACTGACTGGAAAGACAAAAATGGTTGAGCAGGAACGCGCGATGCCGATTCGGCTGCTTCGCTGGCAGGCTATTGGGCGGCATCCTTTTGAATCCGAGATTCTCTGACCTGCTGCATACGTTGTCCGGTGCTCCATCGTCCTCAGGCCCTCCCGCTTCTTCGAAAAGACGCTATAGATAAGACCTGCGAGCCGCAATCGGCATGCCTTTGCGACATAAATGGCGGTTTATCGTGTGGCCGACAGATGGAAATGCAGGAGCAAATGGAGTGCTATACATGAGCGAATCCTTGAGCGATCCCGAATCAGCGCTCTGCCTGGCCGCGGTTCCGCGCCGGAGGTAAACTGCAGGCCATAGTTTTCATCAGCGATCTTTGACCTCCTGCCTCAATTAGGGGTAAGAAGGCGGCAGCCAGAACGCGGGTCGTAATTTTCCAGGCAACTGGGGGGGCGATTTATTTTCGCAGGAGGTCCACCATGTTACAGCGGCTATTTCACGTCAATATCTGTGTAAGAGATATGGAGCGGTCGATCCGTTTCTACCAGGAGCTCGGCTTCACCAAGGTGAACGATTTTACGCTTGACGATCCGACGGTGGGTGAAGCGCTGGGGGTGAAAGCCAAAAAACTGCGCGGGGTCTTCATGCGCCTCGGCAGCGATCCGAATGCGCCGGTGCTCGATCTCGTTCAGTTTATAGAGCCGCCGACCCAGGGTCAGCCTTATCCGACGCTCAATAACGTGGGTATTTGCCGGATTGCGTTTACGGTGGATGACATTGATCGGACGTATGAAGAACTCAAGGCGAAAAAAGTAGACTTCGTCGCGCCGCTTAAGAAATTAACCGGTCCAGGCGGAGCGCCAATGGGCGTCGTCTGCTTCAAAGATCCCGATGGGACCGTGCTCGAATTAATCAGCGGGATGTGAGTATACCCGAGACCATGGAACGGAGATGAGCGGGGAGAGTCGGGCAAAGCCACTGGGGTTCGTAAAGAAGCGTTAAACACGGGCGCTAGCAGCGCGCCAGACGGGCTTTGCCCGCTCTGTCATTCTCGCGCGCGTGGCTGCCGTGCGCGAAGAATCCCGATCTTTGCGCTGAGTCGCGTCCGGGATTCCTCGCGCGGCAGCCACGCGCGGGAATGACGGACAGGGGTGCGGCCGACATCAGAATTGTCAAGCTATTGGTAAACGGGCCACTAGCGACGAAGCCTCAAGAGCTTGGGAGCGAGGCGTATGGCAGATTTTCGTGAGGAGTTCATTGAGCTAAGCGGCGCAAAGTTGCATCTGATTAGCGGCGGCAAGGGCCCGCACCTGCTCCTCTTACACGGTGCCGGGGGCAACCCTGGGTGGCTTAAGTTTCACGAGTTGTTAGCCGCTCAGTTCCAACTCCTACTCCCCACCCATCCGGGATTCGGCCATTCATCCAGGCCAGAGTGGTTGGACACGATGGGCGATATGGTCGACTTTTACCTGGACTTTCTCGACCGTTTCGAGTTTACGCAGTTGGCAGTCGCCGGCTTTTCGATGGGTGGTTGGCTCGCGGCGGAGATTGCCGCCACGTGCCCGGAGCGGATATCCCGACTCGTGCTCGTCGATGCGGTCGGACTGCGAGTTGAAGATGCGCCGGTCGCTGACATTTTTCTGCTGACTCCTGCGGAACTGCAGGCGCTCGCCTTTCATAACATCAGTCAAATCGAGGAGCGGGAAAGACTATTTCCCGCCCATCCGACACCCGAGCAACTCGAAGTCAGCGAGAACAGCCAGATTATGGCTCAGTTGCTATGCTGGAAACCGTATATGCACAACCCCAAGCTGGTCCATCGCTTGCGCCGGGTAAAAGCGCCGACCCTGATTGTGTGGGGCAGACAGGATCGGTTGGTGCCGCTGGCGCATGGTGAGGCTTACTGTAAAGCCATCAACGGAGCGCGGCTGAGAGTGATCGAGCGTTGTGGTCATGCGCCGCAACTGGAGCGGCCGGCGGAACTGGCCGAAATGTTAAAGGAATTTCTTGGAGCATCAGCCGCATGATAGTCAGCTAACTACAGAGGCAACCATGGTTGATTACTACTATTTCAGCGAAATGCCCTATCCGGATACGCCGGAATTGGACCAGTATCCGTCGATTCGTTTGACCTATCCGAATAGGTACTTCAATCCGGAACTAGGCGCACAGCTTTACAGACGTTATCTCGACGAATACGCATATGCGGAAACCGCCGGGTTTGATGGGTTGATGGTCAATGAGCACCATAATACGCCGACCTGTATGCATTTGGCGGCGAATCTCAGTGCGGCGGCGCTGATCCAGCGGACCCGCCATTGCAAGATCCTGCTGCTCGGAAATGTCATAGCGTTATGGGACAATCCGGTGCGGTTGGCTGAAGAAGTGGCGATGCTCGATCTGATGTCCGGCGGGCGCCTGATCTCGGGTTTCGTGCGCGGCATCGGAATCGAGCAATTCTCGATAAATATTGCTCCGGCGGAGAATCGCGAACGCTTTCAGGAATCGCATGACCTGATTATCAAGACGTGGACCGAACCCGGACCATTTCGCTGGGAGGGCAAGCATTTTCACTTCCGCTATGTCAATCCATGGACCTCGCCGCTGCAGAAGCCCCATCCGCCAGTGTGGATCCCCGGCATTGGCAGTACCGAGTCGATCAAATGGGCCGCGCGGCGTGGCTACCCATACGTGTCCTTCCTGGCGCCGATGGATCTGGCGGAGCGTTGGTTCGATCTCTACCGGGAAACCGCTCAGCAGAGTGGCTATGCGGCAACGCCGGACAATCTCGGCTACATGACCGGCTGCTTTGTAGCGGATACCGAGGCCGAGGCGCGGAAATCGTACGAGCATTTTTTGTGGCGCACTCAGGTCTCGCTCAAGGGTCCGATTAACTACTATATGCCGGTTGGTATGACCACGCGCGGTACCACGTCGATCCTTTCGCAAGGCTCCGGGGTGAATAAGCGGAAGCCGGTGTTCCAGATGTCTATCGACGATCTGCGCGAGGCCGGCGGCTTCGTGGTGGGCACTCCGAAGGAAGTTGTTCAGCGGCTTAAGGAAATCATTAAACGCCTCGGCGTCGGCCACATGTTGTTCGAGGGGCAATACGGTGGCCTGCCCCACGATATGACAATGCATAGCATCGATTTGATGGGAAAGGAGGTTCTGCCGGCATTGCGCAAAGAGCTACCTTCGACGCGCGAGCCCTAGCTCGGGCGCCGAAGATAGTAGCGCAGGCGCTGCTGCCTGCTTTCTATGCGTGAGCTTCTGATCTCGCATCGAGAAAGGTGATTCAGGCACAACAGCTATGACACCAGCCGGAGGGAAACTACGATGGCAGCGAAAACCCTGGAATCAATCGTAAATGAACTGGCGGATCGCGAGGCGATTCGCGCGCTTCCTCAACGCTATTGTGATTGTGTATGGAGAGGCGACGTAGCGGGTGTAGTTGATCTGTTTGCCGACGACGGCGCCTTTATCGTCTCTGGCGGGGGTCGAGATCGAAGCGCCCGTGGCCGCACCGAACTGCTTAAAACCTACGGGACCGACCTAACATCAATAAAGCCGCGGCCCTATATTCACAATCACGTAATCGAATTGAAAGGCACCGGGCGGGCCAGCGGACGTTGTTACGTTGAAGTACGTAACGCAGCGGATAACATGAACCTGCTGGGCACCGGTTATTACAACGACGAGTATGTGAAGCTCGGCGACGAGTGGAAATTTCAATCCCGTTCAATCAACCTGATCGACCTGCAGGGCCAAGGCAAAAAATGACAGGCCGTGCTCTAGCATGGTGCCGAAAAACCGCTCTGCTTCTAAAATGTCTTTTCCGCACCTTGCGATAATAATGGCTTCCTTCATTTAGTTCTCTCCCGCTTGCGGGGGAGATTACAGAGGGGGAAGCAGGCTGCGAAGACTTTTTCAGCAGCCTGCTACTTCAGGCAGCTTGATGACCGCGTGGCGTGGCCGGCACACAAGCCTGCGGTGGCGGAACACAGCGGTCGATCGTTTCCAGCAATGTCGGTTTTTTCAGCGGTTTACTGACATGGAGATTACATCCAGCTTGCTTCGCCCGGCGTACCGCCTCTGCATCCGCAGAGGCGCTTAAAGCCACGATCGGGGTGGGCTTTCGTCCCATATCAATCTCCCAGCGACGAATGTCCTCGACCGCGGTGTAGCCGTCGACGATTGGCATCTGAATATCCATAAAAACCAGATCATAGCGGTCCGCCGCGAACTTATTGATTGCTTCTTGGCCGTTTTCGGCGAACTCAATCAGGTGAAGGGTATTCTTCATATAGGCTTTGATGAGTGCGCGGTTGTCGGGGGAATCGTCGGCAAAGAGAATGCGCAAGCGCTGTTCGCCTGGTAAGGCGCGCCCTTGCATGAGCTTGCGCTCCTCGGATTGGGGAAGCATCGCGGGCCTTGCCCGGCGTCGGTCCACTGCGGCAGCGGCTAACAATTCGCTGCGCTTGACCGGCTTCACGACGTAGCTGCTGATTCCGAGCGACTCCAACCGAGCCGTTTCGGCCTGGAGATTGTCGCTCGACAGCATCATTACGAATGGTGGATGGGAGGGGCTGGCCTGCTGCACTACTTGATAGCCGTCGAGGTCAGGCATCGAGCTGTCGATTATTATCGCATCGAATGGCGTGCACTTTCGCGCCATCTCTCTAATCAACTCGAGCGCCCTGGTTCCGGAACTGGCTACGGTTACCGCGGCTCCCCGTTCGGAGAGCATCAATCCCACTGCCTCGCGGTTGGCGTCATTGTCATCGGCCACCAGCATTCTTCGGTTCGAGAGATCCAGCAGGGGGCCGGCGTGCGAAACAAGATTGGCTGGCAACATGAAGCACACGCTGAAGCGGAATACACTGCCCGCACCAGGTCTACTCTCAACCGCGGTGACGCCACCCATGAGCGCCACCAGGCGAGCAACGATCGCAAGGCCGAGCCCGCTACCGCCATAGCGGCGTGAAGTTGAGGAATCGGCCTGATTGAACGGCTGGAATAAGGTGTCGAGCTTGTCTGCGGGGATGCCGACCCCGGTATCACGCACCTCGAATCTCAGCACACCGGCGGCCGCGGGGTCAGACTGCAGGACAATCAGAACGTGTCCGCTTTCAGTGAATTTGACCGCGTTGGCGACCAGATTGATAAGTATCTGCCTAAGTCTCAGGGGATCGCCCAGCACCAGCTCAGGGACGGTAGAGTCAATCCGGGCTACCAGCTCCAATCGTTTCTCGTGAGCACGAATCGCCAGGGTTTCGAGGACGCGCTCGACCACTTCGCGCGGGGAAAAGGGCACGCTCTCCAGACTCACCCGGCCGCTTTCGACTTTGGCCAGATCGAGGATGCTGTTGATCAACTCGAGTAGGGCGGTGCCGTTGTTGATGATCGTATTCAGGTAACGGCGTTGCTCGTTATTCAAATTGGTCTCGGCGAGCACGTCCGCCATGCCGAGGACGGCATTCATCGGCGTTCTGATCTCTTGAGACATGCTCGAAAGGAATTCCGATTTCGCGTGTGACGCCGACAAAGCCGCTTCGCGCGCCTCGATCAGTTCCGTCTGCGAGCGTTTCAGCTCAATGAGGTCGCGCGCAATTTCCTGACGATAACGGCCTCCGTAATTCGCGCAAAGCTGCCTTATCCAAGCACCGGCCACGAGCCCGACCCAATGCGTATACAAGAGCGGGTCATGAGCCGGGGCGAGCGCGGCGAATGCCGCCAAGCCAAGCAGCATCAGCACATTTGCTGCCGCCTGCCAGCCAAAGGTCCACGGCAGCAGCGAAGTGACGCCAAGCGAAAGTATCAGCAAGTCCACAAAGAATTGGTCGGCCGTCTCGCCGGCGACCCCGAGAATTGTCGTAAGCGCGACTACTGCCGAAGTGATGATGAAAGCCAGTAATTGCCAGCGTTGCCCAAGGCGAGGTTGAAAGCTGACCGTAAATAGCAGACCGCCCAGCAGCAGGCACGCTCCACGAAAAGGCAGACGCGAGGCCAATGTCGAGTGATGGGCGGCTTCGCCCAGCAAGCACGCCAATTCGAACAGGATGATAACCAGCGCGGAGGCCTGGATGAGCCGAGCCGGCCAGATTACTAGATCAGAGGTCAGCGACCGTGCCGTATCGTCGTCAGCGTTCAGCCTCAATCCGGCGGACCGCGGCGATTTGCTCGGGACAGGTAAGTCAGGCGACTGGACGAGGGCACGGTGATCGTGTGCGCGACGTTCGGTGCGGCCAAATCTGGCGCGCGCATTCGAAATCATCGGTCGGTTTATCAACGCTCCAGGCAAAATCGAAACCCCCACCGCTGGCTAGCGAAACCGGTGCCATCCGCTCTTTTCAATTCTACCCGCTCGTTGTACTCAATTGGTGTGCTTCGCTTTTTGGATAAGCGACCGCGAGACGGCTCTGGAAAAAGGCTTTACCGTAACATTGATGTCAACCCGCTCACTCATCAACAATTTATTTTCTGATTAGAATATCCGCCGGAACGAGGTTCAGTCCCAGATTGGCACGTCTTGAAGGGCGGCTGTGTCGCAATTTGGGTTGGATTGGCAGGTTAAGCGCTCGACGTGAAACATCTCAAACCAATGAAAGATAGCGCGGGTAGGAACCGGAGGGGTGCTGGGGGCACAATGGCTGCGACCTACCAGGGCAAACTAGCCGGTTTGCCGCGCGATGTTGCGGTTATGCCACGAGAGGCTACCCCAGAGATCCGGGACTCCCGACGTGTTTTTCACAAGGGCCTAAATTGACGGCTGCCGAAATCGTTTGCTAGCATCCGCGCGGGGTATGGAGGCACCAATGCCGATCGATAAGAACGAGTTGCGCCGCATCATGGGCCATTTCGCTACCGGCGTCACCGTGATTACCACCGTTTCCCAGGACGGCACGCCATACGGCCTGACCGCGAATGCATTTATGTCAGTTTCGCTTGAACCGCCGCTATTGCTGATTTCGGTTGACAAAAAGGCCGAGAGCTACTCCTACTTCGAGCAGAGCAAGGTCTTTACGATCAATATCCTACGTGATGAGCAGGAGGGATTGTCCCGCAGATTTGCGGTCAGCGGCGGCAATAAGTTCGAGGGTGTGGCGTATCATCGCGGCGTCAACGATGTGCCAATCCTGGACGACACGCTGGCTCATCTCGAATGCCGCCTTTATGCCGCCCATGACGGTGGCGATCATACCTTGTATCTGGGCGAGATAGTCGAGGCTGAAACACGCGAAGGCAAACCGTTGCTGTTTTATCGCGGCGGCTACCGTGCGTTCACCGAATGACGGCATTTACGATTGAGAGCAGAGGTGAACCATTCTCGATCCCGCCTCCCCGACGGACGTAATCGATTGTCTCCTAGAAGGCGGCGGTCGCCCGAGAGGCGCGGAGTGCGCCCCGGCAATCTTCCGGGGACCAGGTCTGAACCCGTCCTTCGGCTATCCGGGCTATCGGTTTTCTTGCTGGCGCATAACGAAGAAGGCAACATCGAGCGAGTGGTCGAGGGCTTCAAGGCTCAACTTCCGCAGCTAACGGATGATTACGAAATAATCGTGGTAAACGACGGCAGCGCTGACCACACGGGGCAAATCGTTGAGCGCATGGCCGCGCACGACCGCCACGTTCGAGTAGTGCACCACGTGCTCAACCAGGGCTACGGAGCAGCAGTTATTTCAGGTATAAACGCCGCGAGCAAAAGGTACGTGCTGCTAAGTGATGGCGATGGGCAGTTCGATCCGGCCGATTCCGTCCTGCTGGCGGCGAAGGTAAGAGATTACGACGTTGTGGTCGGCCGCCGTATCCGCCGCGCCGACCCGATGATGAGGCGGCTTAACGGTAAAGCCTGGTCAATCCTCATGAGGCTGCTGTTCGGGTTACGGATAACGGACGTGGATTGTGGCTTCAAGCTGTTCCGGCGTGAGCTGCTCACGAATCTGGAGCTGGAGGCCAGGGGGGCGATGATCACGACCGAACTCATGGCCAAATTGGCCGCGCGCGGAGCACGGATTACCGAGGTCGGGATTCGTCATTTGCCGAGATTGGCTGGCGAGCAGAGCGGCAATAGCTGGCGAGTGATAATGCGTGCGTTCAGGGAGCTATTCGCCTTCTATTGGAAACTGAAAGCGGCCAGCCGGGTTAGCCGGGGCGAACACGGCTGACAGCGTAAAGGAGGTGCTAATCCAACCAATTCAAGCATTTGGCCGCCTGCAAATAGTGGAAAAAACTACCTATTTGTTGGTATTTTCAAGTATGTGGCGAAATGGCATGGCAATGGCTTAAAGGAAGGTCAGACGGCTCTCAAAATCGCCGTCAAGGAACCGAGAAGGAGAAGGATATGAAGCGTACTGTGTCCCTGTTGACTGCGGCGCTGTTCGCCGGAGCGCTGGCGGCGCCGGTCCTGGCGCAGAGCCCGGCGATGGAGGCCTCACCCGCAGCCTCCCCCAGCATGGCCGCACCGATGAATGAGGCGTCACCCACTGCCGAGGCGGTGCCGACGACTCATCATCGGAGGCATCATCGGCGCCATCACAGGCATCATGCGGCGGCTGAGGCCAGTCCGTCGGGTGAGATGTCACCCAGCGGTGGCGAAGCATCGCCGTCAGCCGCTCCGAGCGGTCAGTAAACGACTGTAGTCGGTTTTGACGTCAGGCGCCCGTCCGGACCGCTGGCCTGCCAGTAGGGCCATTAAGCTGCCGGACGGGCGTTGCCCGCCTTAAAATTGGGCACTCACACAATAATACCCGCCACTCGCTTTTTTCACGCCGCAACTTCCTGCTAACATCAGTGTCGATCCGGTGCGCGCAAATCAGGCATGCGGACCGTAATACCTTGCTGAGACGCTTTTGTTCAACGACCATCCTGCTGTTGCTTGGTGCGGCGCTCCTACGTTCGCCATTCAAGGTGTTCGCGGCTTCGAGCGCCAGCAACGTCGATGCTCAAATCTGCGACCCTATCGCCGACTACTATCTCGGCATAGAGGACTATGCTCAAGCGATTCGGCGCCATCTACTGGTCGTGGAGGAACATCCTGAAAACGCGCTGGCGTATTATCATCTGGGGTTCGCCTATGGGGTGGTCGGCGATCGTCAGCGCGAACTAACCGATTATCAGAAAGCCGTGGAACTCGGTCTCAGCGACTGGGGTCTGTTCCTGAACATGGGCCTGCTTTATATGGAAATCGGACGCCTTGACTCCGCCAGCCAAGCGCTCCAACTTGCAGCATTACTCGGGCCTTACCGTCCAGAAACGCACTTCAACCTCGGCCTGCTGGACGAGCGCCTGGGGATGTATCCGAAGGCCGAGCAGGAAGTACTGTTATCTTTGAGAATCGATCCCAACCAGGACGATGCACGCAACACCCTGGGCGTGGTTTATGCCGAGCAGGGCAATTATGAGCGGGCACATGAGGAATGGGCCGACTTGGTGAAGTCCAATCCTGAATACGCACCCGCACGGGCGAACCTGGCGATTCTTAACCGTATCGAACGTGGCGAAATCGCTGGTGCCAGCCGGCTCAGTAGCGGTTTCGCAAAGGCGCACTAGCAGGGTACGGAAAACCAATTTAGTCATGCGAAGTCTTTCCGCACCCTGCTTCCTTCCTTTAGTCCTCCTCCTCTGGGGGAGATTGCGGAGCGGGAGGGCAGGGTGCTGAAAGCCTTTTTTCGCAGCCTGATAGGGCCGGAAGCTCACGTTCAACATTTGGGGGGCGGAAGTTTGTCTCAACTGACGGTGGCATGCAGTGGTCGTGCGGAGGAGGCGGGTGGACGGATGGCGGCACAATTGGGTCGGGTCTGGAGATTATGCGCGGCTTGGGCGGTAGCCGGAGCGATTACGTTGCTACCGGCGAGTTCCGCGATGGCTTCGCGAGGTCATCGACAACATCATCACCAGCGCCTGGTGCATCGCAGTATTCGACCGATTGCTTTATACCATGCGGCATTGGTCGAAGATGCCGATAGCGGCAATATCCTCTACTCCTACAATCCAACCCTGCAATGGCCACCGGCATCGATGGCCAAAATGATGCTGCTGCTGGTGGCCGAGGATCAAATAAAGGCCGGCCGCATGTTGCTGAACGATCCGGTCCGAATTTCCGAGCGCGCGGCAGCAACCAAAGGCTCGCACCTCGGCCTGCGCGAAGGCGACATATATCCGCTGGGCGAACTGATGAAGGCTGCGCTGATTCGCTCTGCCAACGACGCCGCAGTCGCAATCGCCGAGAAGATCGCCGGCTCGGTCGAGGCTTGCGTGCGAATGATGAACGACAAGGCCCACATGCTCGGTATGGACAGTACCTACTACGGTACCGTCGACGGACTACCCCCGATTCCCGGCCATGACGTGGACCACACCACCGCGCTCGACCTCGCCACCCTGGCCCGCGCAATTATCCGCTCGACCGGACTACTGCAATGGTCATCGATGGAGGAAGCGCCGTTTGATGGCGGGGTGGCCATGCTGCGCAATACCAACCACCTGATCGGTCACCTGGAAGGGTGCGACGGACTCAAGACGGGCTTTACGCTTAATGCGGGCTTCAATCTGACCGCGACGGTGAAGCGCGGCGACATGCGCCTGGTATCGGTGGTGCTGGGCGCTCCATCGAATCGAGAACGCTTCGTGCAGAGTGCGCATCTGCTGAGTTGGGGGTTTGACAATTTCGATCGTGTTGAACTGCTCCGGCGCGGCGAGCCGTTGCCCGTACAAGTTCAAGTACAATCCGGCGGGACAATACAACCGGTGTCGGAGAGTGACATCGCGGTGGTGTTGCCCAAAGGACGCATTCCTGAGGTAAAGCTGAAGTTCGATATCCCGCCCACGATCCTTGGACCGGTGGCGTATGGTGACACCATCGGACACGTAACCGTGCTGGACGGTGGCGAAGTAATGACAACGGTTGATGCAATTTGTCCACTCGCCAAGTCAGGCGAGCAGCTTCGGCCGGTTTCATCGGCAGTCCCCGGCGACAATCCCGTGATGCAGTTTCCGTCCGGTGCTCGACCCGCTTATGGCTTGAGCGGAACGGTTCCTATGGCGACTACTCCCGCTGAGGAGATTCGATGAGTCCTGACTCACGTCGGCGTAATCGTCGCCTAAGTCGGCTAGCGCGTAAAAGGCGTTCCGACCCCGTCCAGGTAATTGCGCGCCGGCGCCGTATACGCCGCAATCGCATCCGTACTCACTAAACCCGGGCGTTCCCCAGGCAGAGCTGTACTAGCAGGCTGCGGAAAATTTATTTCTTTATCAAGAATCTTTCCGCACCCTGCGATAAAGCTGGCTTCCTTCCTTTTGATTCGCACCTCGCAGACTCGTTAGCTCGCTCCGCCTTTGGCTCCGCTAGTGTTTTGATTCGCACCTCGCGGACTCGTTAGCTCGCTCCGCCTTTGGCTCCGCTAATGTTTAGTTTTCCCCCTCTGGGGGAGATTACAGAGAGGGAAAGCGGGGTGCGGAAGGCCTTTTTCCGCAGCCTGCCGGGCGCCCGTCGGACGTGATTGGCCCGGCCCTGCTTCGTCCGCCGGGTTGACGTCCTCTCCCGCGCACTATCGCTCACGGCTTGAAAGTTCTACATTTTGGCAGCGGCCGTCCCTGCGTTGGAGCACAGGCTGGCGACTGCGAGGAAAGCGACGATGGCAAGAGCGCGAGCGGCTGTTCAGGTCGGTCCCCGAAAATATGAGGTGCAGGATTTCGAAATTCCGCATGCAGGCGCGGACGATGCGGTCATGCGAGTTGAAGCGTGTGGTCTGTGCGGCAGCGACGTCGACCAATACGATGGCAAGCTCGACGCGATGGGCCTCAAGTTTCCCGTGATTCCTGGTCATGAGCCGATAGGGATTATCGAGGAGATCGGCTTGGAGGCCGCCCGTCGATGGGGCCTCAAGACGGGCGATCGCGTCGCGGTCGAGCCGACGCTTGGATGTGGCCGATGCCGGGCCTGTATGACCGGAAATTACCGGCGCTGTCGCGTTGGCCGGCCGGGCGCGAAACTTGCCGCCTGCGGGTTCATCCCTACCTTCATCAAGCCCGCACTCTGGGGAGGGCTGGCCGAATACATGTATCTTGATCCGAACGCCGCAGTGCATCAGGTTTCGCGTGAAATTCCAGCGGAGCTCGCCGCGCTGTTCCAGCCGGTCGCTGCCGGTATTAGCTGGGCGCATCGTGAACCCAACACCCGGGTGGGCGATACCGTGGTGATTTTTGGAGCAGGCCAGCGCGGCTTGACCTCGGTCATTGCGGCGCGCGAGGCGGGCGCGGGCGCCGTGTTTATCGTCGCTCGCCGCCAGAGTGCCCATCGCCTCGCGCTTGCCCGCGAGTTCGGCGCCGACGAAACGATTTTTGCCGATGAAGACGTGGTCAAACGAGTGCGGGAAATGACGCGCGGCGAAGGCGCCGATGTGATCGTTGACGTTACCGCTGAGACTATGGCTCCGATTCCGGCCGCGATCGACATTGCGAAGGCCGGCGGCACTATCGTTCTGGCGGGAGTCAAGGGGCCGGGAGTGCATCTGCAGCAGGTTGAACATGATCGAATCTTCGCCAAAGAATTGACCATCAAAGGGGTTAAGAACGCGGACTACCGTTCGTTTGAAATAGCCGTCAAATTGATAGAGTCGTGTAAATATCCACTCGAAAAAATGCATACTCACAGTTTCGGTCTGGGCACTCTCGAGCGCGCCCTATTGACCCTGGCGGGACGCGTGCCCGGCGAAAATGCGGTTAGCGTATCGATTAACCCGGCGGTGTGAAGCAGGCCATTGAAAAAAAGGCCTTCCGCATCCTGCTTTCCCTCTTTGTAATTTCCCCCAGAGGGGGAGAACTAAACACTAGTGGCCTGTAACGTTGAAAACGATAGTGGACTGTCGTATCGAAACGCAGCCGGACGACCCCCACCTAACCTCCCCCTGGTCAGGGGAGGGATTTCCAGCGATACCGATTTCAATGTTACAGCCCACTAGCGGAGCCGAAAGGCGCAGCGAGCTAACGAGTGCGCGAGGTGCGAATCAAAACACTAGCGGAGCCGAAAGGCGCAGCGAGCTAACGAGTCTGCGAGGTGCGAATCAAAAAGGAAGGAAGCCAGTTTTATCACAGGGTGCGGAAAGACTTTTCATAAGCATTTTTCCGCACCCCGCTAGACTAGTGTGATGTCCCATTAATAAGTTGCGCAAAAGAGGCTGTCATCCTGAGCCGGCGAGCAACGCGAGCCGTGTCGCATCAGGCGCAACGAAGTGGAGCCGAGCAAACGAGTCCGCGAGGTGCGCTCGAAAAGGATCTCGCGCGGCATTCTTTTGCCGCCTGATTTCCTGGGTCGCGCGAAGGAAAAACCATCACGGCCGCGAAGATGGCGGCCGCGAGATCCTTCGCCTCGGGCTCAGGATGACATCTGAGGGGCCTCTGTGAAGATATTTGCGGACTTCACACTATGAGCCAGCAGCAATAAGCCCGAGATTTGCCTTAAATCTGCAGAAGCCTTCGACTAACCCCTTCGGCGCTCCGCTCCCCAGACTCTGTCAATTGGGGAAGCGTGCGAGGGGCCTGATAAGGGAGGATCAAATCGTGGCCGAGAAAACAATCGAGATAACTGAAGTCCTGAAGGATGCGCCCAGGAATTGGGGAAGGTGGGGCGCGAACGACGAAATCGGCAGCCTCAACTTTCTCACTAATGAGGAAGTCTTGCGCGGGATCCGCGCCGTCAAACAAGGCCGCGTTTTTATGCTGGGAGTGCCAGTGGCGCGGCCGGAGGGCGACCCCACTCATCCGATCCGGTCGCAGCCGATACATACTCTCACCATGGACGAGGGTTTCTATATCAGCGGACGGGCCAAACCTTTCCCCGGTGGACTAAAGTACTCCGACGATGTACTGACAATGTTCCCGCAAAGCACTACTCAGTACGATGCCCTCGGTCACGCCTGGTACGGTAACCATCTCTACAACGGCTATGATCCGAAAACTACGATCGGAGGCCTGCAAAAGTGCTCGATTCAACCGATCGCCGAGCACGGCGTAGTCGGGCGTGGTATCCTGATCGACGCGGCCCGTTACAAGGGCAAGAAGCATCTCGACCGGGGCGAAGGCGTCAGCCTGGCCGATCTGCAAAGCGCCACGAAGAAGCAGGGAGTCACGATCGAGAAGCACGATATCCTGGTGATACACACTGGATGGCTCAACCGCTACTATGAAGAGGGAGCGCAAGCCCTCTTTCCGCCCGGCGCAGACTACGATGAGCCAGGCCTTGAGTATAGCCGCGAGCTGGTTGAATGGTTCCATGAGATGGAAATCCCGTCGATCAGCGCCGACACGATCGGCTGTGAGCAGGGAATTAATAAGCAAATCGGTGGGCTGGGTCTGCTGCATGCCGCCCTGCTGTGCAACCTCGGCGTGATTTTCAATGAAATAGTCTGGTTGAAGGACATTGCCGAAAGCTGCGCCGATGACGGCCAGTATACTTTCCTTTTCGCGGGTGCTCCGCTTAAACTGGTTTATGGATGCGGTTCGGCAGTGAATCCGATGGCGATTAAATAGTATTATCGAGCGCGTAACCTCGAAGCCATTGCGGGTAATATGATGACAGCCTCGGTAAGTACAGCAGTGACGGCGCTACCGTCCGATGAGATTTCGCGGGAGGAGCTCTTCCGCCGCCGCGGCGACTCGTCGCTGATCGTGGTCGACGTCCTTCCCAAGGACGGGTATGACAGCGGCCATATTCCTGGCGCGGTCAACCTGCCAGTCGACGAGCTAACGGAGCGCGCGCCGGAAGTCCTTCCAAACCGAGCGGCTGAGATAGCCGTCTATTGCGGCTCATTCACCTGAACCAGGGGTGAGCAGGCCGTCGGCCTGCTGCGGCAACTTGGCTACTCCAGCGTGCGCCATTATCACGGTGGGATCGCCGACTGGAAGGAAGCAGGCCTGGCGCTGGATACCGCCACACCCGCCACAGCATTGCGAGAGAGCGACGGGGCGCCTGTACCGCGAACGCGGTTCGCCCCACCCACCAGGTCGCTACGAGCGCAGTTGGGCAACGTCATTCTCGACCGGGTGGACGGCTTATCAACTGCGCGGCTTTTCGCTATTTGGCTTGCGGTAATCGTGGCGTGTGGCGCCGCGTACTGGCTCATTAATTTGAGCAGCAGGGCAGGACTGGTAGAAGCGCGCGCGCGAGTTGGTACGGATCTTAGCGGCCTGCTGACGGCCATTTACTTCAGCTTCACCACTGCCACCTCTGTCGGCTATGGAGACGTTTTGCCGATGGGGGCAGCCCGGATGCTCGCCATGGCAGAGGCCGTTGCCGGGCTGCTGCTTTTCGGTCTGTTGATCGCAAAGTTCGTTTCTTATCGGCAGGACATGCTGGTACGCGAGATCCACAGCGTCACTTTCGAGGAGCAGCTCGCCCGCGTACAGACCAACCTCCACCTGGTAGTGTCTGAACTGCTGGCAATTGCGGCGCTCAGCGACGATGGGGCGGCAGGGCTCGAGCGGCTCGGCCCGCGGCTGGAGACGACGACGCTGGTCTTCGCCAGCGAACTGCGCACAATTCATCGGCTGCTCTACAACCCACAACAGGCGCCGGACGGGCCAGTTTTGGGGGCAATTCTCGCCAATCTCGCGTCGGCGTTGAGGACGCTTGGCGAAGTGCTGCTTTCTCTGTCCGATCATGTTCCCCGCTCGCAGACACTTGAGAGTGAGTTGCGGACATTGTCGGCGCTCTCGCAGGAGATCTGCGCCGATTGCGTTCCCCAGGTCTATGCACCGGCGCTAACAATGTGGATGGATCGCATCCAGGAAGCCGCGCGCACGATCGTCTAGCAGGGTGCGGAAAACCCTAGTTGCTTATGAAAAGTCTTTCCGCACCCTGCGACAAAGCTGGCTTCCTTCCTTTAGTTCTCCCCCTCTGGGGGAGATTACAGAGAGGGAAAGCAGCGTGCGGAAGGCCTTTCTCCGCACCCTGCTAGTTGAATTTATGATCGGGACCCAAGCATTAATTGCCGCGCTCGGGCTGGTTATTTCGTTGTGGACTGCGAGGTCACTGCCGGCAGGCACTTTGTCCGAGTCAGTACACTCAAACCCAAGCGCGCCAGGTGTTCAACGCACCCCTGGGCCTCCGAGCGAAGCCTTCGCAATGCGCAACGAGGAGGATGCCAGGGAGTCGGCGCGGCGCGAGCTCGATGCTCTGTACAAAGGGGATTATCGGCAAGCGTTTGTAAAAAAGAAGCCCGAGTTGTTTTTGAAACATATCGCGCCCAATTTCCACTCCACCCTTATTGATGGCTCCACTTACGATACTAAAGCGCTGCAGCAATTGTTCCCCCGCCAGTTCGCGGACATGGTCCAAACGCATGAGCACAATGTGGCCATCGAAGGTGTAGACGTCGCGCCGAATGGTACGATTGATGCGGTAGTAACTCTAAGCACTCTCATTGAATATAAGAGCGCTCAGGGCCAGAAGTACTTTGTGATGACCATAGCCACTTATCACGATAGTTTTGTGCGAGCGCTAAACGGCGTACTGCTGGAGATAAGCGGCGATCAATTGCGGTCACAGACAATTACTTGGCGCAAGCCGTAGGACTCCTGTGGCCTTTTGCGGATGAAGGATATCGCGCCTGCCGCAAATCAGCGTTTCGAATTGTGATCATGCCTGAGCATATAAACCTCGTGGATCTCGACGTGCCTCTCATGCCGTCACGATTCCGTCTGCAATGGGAACCGGCGCAGAATGCGCATGTCCTGCTCTATCCTGAAGGAATGGTAAAGCTGTCGGACAGCGCAGCCCAAATTCTGAAGCGCGTCGACGGAATCGCCTCAGCAGCAACAATTATACAGGACCTTGAGCGTGCCTTTCCCGGAGCTGACTTAAGGTCTGACGTCCTGGATTTTCTTAGTATCGCCCACGAACGCGGCTGGATCACCATTCAGGGCCGCTGATCCATATCGCACCGACTCAGTATCCGCCACCACACCAGTCGCAGGGTGCATCACGAGAGGGATGGAAAGCCACCGGCTGGTGTGCAAGTAGATCAGCACTACGCATCCGAACTTTCCTAAAAACATCGCCGGCTTGAGATGTCATGCGCGTCCTCTCATAGCGGGCTGCTAAGTCTGCTTTGCACTGTTTGTTAAGAGACGTTGGCAGGTCAGATCGTATTGAGCGGCAAATCCACGATTTTTTAATGGCATCTCCATTGCTCAGCTTGCAAGGCGCGTGCGATCTCGCGCACCCTTGGAGGAGGCGATCCAATGGCCGGCCCAATCGAACACGTTGTTATCATCGTTAAAGAGAACCACACCTTCGATAACTATTTCGGCAGGTTTCCCGGTGCCAACGGTGCTAATCTCGATCCTGCACCAAATCCGCCCCCGTACGATCCTGACCACCGGCATCAAGCCTGGATGGGCCGGCAGAACAACCTCGCCTATCGACTCCAATATAACGATGCTGACATTCCGGTGTATTTCGAATTCGCTCAGAACTTTACCGTTTGCGACAACTACTTCGCGGAAGTGGCCGGGCCTTCGACGCCGAATCACTTGATGCTGATTTGCGCCGATGCTCCAATCATAAACAATCCGGCGCATCATTATCGGCCGCGCCCCGGCGAGGGCTACGAACTGAGATCCCTGCCACTTGCTCTGGAGAAAGCCCACCTTACGTGGGGCAACTATGGTGGCTACGCCTTTCACTATATCTCGGAACTTGCACGTCACCATGGCAACCACACACGCGATCTGTTCATGCACCACGCGTCACAGGGCAGGTTGCCCAACGTATCTTGGGTATATGGTGATGGCAGGCCTGATCTAAGCGAGCATCCCGAACAGAACGTGACCGACGGGTCGCAATGGACCGAGGAACAGATCAATGCGATTGTCGCAGGCGGCTTGTGGGATAAGACGGCCATATTCGTGACCTGGGATGATTGGGGTGGATGGTTCGATCACGTCGTCCCGCCGGTAAAGGAAAAGTGGGATAGTTCGATGGCGCAGCGCCCCGCCGACGCCTTCCCGGAATTCAATGGCGACCCGTTCCGCTTTGGGTCGCGAGTTCCGTGTCTCGTGATTAGTCCATATGCCAAGCAAGGCCACATTTCCCATCAGGAGAACTCTCACGTGAGCATCGTCAGATTCTGCGAAACGACCTTGGGTCTGCCACCGCTGAATCAGCGGGACGGCGCGTCGCACGGGATGAGTGACTGTTTCGATTTCAAGCAGCGGCCTCTGCCGGCTCCCCACGGAAGCGGGAAATAAAAACTCTGAATCTCAGACGCTTTTGATAAAGAGCGAGTTTCACAAATCAGGAGGGTTGATCATGGCAGACATCAAAGTTTCCGTTCTCAATCAAAGTCAGTCGGTCAGCGATGACGACGTAAGGCAAGCGGTGCCGGCGTTGCAAGCGCAAGTCAGCAACGACTTCGCGCCCGTCTGGGGAATCGACGCCGATCTCACGTTCGTGCCCAACGGCAGCCAACCGGCAGCGGGTTCGTGGTGGCTTGTGGTCTTCGACAATTCCGATCAGCCCGGAGCACTCGGATATCACGACCTGACTAGCGAGGGCCTGCCGCTGGGAAAGGTGTTCGCCGGCACCGATATCCAGTACGGGCTGAATTGGACGATTACAGCCAGCCACGAACTCCTCGAAATGCTAGCCGACCCGGATATCGACCTGACGGTCTTCGTGCAGCCCGACGATCAGACCGGCAGGATCTACGCGTACGAGGTCTGCGATGCCTGCGAGGCCGACAATTACGGCTATGCGATCAACGGCACGATGGTGTCTGATTTTGTTTATCCGGCGTGGTTTGAATCATTCCGTGCTCTGAACAGCACACAGTTTGACAGGCAGAAGCAGATCCAAAGGCCGTTCGATCTATTGCCCGGCGGCTATATCGGCATCTTCGACGTAACCTCAGGTACCGGATGGACACAGCTCACCGCCGCCCACGGCCGTCATGCAAAGGGCACGAGACCGGAGCGGGCAAGAGTCGGCAGCCGCCGCGAGCGGCGGCGCACCGCGCGCCATCATTGGCGCCACAGTGAGGTTGTTCATCGGCGGGCCCGGTAACAGACCGCGAAAAGGGGCAGAGGCGCATCAGCGCGGTTTTTCAACGACGACACCCGAACGTGAGAGAGCTGGTAGCCGTAAGCGGCTAAAATCCGGCTGCCAGCTCTCGGCGTAGAATCACAACGCCTGTAATGATCTCGCGGATCCATCCGAGGAGGCGATCTGATGGCCAACCCAATTCAACATGTCGTTATCATCGTGAAAGAGAATCACACCTTTGATAACTATTTCGGCAGCTTTCAGGGCGCCAATGATGTTACTCTTGCTCCAGCGCCTAACCCGCCCCCATATGACCCCGACCATAAACATCAGACGTGGATGACCAGGGAGGGTACATCAGACGTGGATGACCAGCGAAGGTAACGCCGAGTACCGGGTCCAGTACAGCGAGCACGACATTCCAGCTTATTTCGAATACGCGCGCAACTTTACCCTGTGCGACAACTATTTCTCGGAAGTCGCCGGACCGTCAACGCCGAATCACCTGATGCTGATTTGTGCCGACGCACCGATCATAAACAATCCAGCGCATCATTACCGCCCGCGGCCGGGTGAGGGCTACGAACTCAAATCCCTGCCGCTCGCGCTGGGCAACCAGAGCTTGAGCTGGGCAACCCACATCTTCGTGACCTGGGATGATTGGGGCGGATGGTTCGATCATGTCGTCCCCCCGGCAAAGGAAACTTAGAATAGTTCAATGGCGCAGCGCCCGGCCGACGCCTTCAATGGGAACCCTTCCGCCTTGGCTCGCGAGTTCCGTGTCGTGATTAGTCCATATGCCAAGCAAGGCCACATTTCCCATCAGGAGAACTCCCATGTGAGCCTCGTTAAGTTCTGCGAGACGACATTCGGTCTGGCGCCGCTCGATCAGCGGGACAACGTGTCGCACAGAATGAGCGACTGTTTCGATTTCGCTCAGCGACGGCTACGCCGCCGCGGAGGGGCGGCAGATAAAAAGAGAGCTCTCTGAAATTACGAGGAAATCTTGCATGCCGTATCATTCGCTAAGGGTCGGAGGCGGCCACGTACTCGTAGACCTGGTCGAGTTCGTCGACATTGAAGAAACCTGCCCATCTCGGCATCGCATCGCTCGGCCGTCCGATGTTCCGAAGACGTTCATGGTTCCTGATGTGGCTAAGTGTCCATAATCATGCCAAGGGCGATCTTGTTCCGCACAGCATTGTTTGCTGTTGAGCCCCTTGCAAAAGTGCTGCAGGATATTGAGGTCGTTGATTGCGCCCGACGCGATGCTCGATTCCTCGCCCGGTATAATCGGGTTCGCGTACCCCGCAAGACCGTCTTTCATGCGTCCTTCGGCTAGCTCGCCCACTGCAACATTGAACCTGATTACCGCATCGTAATCACGTCTGACAGCTCCGATAGCTTACCGGTTTAATTGGACTCCTCGTGCGATCGATTTGCGGTCGCGCTTAAGAAGGCCAATCTCAATGAGGTCCCAGCCGTAACTCACGAGGAGCTCAGGTGACGGCCTTAGCCCCTCCCGCTGCAGACCGCTCACGGCCCGGCCCTCCCTATCCGCGACTGTGAAGAGCGGCGCATTGCTTAGGCTTGGGAAGTCCTCGCTCGACTGCGATGAGCCCTCGAAGTATTTCGCGTTGGAGACAAACGCATTTGCGACTGCAAAATTCGGCCTCGCAGCAACCGCACATTCGAATTGCTTGGCGGCCTTGCCGTAATCTTCGCCGTCATCACTATCCATAGCCGATTGGTAAAGTCCCATACCCCTGGCGTAATGGCGAGCGGCGACAGGCATAAGGTCGTTCAGCGTTTCATGCCCCTCGAGGCACGCGGGCGGGATCGAATTGACTCGCGTTAGAGGCGGAGTGCTTCGTGCGATCAGCGCGTCCAGCGCCCAAAATCGTCAGGGAGAAACTGAAAAACACGAGGATGAATGCCGCGCTGGTGGCCCCAAGGCTGAGCGACTGGCCGAACAGATATAGAGCAATGGCGAAGAGCGTGAGCGTCGCGAGATAGATGTCCGCCTTCTTGTGCCAGGCCTCACTGGTTTCGTTCAAAGCGTCCCACATGGCGAAGGCCCTGTCCGCAGCTCCATTGAATCGTTGGTAAGCAAACCGGCCGAACATTTTCTGATGGCTTTGCAGTGGCCCAAGATTGCCGAGGATTTGCATTTCATGCTGATATTCTTTGAGTGAGTCGTGTAGCTGCTTTTCGTCGCGGTCCGCATCCCCCCTCCTCACGTTCGCAAGCCTATTCTCGGCAAGAAACACGCGCTGCAAAGCGGCCTCGTGTCGCACCAAGAGTTCCTCAGCAGTCGCTATCTTTCCAAGTTCATCGGCAGTGCCGCTGGCCGTTACGCTCCTGACGATCTCGTTAAGCTCCTCGAACGCGTGTCCCACGTTTTTATCCGCGTTGATGGCTGTTCGTACGTACCAGTAGCCACTCACCGCACTGGACACTACGGTGAGGACGATCAGGGTGATTACCCATCGGTTGAACGGGTGCTTTGAGGGAGCGAGATGCAAACGGACGCCCGGATTGAGCGTTGGTTCAATTTCTCCAGGATGGATCGGCTCACTTGCCGCAGGTTTTTCGGCAAGCAACAACCGACTCCTTATTCTAGTTTGCTCGGCCAGCGCCCAACCCAACGAACTAACCGCGCAAAAACCTACGGCGTAGACTGCAAACGTCACCAATGAATGGTGGTCGGTCCGGATCGCAAAGAACAATCCCGAGGCTGCCTGACATAGCGGCACCTGGCGACGACATATCAGCCCTGTTTTCATCTTATTGTTGAAAACAACAGCTTCTTGAAATGGATCTGTCTCTTCCCAAACTCAGACTCCGAGAAACGTAAACGGACGTAAGGACCCGGTGCAAATGTAACCAACGTTCAGCAGCCATCCGAAAAGTTTGATTCGGCTCATTGAACGCGATCCTTCCGTACGATTGCAGCAGCTGTAGTATCGCGCTTAGTCGTTCGCATCTTCTAAATAAGGAACGGATTCGCTGAAGAACCAAGTGAGCTTGACATTCGAGTGAACCCCTGAAAGGTCGGGGGACTCTTGAGCCAGGCTCCAAGCCTGCCTAGTTGGTAGACGAGTATTCGATTAGAGCAGTTTTCCAGGCCGTCCAGAGCCGTACCATCTTGCGAAAGTCTTGGAACAATTCTATGATACGTGTACTAGCTTTCAGTACCTTCGAGCTACCAACTGGCATGCAGGTGTTAGGCGGTCTGCACAACATGAACCGATGTTCAATGCCTGCAATTTTAACCTTAAGCTCACCGAAATAGAGCCAGGGGAACCTCGCATTTGCCTCGGCTAGTGGAACGTCAAATACGAGAGTGTTCTCGCCATTATTCATGCGATCGGCGAGGCCGGGTTTACCCACATCGCGCTCGAGCTTGCGAAGTTGCCATTTCCATAATGTTCCGGACCCAAATGCCGTGAAACACACCCGTCCGCTCGAAAGTTTCAACTCACCGGGAACGCTGCCCACCATACCCACGACACCTCTGAGAAGCCACGCCTCGCTGGTGAGTTGGGTTGGACCGTTCATCTCGACCTCCTTTGGCTAATTTCTGTGCAATCGCTATGGTTGCGAAGCAGCGACATGCAGTAGCGCCCGACGCTGGTCAAACCCGAGGCTGCCTCCCGCAGCATGTCGAAGTCGTAACCCGATCGACGCTTTTCTTATTAATTGTAGGGGGCCAGCCGTCCCCTATCGAGCGAAGGTTCTCTCGCAATTCCTGAGAGCGGTTCCTATATTTTCAGTACTTAGGTCTGCGATTTCACGAGCGCCGCGTAAAAGGCCATTGCGCTTTCAGGTCTTCGAGACTTCCGTTGAAAATGCTCCGGTCGCAACGACCAATTCCATCGACAATCTTTGGGTCGGGGCCATCGTTGCCGTCCGTATATTGCCACAGGGTGAAGTCTGGCCACACTTGTTTGGGAATACCAATCGGAGAATTTCGGTAGCGGCTATACCAGAGTGGACAATTGGCAAGGATTGGATTGGAAGCCGTGCTGACAGCCTCTCTGAGCATGCTTCCCCCATAGATCAAGGGAAATCGTCCCGTCTCATTCTTTATCATTTGGACAAAGCGAAGCGCTTGGTCGAGCGTCATATTGGGGCCGGTGTGACTTGCTTCAAAGTCCAATGCGATAAGGTCGGAATCGTCCGGACGTGCGTGTTCAAGGAGATTCTGGACCTGGTCGGCTACGCTCGCGCCGCTGGCGTAATGATAAGCTCCCCAGAGAAAACCCTTATCTCGCGCTATCTGGCGTCTTTGCAAGTATTCCAGATCTTGAAAATCTGCGCCCTCACTCGCCTTATGAATGATCGCGACAATTCCGGCCTCCCTCACCTTGTCGAAGTTGATTTGGGTTCTATGATAGATGTCGATGATTGTATTGACCATTACAGACCTCCATCTCGTCTCCGCCTGGGAAAGTTGTCCCAGGACAGAATGGCTGCGAGAGCGGACTCTCTCTTCCGCCTCCCTCATTTTGGACTCGTTATCAGACGGGAATGCTTCCTGTTCTCATCCTCTGCTGCGTTGAGGTAATTGCCCAGCTCGGCAGCGTATTCACCCAACCGCCGCCGGATCCTGGTCAGCCCGCCCATGTCGTTGATTAGGAGTTCGTTTTGAATTGAATTCGCCACAGGTTTCCTCCGCGGTTCGGCCCCGTCTACGACCATCAAACCTTTAGACTTGAAAATTCACCCGATTATCGCGTGCGGCATTGGATTCTGTTTGAAGCTGCGGAGACCACTCGCGTTATTAAGAACTTGCAATTATGTCGACGCTCGGCTGGTGCCAAGAGAATGTCCTGGTTTTCAGAGGGAGAGTTGCCGATCGCTCAGTGCTAATCGATACTGGTGCTGATTTGTCCATCTCATTCCTGTCAAGAAAACTTTGCAGCGTGTTCACAATTGGTTAGCGCCAGTTTGTTAGAAAGCTCATCAGTCCGATCAATAAAGAACGAGGCCGAAGCACGGAGCCCTTCTCAAAACCCTCGCCAAAACACTGGCGACATCGACCAGACTACATTCATCTTTTGGCAAGCGGACTCCTAGCTAAGTCGTTCGTTGTAGTAGAGTAACTGTTGGGCTCCGCCACATATACCCAATAAGAGTGACCCCCGATCCTTTTCGAGAGGCTGCACAGGCTATGGACTAGTTGCGAGAACGATCGGCCGGCAGTATGTTGAATGGTCCGTAAGGGCAATAAACAATTCCAGACCCTTCTCCTATCGTCCACGGCAAATCATCAAAGAATCCTTTGCCCTCAAAAGAGCGTTCATTGGATAGTTGATTTGCCCCTTTTTGGACAGTTGCGGGTGCCTCCGAAGTCTTAATTTCAATTCCTGTCATTTGTGCACCACTGTCAGTCTCGGCGGCGATGTCCGGCTTCCTCCAGGTAGCAGTCCCGGAGGTACCCTTTATACTGCGCCCGCTCGCGTCTTTAATTGTTTCATTGCCGGCACTTCTCGCCTGAGCACCTAGCTTTTTGAGTTCCGATACAAGCCTGTCCACTGTATCATTGTGCTTCTTTGTTATTTCTTTTAGCAGCCGACCTTTAGTCTTACTCGCCACAGCTTGCGAGAATCCCTTGGGCACAAGACCAGACTCTTTATATGTTTTGTACTCGTGTTCAGTAATGTCTCCATTTGAATAGGCGTTCGCGACCTCGAGATCCGGCTGTTCACGCGCTCTCCGCAGCCATTCCGATAAATGTTTGGACCGGCTCTCTGCCTCTTTTAGACCCTTATAACTCTCATAGACTTTGTACCCCTCGTAAGCGGCAAAACCCCAAGCGGCGACTGGCGCTATCCAGCTACTCGCCGAGACGCCAGCAATTTCTGCAGCAGCCGCGGTTTCCGCAGTGAGCGCAACTTCCGTGGTAGCAGCGGCAACTTTCGCAGTAGCGGCAACGTCCACACCCGCCGAGGCTTCCACTTCGACGACCCCAATTTCAAACCGGCCATCTCTATCCACTGAATTCAAAGGCTGATTCTTAACATACACGTATAGGTTGGTACCGTCGGCGCGTTGTAGCGGGTCGCAGCTAGTCCATTTCGTGAGCCACGGGCCATAATAGCGTGCTCCGTGGTAGTAGAGTGCGGACTCTTCGTCACGTTCCTTACGTGTGAAGCGGTAACGTTTTCGCGCGAAGCTGCCGAAGCTGGTTTCTCCATATGGAAAATATTCCTCGCGGTTGATCCACGATCCTGTTTCATCGACCACAACGTTGCTACTGTCGAGGTGATCGCCAAAGTGATATTGAACCGGAGGGCCGGCGGCGTCGTTGTGTCGGTCGCCGACATTGATAAGTGCAATGCGCTGCTGCCCGTCCATTACGTGAAGTTGATTCGACTGCTTCGGGTTGGGTTCTTCCCCTCTTGCCAGGCGTTATACTCAAATGCAGCTGTGGCGTAGACTCTCGTCTCGACTTGTCCGCCGGTTTTGACCCATTTCTTTACCCGCAGGCCGTCGGCGCCGTATAGATAGCGAGCGTCAATAGAAGGCTGCTTGCCGGCTTGTACCCGATAGGCGGCCATCCGGTCGGCGTGGTCCCAAATATAAGTCTTATCGGTGTCTTGCAGCGCGAGGTTGCCGTTTTGGTCGAACTTAAAGCTATAGGTCGTTGCGCCCACGGTGAGGCTCGTGAATCGATTGTTAGGTGCGTTACGCCATTGGGCCGAGGGAAGCCCACCTAAGCCGAATTCGCGGACCCATCCTCTCGGAGCGGCCGCTACATACTTCATCTCCAGCATGTTGCCCGCTGGATCGTATGCATAGCTCTGCTGGTACGTTTCGGTCAGCGATGGTGCGTTG
>WNFC01001248.1_pt1 | contig 26339 bp, 26 predicted proteins | sample 5400541 | NCBI WGS metagenome assembly WNFC01 (sample SAMN13153342, study PRJNA577476) | soil metagenome | isolation source: 120 cm saprolite under Douglas fir tree site 2 hole 2 replicate 1 | place: USA:California | collected 2015-04-18 | reverse complement strand
CGCCGTTCTTGAGCGCCCCCGCGACGAAGCCGTGGCCATCATGGGTGTCGCCCTTGATGGCAAAGAACGCCTCGCCTGCCGCGATCGTACGGCTGTCGATCGAGATGCCGGAAATATCTCGCGGCAGAGCGCCCATGCGCGTCGCCGCCATGGCGGTTGCCATGGCGTCGAGCGTCCAGAGCGGGCGCGCGCTCATGCGGCAATCTCCTTGAGCGCGGTTGCCACCGCCTCGTGATCGCTGAACGGCAATGTCTGTTTGCCGATGATCTGGCCGGTTTCATGGCCTTTGCCGGCGACGAGCAGGACATCGCCGGGCGCAAGGTCGCTCACCGCTCGGCGGATCGCCTCGCGGCGGTCGGGAGTCTCGAGCGCGCCGGGCGCCGCCTTGAGGATCGCGGCGCGGATGGCGGCCGGCTCCTCGCTGCGCGGATTGTCGTCGGTGACGATGACGCGGTCGGCCTTCTCGACGGCGATCTCGCCCATGAGCGGCCGCTTGCCGTGATCGCGATCGCCGCCCGCGCCGAACACGACCACGAGCTGCCGCCGCACGTAAGGCCGCAGCGCATCGAGCGCCTTCGCGAGCGCGTCCGGCTTGTGCGCGTAGTCGACGAAGATCGGCGCGCCGTTCTTGTGGCCGACCAACTCGAGCCGGCCCTTGGCGCCCTCGAGCCCTTCGAGTGCATTGAACACCGCGGCCGGGTCATCGCCGGTCGCGATGACCTGGCCGGCGGCAACGAGCGCATTCTCGACCTGGAAGGCGCCGACCAGCGGCAGGCGCACGCGATGGGTCTTGCCGGCGTGAAGGATGCGCAGCGTCTGCGAAAAGCCATCGACGATCGCTTCGGTCAGGCGGATGTGCTCGCCGCGCCGGCCGACCGTGATGAGGCGCAGCCCGCGCCGCTGCGCCGCCTCGACGACGGCACCCGATGCCTCATCGTCGACGGCGACGACCGCCGCGCCGTCGGGCCGCACGAGGCGCTCGAACAGGATAAGCTTGGCGGCGAGATAGGCCTCGATCGTCTGGTGGTAATCGAGATGATCGCGCGACAGATTGGTGAAGCTCGCGACCGCGACGCGCACGCCGTCGAGCCGATGCTGTTCGAGCCCGTGCGACGACGCCTCGATGGCGAGATGGCTGATGCCCTTGCGCACGAGCCCGTCGAGCGTGCGATGCAGCTCGACCGGATCGGGTGTGGTGAGCGAGCCGTAGACTTCCATGTCGGGCGTCACCACGCCGATGGTGCCGATGCTCGCGGCCTTGTGTCCGAGCGCGGTCCAGATCTGGCGGCTGAAGGCGGCGACCGACGTCTTGCCGCTCGTCCCGGTCACCGCCGCGATGGTCGCCGGCTGGCGCGGATAGAATTTCGCCGCCACGAGCGCGAGCGCGCGGCGGACGTTCCTGACTTGAACGAAAGCGATACCCTCGGGCAGCGCCTCGGGCGCGCGCTCCGCCATGATGGCCACCGCGCCCGCCTTGAGTGCGTCCCAGATGAAACCGAATCCATCCGCCTTGGTGCCGGGAACCGCGGCAAACAGAAATCCGCGCTTCACCCCGCGGCTGTCGGCCGAAATGCCCCGGATGGCGAGCGCGTGGAAGCGCGCGTCGCATTGGGCGTCCTCGGCCAGCAGGTCACGAAGTTTCATCGCGGGTTCCCCCGCCCGACTCTCAGCCGGGCGGCGCCCGGTTTAGCGCGTCTCTTTGGCGGAAGCGAGGATCAACCGGTCGGCCGTGGGGAGGTCGAAGCGCGGTGCGATGCCGAGGAGCGGCGCGATGCGCGCGATCACCTTGGCGGCGGTCGGAACCGCGTTCCAGCCGGACGTTGCGAAACCATGCGTTTCCGGAATGCCCTGCGGCTCGTCGAGCATGATCAGCAACAGCACCTTCGGATCGTCGGCGGGCAGCACCGCCATGACGTCGGACAGGAGTTTCGTCTTCGAGTAGCGGCCGTTGACCACCTTCTCGGCGGTGCCGGTCTTGGCGCCGACGTAATAGCCTTTGACGTCGGTCCTGGTCGCGGTGCCCTTCTCGGCGTTGAGCCGCATGAGGTAGCGCATCAGCGCGCTCGTTTCCGGCTTGACCACCTGCTTGGCGAGGCTGCGCGCCTCGGCCTCGGTGCGCTTGAGGAAGGTCGGCGGGATCAGCAGCCCGCCGTTCATCAGCGCGCCCACTCCCATGAGGGATTGCAGCGGCGCGACCGAAAGACCGTGGCCGAACGCGATGGTGACGGTATTGAGCTCGCCCCAGCGCTTGGGAACGATCGGCTCGGCGCTTTCCGGCAGCTCGGTGCGGAGCCGGTCGAGTTGGCCGACCTTGCGCAGGAATGCCTTGTGCCCTTCGACGCCGATCGCGAGCGCCATGCGCGCCGCGCCGATATTGGACGAATAGGTGAACACCTCCGGCACGGTGAGCACGCGCCGCTGCGCGTGAAAGTCGTTGATGTTGAAGCGCCCGTAGCGCAGCGGCATGCGTGCATCGAACGAGGAGTTGAGATTGATCTTTCCGGAATCGAGCGCCATCGCGACGGTGAGCGCCTTGAAGGTCGAGCCCATCTCGTAGACGCCGGTAGTGATGCGGTTGATGCGGCTCGGATCGAGCGCCTCGCGCGGATTGTTCGGGTTGTAGTCGGGCTCCGAGACCATCGCGATGATCTCGCCGGTGCGCACGTCGAGCACGAGACCGGCCGAGGCCTTCGCCTTGTATTTCTCGCGCGCCGCGATGAGCTCGTCGCGCAGCGCATGCTGCACGCGCAGGTCGACCGCGAGCTGCACCGGCTCCTGCTGTCGGTCCGAAGCGAAGCCCGCGCGGTGCAGATCGGCGAGCCCGCGACCGTCGAGCCATTTTTCGATGCCGGCGATGCCCTGGTTGTCGACATTGACGTGGCCGAGCACGTGCGAGACCTCCGGCCCGTTGGGATAGACGCGCTTGTTCTCGGTGAGGAAGCCGACCCCCGGGATGCCGAGGCGATGCACCTCGACCTGCTGCTTTGCCGTGATCTCGCGCTTGAGCCACACGAAGCCGCGCTTCGAGCCGAGGCGCTCGCGCAGCTCGGTGGTGTCGAGATCGGGCATCACCGCGGTCAGAAGCTCGATCGCCTCGTCGACATCGATGATGCGGCGCGGCTCGGCGAACAGTGACGGCGTCTTCACGTCGGTCGCGAGGATCTCGCCGTTGCGGTCGAGGATATCGGGGCGCGCCGTCGCGACCGCGTCGCTGCCGACGCGGCGTCCAGCGTGGCTCTCCGGCGCGATCGCGAAGATGACGAGCTTCCCCGCGATGATGCAGTAGATGACGAAGAAGCCGACCACCGCGAGACCGAGGCGCGCCCTCGCCTTCTTGTCGCGATCGACGTTGCGGCCGTAGAGCAGGGCCTGCACCAGCCGGCGATGCCAGGCGAGGGTCGGTGTCGCCGCCGGCTGCACGGCCAAGACGGGCGACGCCGGCGCATCCATGCTGGTCATCTCGCCGTCTCCCTAGGGATGCTGCCGGTCGGATACTCGGGCTGCGACAAGTCGATCATCGCGCCGATCGGATCGATCGAGTTCGGCGGGATCGCGTCGGCCGGCCGCTCGGGCAGGCGATCGAAACTGTCGATCTGGGTCGCCTCGGCCGGCTTGAGCGTGAGATGACGGTGCGCCAGCGCCTGGATGCGGGTCGGATTGTCGAGCTGCGACCACTCGGCGCGCAGCGCCGCGATGACGTCGCGCTCGCGCCGGATCTCGCTGCGCAGCTTGGCGACGCGCTCGGCCTGCAGGGTCGAGTCGAACTTGATCTTGTAGACGTAGGCCGCCGCGCACACGAGCGCCGCAACGACGATGAGATGAAGGAGGCGCATGGATCACCGTCTCCGGAAAATATCGGCGAGCGCGGGGAGCCGCGGCAGCGCCGGAAGATCGGCCGCATGCGCCGGCGCCTCGGTGCGCTCCCCCGCCCGCAGCTTGGCGGAGCGCGCGCGCGGATTATTCGCGGTTTCGGCCGCGTCGGGTCCGATCGGCCGCTTGGTAAGGATGCGGAAGCTCGCCGGCGCCCGTTCGATCTGGGGCTGGTGGCGCGAGCCGCCCGCTCCACCGGCGCGCGCTGCAAGAAAAGTTTTTGCGATGCGGTCCTCGAGCGAATGGAACGAGACGACGACGAGCCGTCCACCCGGCTTGAGGACGCGTTCGGCCGCCATGAGCCCGCGCGCCAGCTCGCCGAGCTCGTCGTTCACGAACAGCCGCAATGCCTGGAACGTGCGGGTCGCGGGATGGATGTCGCCCGGGCGCGAGCGCACGACGCGCGCCACGATATCGGCGAGCGCGCGCGTGGTGCGGATCGGCGAATTCACACGTTCAGCCACGATCGCACGGGCGACGGCACGCGAATGCCGCTCTTCGCCCAGCAGGAAAATGATGTCGGCGAGCTCGCGCTCGGACGCCGCGGCGACGACGTCGGCGGCGGTCGGGCCGTCGGACTCCATGCGCATGTCGAGCGGGCCGTCGAGGCGGAACGAGAAGCCGCGTTCCGCCGTATCGAGCTGCATCGAGGAGACGCCGAGGTCGAGCACCACGCCGTCGACGGCGGTGATGCCGAAACCGGCGGCGATCTCGTCGAGCGCCGAAAAGCGGCCCTGCGCGACGGTGAGCCGCCCCCCGGCCTGATCGACCAGGTCCGCCGATCGCGCGACCGCGGTCTGGTCGCGATCGATCCCCAGGACTTTGCAGTCCGCCGCGGCGAGGATCGCACGCGCATAGCCGCCGGCGCCGAAGGTGCCGTCGATGTACTGGCCGCCCGCGCGGATATTGAGATGTTCGATCGCCTGATGGACGAGCACGGGAATGTGACGGGCCAGTCCGCCGGCGACGTCCGGTTGACCGGAGTCGCTGCCCGTCATCATTCCCGTGCCCCGTCGTCCAACCCCGGACGCTCGGAGCCGAGGCGCTTGGTCAGCGTGCGCACCGTCGCGGTGGCCTTTGCGAGGTGCGCGCGGAAGCGCTGCGGCTCCCAGATCTGAAACTTGTGACCGAGCCCGACGAACGCGACCGCGTCGGTGATCCCGGCATGCGACTTCAACTCGTCGGTCAGAACCACCCGGCCCTCGCCGTCGATCTTCACGGTCTCGCTGCGACCGTAGAGCGCGACCAGAAATTCTTCGCGTTCGTCCGAATAGGGCGGAAAACGCGCGATCAACTGCTCGATCTGGGCCAGCAGGGCATTGCCCCCCGCATCGATCGCCGGCTGATCGAGCGCCGGATAGCAATAGAGCCCGTCGAAACCGTCGCGCGCGAGCACCGCGCGGAACGAGGCCGGAATCGACACGCGCCCCTTGGCATCGAGCCGCAACGTGACGTTGGACACGAAGCGGTCCATGCTCACTCCACGCCGCACGCGCTTGCGCAACTTCCCCAGCCGGAAGGAGAACCGGCATGCCCGGTTGGGACCGGCGGCTCACACTGACTGGGTATTCATGGGATATCATGGGTATAATTGGGCGTCAATGGAACCCCGGTTCCGGCGCCTTTTCAATTCCCTATGCGGCAGACCGATGCGATTAACGGCCGTTAGCCTTAAAGAACCGTTGCCGGACCCTGCCAGCTATCTCGCTCAAGTGACGATTTGAGCAGCCAGGACTATGTTTCCCGGATGCCGCTGCCTAACCATCTATCGGATGACCCGGTAATTGCGGTCATCAAACAGGAGCTCGCCGCCCGGTACGGCGATCGTTTGCAGGGGATTCTCCTCTACGGATCCCGGGCGCGCGGCGATTTCGGCCCGGATTCCGATTACGACCTCGTCGTCCTGCTTGAGGGAGTGGAGGAGCCGCTCGAAGAAACGCTCGCACTGGCTCCCGTGCGCCGTCGAATCCAGGAACAGACCGGCGAACTGGTATCGATCAAGGCTGTACCGGGTAACTTCCTTGACGCTCGAACCGGATTCACCCATCAGCTGCGAAAAGACGGCGTATGGCTATGAAGCCGGAGAGCCGAAATTATCTCAGCAAGGCCAAGCAAAAACTGGATCGTGCAGAGCGGGCGGCACAAGCGCAGCTGCCGGATATTGCTGCTCGCGAAGCATATTTTGCTGCTTTGGCCGCAACGCGCGCCCTCATTTTCGAGAGTGCGGAGTTCGTAACGAAGACCCATGTCGGAGCTTCGAAGAAATTTCACGAGGTGGTTGCCCAACGCAAGTTGATCGCTGACGATCTCATGGCGGTTCTCGATGACGGCCGGGAGATCAAGTCCGTGGTCGACTACGACATTGGTCCGCTACCGTCCGCGGAGGTCGCAAGCGCGTATCTCTCAAGGACCCGTAAGTTTGTTGCCGCGATAGAGGCACTGTTGGCTTCAGGCAAGCTGTAGTTCGCCGCCCATGCGGATCGCGCTGATGACCGATATCCACGGCAACCGGGAGGCTTTCGAAGCCTGTCTGGAGCATGCGCGGCGCAGCGACGTGGGCCGCCTGATCTTTCTCGGCGACTACGCCGGCTATGGCGCCGATCCGGGGTGGGTCATCGACGCGGTGATGGCGGAGGCGGAGCGCGGCGCGCTCGCGCTCCTGGGCAACCATGACGCCGCGGTGCTGACCGACAGCCATGGCATGAGCCAAGCCGCCGCGACCGCGATCGCCTGGACGCGCACGCAGCTCGACGAACGCCAGCGCGACTTCCTGCGCCGGCTGCCTCTCACCATCGAGGAGAAGGACCGGCTCTACGTGCACAGCAGCGCGTTCGAGCCGGCCGAGTGGCACTACGTGACCGAGCTCTACACCGCTGCGAAAAGCCTGATGGCGACGCGCGCCCACGCGACGTTCTGCGGGCACACGCACGTGCCGGCGCTCTTCCACATGTCGACGACCGGCAAGTTCGCGAGCTTCGATCCGGTGGAACGGGTGGAGATTCCGCTCACGCCGCAGCGCCGCTGGCTCGCCGTGATCGGCTCGGTCGGCCAGCCGCGCGACCGCGATCCCGCCGCCTGCTACGCCGTCCTCGACGACGAGCGCGACGTGCTCACCTATGTGCGCGTTCCCTACGACATCGCAAGCGCCGCGCAGAAAATCCGCGCCGCCGGCCTGCCGCGCATGCTGAGCGAGCGCCTGTTCGAGGGGTACTGAGCCGACATGCAGGACCTCGAACCCGGGCAGGTGATCGACGGCTTCCGCCTCGACGAGCCGCTCGACCCGGGCGGCATGGCGAGCTTTTGGCGCGTCAGCCGCCCCGCCACCGACATGCCGCTGCTCATGAAGATTCCATTGATGCGGCGCGGCGAGGATCCCATCACCATCGTCGGCTTCGAGGTGGAGCAGATGATCCTGGCGCGGCTCTCGGGCCCGCACGTGCCGCGCTTCATCGCGGCCGGCGATTTCGAGCGGCCCTACATCGTCATGGAGTACGTCGCGGGCCTTTCCGTGCGCTCGCTGCTCGCCAAGACGCCGCTGCCGCCGGACGACGTCGCCGAGATCGGCGCCAAGGTCGCCTTTGCGCTGCACGATCTCCATCGCCAGCACGTGATCCATCTCGATCTCAAGCCGAGCAACATCATTCTGCGCGACAACGGCGAAGCCGTGCTGATCGATTTCGGCCTCTCGCGCCACGACCAGCTGCCCGACCTGGTCGGCGAGGAGTTCGACGACCCGGTCGGCACCGGCCCCTACGTGGCGCCCGAGCAGGTGCTGCGCGATCGCGGCGATCCGCGCAGCGACATCTTTGCGCTCGGCGTCATCCTCTATTTCCTCGCGACCGGCGAGCGGCCGTTCGGCGAGCCGCAGCGCGCGGCGGAGTGGCGGCGGCGCCTGTGGCGCGATCCCTACCCGCCGCGCCGCTGGAATCGCGACATCCCGCCGTGGCTGCAGGAGATCATCCTGCGCTGTCTCGAGATCGACCCCGACGCGCGCTACGCCACTGCCGCGCAGCTCGCCTTCGACCTCCAGCATCCCGAGCAGGTGGCGCTCACCGCACGCGCCGAGCGCCAGGACCGCGACGGACTCGTGGCGGTTGCGATCCGCCGCTTTCGCGCGCGCAAACGCGGACCGGCCCGCCGGCCGCCCGTCGCCGGCCTTTTGTCGCGCGCGCCGATCATCATGGCGGCCGTCGAGCTCGCGCCCGAAGGCGCCGAATTGCGCGATGCGCTCGTCGTTGCGGTGCGCCGCGTGCTCGCGACCGAGCCGGCGGCGCGGCTTGCCTGCGTCAACGTATTGAGAACGTCGCGCATCGGCCTTGATCCGCTCACCGACGAGCACGGCCGCAATCCGCATTTGCAGCGGCTGGCCGAGCTCAAGCGTTGGGCGCGCGATCTTCCGATCGCGCCCGACCAGATCACCTTTCACGTGCTCGAGGCGACCGACACGGCCACCGCGCTCATCGATTACGCGCGCAACAATCGAGTCGATCACATCGTCATCGGCGCGCGCGGGAGTTCGCCGCTTCGGCGATTTCTCGGCAGCGTTTCGGCAAAAGTGGTGACCGAATCGCCGTGCACCGTGACGGTTGTGCGGCCATCGGCGATGCAGGTGCGGTCGGAACCTGTCGCGACGGCTGGGAACCGGACGGAACCGGGAACTCGCGCACCGCTCGCGGGTTGACGTCGATGCAGGGGAAGGACGCCCCTGACAAAATCTGCATTACGACAAAGATCGACATCAACGAGGAGGTAAGTATGAAACGCACACTCATGGCCGCTGTGGCCGTGGGCGGCTTGATGCTGTCGACGGCATTTGCGCAGTCGCCGGCGCCCACTCCCAATACAGCGGACAATCCGAGTGCTTCGCAGAGTGCACCGCCGCCGGCCGCGACGCCGAGCACGCCGGCCCCGAGCGCGGCGCCGGCCGCGCCCGCCGCGCCGACCGCGCAGGCACCCGCCCCGAGCACGTCCGCGAAGGTCATCACCCAGCAGTCGCCCGATCAGTTCCTCGCCTCCAAGTTCAAAGGCACCAATGTGATCGGCACCAATGACGAGAAGGTCGGCGACGTGAGCGACATCCTGTTCGACAAGAACGGGAAGGTTGACGCCATCATCGTCGGCGTCGGCGGATTCCTCGGCATCGGAGCCAAGGACGTGGCGCTGGCGCTGTCCTCGTTCCAGGTGGTCAAGGGCTCGAACGGCGCCGCCGACAAACTGCGCCTGTCCATGAGCAAGGACGAGCTCAAGCAGATGGCGGAATTCAAGCCGCTCGCCCCACCGACCACGACGACCGGCACCGCGCCGTCCGGCTCGTCACCGCGGCCCGCCTCGCCGATGGCGCCGCGGCAGTAACGGGTAAAGTGGTCTTCGCTCGCGCGGTGCGAGCCGCGCAGGCACGAGAGGCGGTTCGGACAAATCCGGACCGCCTCTTTCTTTGTGCCTCGGGACGACGCGGCTCACATCCCTTCCGATCCGCCCGGTGCCCAGCGCGCAAGAACATGCGATAACATCGGGCCATGTCGAGCTTCCCGCCGGATTCCCCTCTGGTCGATTCCGTCACGCCGTCGCCCAATCATGAGCCGCGCATTGGCGACGGGCGTCCGGACATTCTCCTGCTCCATTACACCGGAATGAGCAGCACCGAGGCGGCGCTCGACCGCCTGCGCGATCCCGACGCGCTCGTGTCCTCGCATTATCTCGTGTTCGAGGACGGCCGAGTCGTCCAGCTCGTTCCGGAGGCGCGCCGCGCCTACCACGCCGGAATCTCGTCCTGGGAAGGCGTCAATGACGTCAATTCGCGCTCGATCGGCATCGAGATCGGCAACAAGGGACATGACTTCGGCTGTCCGGATTTTCCCGAGAAGCAGATCGCCGCGGTGCTGGCGCTCGGGCAGGACATCGTGCGGCGCTGGTCGATCTCGCCTCACCGCGTGCTTGCGCATTCCGATGTCGCGCCGGCGCGCAAGCGCGATCCGGGTGAAACTTTTCCCTGGCAGCGCCTTGCGCAAGCGGGGGTCGGCGTGTGGATCGACCCGGAGCCGGCCTCGCATGGCCGCCCGCTCGCGCCAGGGGATGAAGGCGAGGAGATCGCCAACCTCCAGCGCGCGTTGTCGACATACGGCTACGGCATCGACATCACGGGCCGCTACGACGACGCGACGAAAGACGTGGTGACCGCGTTGCAGCGCCACTTCCGGCCAGCGCGAGTCGACGGCGTCGCGGATCCGGCGACGATGCAAACGCTGGAAAAACTCATCGCGGGAAAGAGATCGGCGCGATGATCGTCTCGTCAAGGGCGGCCATGACCAAAAACGGTCACGCACGCTCCTCAATCACGCTCGCCCGCACGTCGTCCTCGATCAGCCGCCAGATGTGGTCGACGTAGCGCACGAACTCGGGCGTGCGCTTCATCGCAAGCTCGCGCGGGCGCGGCAGCGTGACGGTGACGTTCTCCTGCACCCGGCCCGGCCGCCGCGCGAATACGAGAACGCGATCGGACAAAAAAACCGCCTCGTCGATCTGATGGGTCACGAACAGCACGGTCTTGCGACCCTGGTCCCAGATGCGCAGCAGCTCGGTCTGCATGATCTCGCGCGTCTGGGCGTCGAGCGCGGAGAACGGCTCGTCCATCAGCAGGATGTCGGGATCGATCGCGAGCGCGCGCGCGAGGTTGACGCGCTGGCGCATGCCGCCGGACAGCTGCCGCGGGTGATAGCCCTCGAAGCCTTCGAGCCCGACGAGCTTCAGCAGCTCGAGCGTGCGCCGTTTCTCGGCGGGACCCGCGCGGCCGGCGACCTCGGGCCCGATCATGGCGTTGTCGAACACGTTTCGCCACGGCAGCAGGCTGTCGCTCTGGAAGACGAAGCCGCGATCGCCGCCGGGCTTGGTCACCGGCTTTCCGTCGATCAGCACCTTGCCGGAGGTCGCCGGCTCGAGACCGGCGACGATGCGCAGGAAGGTGGTCTTGCCGCAGCCGCTCGGGCCGACGAGCGCGATGAATTCGCCGCGGTCGACCGCGAGATCGATGCCGCGCAGCGCTTCCAGCGCATCGAAGCGCTTGCTCAGGCCCGAGACCGTGAGCTTGACCGGCATCCGTTCAGTCCTTCGTCCACGGCACGAGCTTGCGCTCGAGCCAGCCGAAGCCCGCGGTCATCGCAATGCCGGCGGCGGCGAGCACGACCACGCCGGCAAAGAGCTCCGGCATGTTGAAGGCGTCCGCCGACTGGCTGATGAGGCGGCCGAGGCCGGCGCGCGAGCCGAACAGCTCGGCGACCACGACGGCGATCAAGCCGCGGCCGATGCCGAGCTTGAGGCCAGCCAGGATGAACGGCGTCGCCGACGGCAGCGAGACCTTGAAGAAGATCTGCCGCGGCGTCGCGCCAAAACTACGCAGCATCTCGATCAGCCGCGCACTGGTCGTGCGCAGGCCGGCTTCGGTGTTGATCGTCACCGGAAACAGCACAAGGAGGATGACGACGAGGACCTTCGACGAGATGCCGATGCCGAACCACAGGATGAACAGCGGCGCGAGCGCGATCGTCGGCGTCGCATAAAGGCCCGAAATCCACGGCTGGGAGACCTGCTTGGCGGTCTCGCTGCTCGCCATGGCAAAGCCGAGCCCGATGCCGATGAAGCTCGCAATGACGTAGCCGATCGCGAACTCGAGCGCGCTGATCCCGATGTGGCGGCCGAGCTCTCCGCTCTCGGCGAGCGACAGGATCGCGGAGAAGATTTGCGAGGGCGCCGCCAGGAAGAGCGGATTGGCGACGACGACGCGGCTGAGCAGTTCCCACAGCAGCAGCCCGGTGACGACGGAGATAAAGCCGGCGAGCGGAATGCGTCGCAGCGCCGCCCCGTTCCAGGGGGCGCCGGGTTGCGGCGCGCCGGCCGAACTTTTTTCGCGTTCGACGGTCGCCGACATCTTCAGTCCACCAGTTGCGTGACGCCGGGCAGGATCAGCTTGTCGACGGAGAGCTCTCCGACGTCGCCGAGATCGCGCAACGCGGCAACCACCAGGTTGAGCTTTGCGCGCGAGACCTTGCCGCTCGGCTCGAACAGATGCTTGTCGCGCAGGAAGTCGTATGCGCGCTCGACATCCGCGGCCTTGAGCTTGCTGAACTCGACCATCATCTGCACCGCCTCGTCGCGGTTTCGCCGGTCCTCGAACCAGCCGATGCTCTTGACGAACACGCCGACGAACTTTTCGACGGTCTTGGGATTGGCCGACGCCCAGGCCCGGTTCACCGCCATGCCGGCGAACGGCATGTCCTTGAGGTAATCGAAAGTGAAGCCGAGATTCTGGAAGCCCGCCGATTCCGCATAGAAGTTGAAAGGCGCGGTCAGCAGCGCGGCGTCGACGGCCCCGGATTGCAGCGCCGAGAAGCGCGCATTGGTGGCGCCCGCGAACACATAGTCGAACTCGCCCGTCTTCACACCGTGCGGCGCGAGCATGCGATCGACGAAGATGCGGGTGATGTCCTTCGCGCCGCCGACGATGATCGTCTTGCCCTTGAGCCCCGCGATGCCCTTGATGTCCCGCTTGGCGAGCAGCGCGTAGGGCGGCGCCTGGATTTCGATGCGCACCAGCGCGATCGGCGCGCCCTTGTCGATGGCGCGGATCGGATCGACCAGGCCGGCGCTCGTCGCAACGTTGATCGAGCCGGCGGTGAGCTGCTGGATCACGCCCGTGTTCGACTGCGCATAGACGGTGTCGACGGCGATGTCGCTTGCGGCGAAAAACCCTTTCTTCATGCCGATCAGGACCGGCCAGGCATTGGCCGAGCTCGAGCCGACCGCGCCGATGATGACGGGATCGGCGGCACGCGCCGGAGACGCAAGCAGGAGCGCGCTGATGAGCAGCCCGGATGCTTGCAGGGTCTCCCGTACGCGCATCGCTCAATCCGCCATCTGCGCCACGCCGGGCAGCACGAGACGATTGACGTCCATCTGCGGAATATCGCCGAGGCTCGCCAGCGCGTCGACCAGCGCGCCCAGCCTCTTGCGCGAGATCTTTCCGGTCGGCTCGAAGAATTTGCCCTTGCGGAAGAAATCGTAGGCCTTCTCGACCTCGTCCTGCTTGAGGCTGCTCACCGCCACCATCATCTTCACCGCCTCGGCGCGGTTGGCATCCTGGTAGAACCAGGCGACCGCCTTGGCGTGCGCGGCAAGCACGCGCGACAGCAGCGCGGGATGCGCCTTCGCCCAGCCGTTATTCACCACGGTGCCGGAGAACGGCAGGTCCGGCGCGAAATCGACGGTGAGCCCGAGCTCGTTGAAGCCTTGCGCCGTGGCCTGGAAATTGAACGGCGGCAGCAGGATCGCGGCGTCGACCGCGCCCGACAGCAGCGCCTGCGCCCGCGCCGAGGTCGCGCCCGCGAACACCATGTCGAATTCGCCCGGCTTGACGCCGCTCGGCGCCAGCATGCGCTCGACATAGATACGGGTGATGTCCTTCGGTCCCCCGAGCGAGATGGTCTTGCCCTTGAGCTCGGCGAACGTCTTGATGTTCGGCTTGGCGACCAGCGCATAGGGCGGCGACTGCGACTCGAAGCGCACGATCGCGATCGGCGAGCCCTTCTCGATGGCGCGGATGGGATCGACCAGACCCGTCGACATGGTCATCTCGAGCGAGCCGGCGGTGAGCTGCTGCACCATCTGCGCGCTCGATTGCACGTAGACGACGTCGATCTTCAAATCCTGCTCGGCGAAGAAGCCCTTGTTGATGCCGATGAAGACCGGCCACAGATTGGCCGAGGCGGAGCCGACCGTCCCGACGATCACCGTATCGGCGGCGCGCGCCGGCGTGACCGCCAGGATCGCTATCGCCAGCGTCATCGCAGCTGTTCGGATCATGCGCATGGCGCCGAACCTCTCAATCAACCACTTTGGTGAGCTCCGGAAGAAACAGGCGGTCGACCTCGAAGTTGGCCGGGATGTCTCCCAGCTCCTTCAACGCCTCCACGACCTTGCCGAGCTTCGATCGAGAAATGCTGCCGGTCGGCTCGAGGAAGTTGCCTTTCACCAGGAAGTCGTACGCCTTCTCGACGTCATCCGACTTGAGGTTGCTGACCGACACCATGATGTCGACCGCGTCCTTGCGGTTGGCCGGATCGGCGAGCCAATGGATCGACTTCGTGTAGACCGCGAGAAATTTTCCGATCGTCGCGCGGTTGCGCTGCGCCCAATTTCGGTTGGTGGAGACGCCGGAGAACGGCATGTCCAGGACGTCGGCCGTGCGGCCGAGATTGGTGTAGCCCGCCGCCTCGGCGTGGAAATTGTAGGGCGCGGTGAGGATCGCGGCGTCGGCGGCGCCCGACTGCAGCGCGGCGAGCCGGGCCGAGGTTGCGCCCGCATAGATGAGGTCGACGTCCTTCGGATCGACGCCGCTCGGCGCCAGCATGCGCTCGAAGAAGATGCGCGTGATGTCCTTCGCGCCTCCGACGGAAACGACCTTGCCCTTGAGCTCCTTCATACTCTTGATGGCGGGCTTCGCCAGCAACGTATAGGGCGGCCGCTGCATCTCGATGCGCGCGATCGCGAGCGGCACGCCCTTGTCGATTGCGCGGATCGGATCGACCAGGCCGCTGCCGATGCTCACATTGACAGCGTCGACCGCGAGCTGCTGGATCACGCCCGAATTGGCCTGCGCGAAGACGAGGTCGATCTTGATGTCCTCGGCGGCGAAATAGCCCTTCTTGATGCCGATATAGATCGGCCACAGATTCGCCGACGCCGAGCCGACCGCGCCGGCGATGATCGTCTCGGTCGCGTGCGCCGGGGCTCCCAATGCCGTCAGGCAAAGGGCCGCGAGCGCGGCGGAGAGCATCCGCTGCCGTCTCCCTGTCGCGGTCCCGCGCGCCGTCATGACTTGAGCTGCGCCAGATAGTGCTGCGCGATCTCGTTTCCGGTGGTGCGCCACACGCCCGCATGGCTGCAGATGTATTCGAGCGCCGCGTCGAGCGCGCCGATGCGGTGCGGTACGCCGCTGATGTAGGGATGCAGCGCGATCGCCATGACGCGCCCGGACTCTTCGCCTTCGCGATAGAGCACGTCGAAGGTGCGGCAGATCATCTTCTCGAACTCGTCGGGCGAGACGTACATGCGCTCATAGGCGGGCTTGTCGTTGCACTGCTGCGGATAGGGCACCGAGAGGATGCGCCGGCCGCCGTCCAGGTTCATGACATAGGGCTGGTCGTCGTTGCACCAGTCGCACTGATAGACGCAGCCCTGCGCCGCCAGAAGGTCGAGCGTGTCCCAGGTCTGCTGCAATCCGGAGCTCAGCCAGCCCTTGACGGGAGAGCCCGTCGCGCGCGCGATCGTCTCGAAGGTGCGCTTGATGATCTGCGCCTCCTCGCCGGGCGGCGCCTCGTTGAGCCGGCGCGTGTTGCTCTCGTTGTGGCCCATCCACTCCCATTTGCGCTTGTTGCCCTCCTCGATGATGACCGGATGGGCGTCGCACAGCAGGCTGTTGAGCGCCACGGTGCCGCGGATCTCGTAGCGATCGAGCACGTCCATCAGGCGCCAGACGCCGATGCGGTTGCCGTAATCGCGATCCGACCACATCACCACGTCGGGTACCTTGCCGCCCGCGCCGTAGCCGCCCGGACGTTCCTGCAGCGAGAAGAACTCGATGTTCGGGATGACCCACAGCGCGACGCGCTCGCCCTTCGGCCAGGTCAGACGCGGACGCTTGATGATCGGCGAATATTCGAACGGACCATAATCACGCGGTTTCATGTCAGCTCGCCTTGCGCACCGCCAGAGTGTCGAGATGCGCCTTCACCTCGTCGACGTGCATCACGTCGGCATACTTGTGATGGAGATCGAACAGATTGACCTTGTGCGAGACCGGGCTGCGGTCGAAGCAGCACTCCTCGACCAGCACCACATGGAAGCCGTGCGAATAGGCGTCGACCGCCGAGGCGCGCACGCAGCCGGACGTGCTCTCGCCGCATATGATGACGGTGCGCACGCCGAGCTGCGTGAGATGCGCGACCAGCGGCGAGCCGAAGAAGATGCTGGCGCGCTGCTTGGTGACGACCACGTCGCCAGGCTGCGGCTTGAAATCGGAGCGGATGGCGTAGAGCGCCGGGTCGACCGGGATCTTGCGCCGCTTGGTGGCGGTCACCGTGGTCGGCAGCGAGTCGGTTCGCGTGTCCATGGTCGAATAGAACACCGGCAGGCCGGCGGCGCGCGCCGCCGCGAACAGGCGCTTGGTCGGCTCGATCGCCGCGTGGGCGTATTCGCCGCAGGAGCTCGGATACGTCCGGGAAAGCTCAACCACCGGCTTTGCGCCGCCCTGATAGGACAACTCGTAGAGGTCGATGGCGATCAGCGCGGGCGACGGGCCGACGAAGGTTTTGCGCTCGTAATGCCGGTAAATCTCCAGGACATCCTTCGGCATGATGTCCTTCCAGCAATGGTCCTCGAAATCGCCCGCCATCGTTCTCCCCGCTCGTTCGCGCCCCGATATGCGCCCGATATTGCAAGACACATTCCATTTTCATCTGACCCGTTCCGGGCAGTGCTTTCAATAGCGGCATCGTCGCGCGCGCTGCCTTGACGGCGGGCAACGCGTGCCCCATGTCATGGCGGTCAGTCGGCTGGACGGCCGCTCCGGTAAGGACCGAAAGGTCGCCGGGGAGGAAAGTCCGGGCTCCATGGACATGCGGTGCCGGATAACGTCCGGCGGGGGCAACCCCAGGGACAGTGCCACAGAGAACAGACCGCCGCGGCGCGTAGCGTATCTCCGCGGCAAGGGTGAAACGGTGCGGTAAGAGCGCACCGCGCTGCCGGCAACGGCAGCGGCACGGCAAACCCCACCGGGAGCAAAACCGAATAGGGACGGCGCGGAGCGCAAGCTCCGGGATCAGTGTCCGGATCCGGCCGTCCGGGTAGGTTGCTCGAGGCGCCGGGCGACCGGCGTCCCAGAGGAATGGTCGTCACGCGGCAGGTTCGCCTGCCGCCCTACAGAACCCGGCTTACAGGCCGGCTGATTGCGTAAGGGGGCTCGGCGGCAACACCGCCGGGCCCCCGCCAATTTTCGGCGCGCTCGCATGCGCTTGCGCGCTCGCTCGCCGCGCCATGAACCGGCCTATCCACCCGCGATTCTCTGCGCTAGAGACCTCGGCAAGTTGGGGTGAGCCCGCGCATGAGCACTTGGGATTTCTGGATCGACCGCGGCGGCACCTTCACCGACGTCATCGCGCGCAAGTCGGACGGCACGCTCGTCGCCCACAAGCTGCTCTCGGAGAATCCCGAGGCCTATCGCGACGCCGCCGTGCAGGGCATCCGCGACCTGCTCGGGCTCAAACCCGGCGCGCCCATTCCGCCCGGCCGCATCGGCGCCGTGAAGATGGGCACCACGGTCGCGACCAACGCGCTCCTGGAGCGCAAGGGCGAGCGCGCGCTGCTGCTCACCACCAAGGGCTTTCGCGACGCCCTCAAGATCGGCTACCAGGCGCGGCCAAAGATCTTTGCCCGCCATATCATCAAGCCGGACATGCTGTTCGAGCGCGTGGTCGAGGTGGACGAGCGCGTGCGCGCCGACGGCACGGTGGAGCGTCCGCTCGATCTCGCCGGCGCCCGGCGCGCGCTCGAGGCGGCCAGGACCGGCGGCATCGACGCCATCGCCATCGTCTTTCTGCACGCCTATCGCTATCCCGCGCACGAGCAGGAGGTCGCCGCGCTCGCGCGCGAGATGGGATTCACGCAGGTCTCGGTGAGCCATGAGGTCTCGCCGCTGATCAAGCTGGTCGGCCGTGGCGATACGACGGTGGTGGATGCGTATCTCTCCCCGATCCTGCGGCGCTACGTGGCGCGGGTGGCGGGTGAGTTGGCGACGGGCGCTGCCTCTTCTCCCTCTCCCCGGAGGGGAGAGGGTCGGGCTGAGGGGCGCTCGGAATCCGAGAAGGATAGCTCCCCTCACCCGGCGGGCTTCGCCCGCCACCCTCTCCCCAACGGGGAGAGGGAGACCCGCCTCATGTTCATGATGTCGTCCGGCGGGCTCACCGCGGCGGAGCTGTTTCAGGGCAAGGACGCGATCCTGTCGGGACCCGCGGGCGGCGTGGTCGGCATGGCGGAGACCGGACGCGCCGCCGGCTTCGAGCACCTGATCGGCTTCGACATGGGCGGCACCTCGACCGACGTGTCGCATTTCGACGGCGAGTACGAGCGCGCCTTCGAGACCGAGGTCGCGGGCGTGCGCATGCGCGCGCCCATGATGCTGATCCACACCGTCGCGGCGGGCGGCGGCTCGGTCCTGCATTTCGACGGCGCGCGCTTCCGCGTCGGGCCGGATTCGGCCGGCGCCAATCCGGGACCGAAATGCTACCGGCGCGGCGGCCCGCTCGCCGTCACCGACGCCAACGTGATGGTCGGCAAGCTCATCCCGGACTTCTTTCCGAAGATTTTCGGCTCCACGCAGAACCTGCCGCTCGACGCCGATGCCGTGCGCCAGGCATTCGCCGCGCTGGCGAAAGAGATCGGCGGCGGACGCGCGGCCGAGGACGTCGCCGACGGCTTCATCAGGATCGCGGTCGAGAACATGGCGAACGCGATCAAGAAGATTTCGGTGCAGCGCGGCTACGACGTCACGCGCTACGCGCTCAACTGCTTCGGCGGCGCCGGCGGCCAGCATGCCTGCCTCGTCGCCGACGCGCTCGGCATGACCAAGGTGCTGATCCATCCGTATTCGTCGCTCCTCTCCGCTTATGGGATGGGGCTCGCCGATATCCGCGCCACCCGCCAGCAGGCGATCGAGGAACCGCTCGGCGAGGTGGCGAAGCGCGCGCTCGGCGAGATCGGCAGCCGGCTGGGCGAGGAGGCGCGCAAGGAAGTGGCCGGCCAGGGCGTGCCCGAGCGGGACATCTCCGTGCACGCGCGGGCGCACATCCGCTACGCGGGGACCGATACGCCGCTCGTCATTGCGGCGGGGTCGCTCGCCGAGATGAAGAAATCCTTCGAGACCGCGCACAAGGCTCGTTTCGGTTTCATCGACGAGACGAAAGAGCTCGTCATCGAGGCGGTGTCGGTCGAGGCGATCGGCGGCGGCGCCAAGTTCACCGAAGCCCCGCTGGCGACCACCGCCGATCCCCTTCCCTCGCCCGCGCGGCGCACCCGGTTCTATTCCGGCGGCCGCTGGCACGATGCCTCCGTCTTCACGCGCGATCAGCTCAAACCCGGCCACGAGGTGCCCGGCCCAGCCATCGTGATCGAGTCGCACCAGACCATCGTGGTGGAGGACGGCTGGCAGGCCGCGCTCACGGAAAAAAATCACCTCGTGCTGTCGCGCGTCGTGCCGCTCGCGCGCGGGCACGCGATCGGCACCGAGGCCGATCCGGTCATGCTCGAAGTGTTCAACAATCTCTTCATGTCGATCGCCGAGCAGATGGGGGTATCGCTGCAGAACACCGCCTACTCGGTCAACATCAAGGAGCGGCTCGATTTCTCCTGCGCGGTCTTCGCCTCCGACGCCACGCTCGTCGCCAACGCGCCGCACATGCCGGTGCACCTCGGCTCCATGGACCGCGCCGTCGAGACCATCATCCGCGAGAACAAGGGCCGCATCGCGCCCGGCGACGTCTACGTGATCAACGCGCCCTACAACGGCGGCACGCACATTCCCGACATCACCATCTGCACGCCCGTGTTCGACGACGGCCAGCGCGAGATCCTGTTCTGGGTCGCGAGCCGCGGCCACCACGCCGATATCGGCGGCACCGCGCCAGGCTCGATGTCGCCGCTCGCCGTCACCATCGAGGAAGAGGGCATCTACATCGACAACTTCAAGATCGTCGACCGCGGCCACTTCCGCGAAAAGGAGCTCTACGAACTTCTCACCAAGGCAAAATATCCGGCGCGCAATCCGCTGCAGAACGTCAACGACATGAAGGCGCAGATCGCCGCCAACGAAAAGGGCGTGCAGGAGCTGCGCAAGATGGTGGCGCAGTTCACGCTGCCGGTGGTGCAGGCCTACATGCAGCACGTGCAGGACAACGCGGCCGAGAGCGTGCGCCGCGTGATCGACCGGCTGCACGACAGCGCGTTCAGCTACGAGATGGACCAGGGCTGCGTCATCAAGGTGAGGATTTCGGTCGACAAGCGCAAGCGCGAGGCGACGGTCGACTTCACCGGCACCTCCCCGCAGCAGCCGACCAACTTCAACGCGCCCGAGCCGGTGACGCGCGCCGCCGTGCTCTACGTCTTCCGCGTGATGGTCGACGACGACATCCCGATGAACGGCGGCTGCCTGCGGCCGATCAACATCGTCATCCCGAAGAAATCGATGCTCTCCCCCGAATATCCGGCGGCCGTCGTCGCCGGCAACGTGGAGGTGTCGCAGGCGGTGACCAACTGCCTGTTCGGCGCGCTCGGCGCGCTCGCGGCCGCGCAGGGCACCATGAACAATCTCAACTTCGGCAATGCGCAGCACCAGTACTACGAGACGATCTGCTCGGGCTCGCCGGCGGGGCCCGGATTTCCCGGCACCGACGCGGTGCACACCCACATGACCAACACGCGGCTCACCGATCCCGAGGTGCTCGAATTCCGCTATCCGGTGGTGCTGGAGGATTTCCATATCCGCAAGGATTCGGGCGGACGCGGACAATGGAACGCGGGCGACGGCGTCCGCCGTACGATCCGTTTCCTGGAGAAGATGGAGTGCACGATCCTGTCCGGGCACCGCCGGGTGCGGCCGTTCGGCCTTGCCGGCGGCGAGGCGGGTCAGGTCGGCGAGAATTGGGTGCGGCGCAAGGACGGACGGATGGAGCGGTTGCAGGGCGCCGACGCGACGGTGATCGACGCCGATGAGGCCGTCATCATCCAGACGCCGACCGCCGGCGGATATGGCGATCCGCAGGCGGGGACGGCAGGGTGAAGCGCGCGCGCCGGCGGCGGCTGACGCGCTGGAATCCGGCGGGCGAGATGAGCACGAACATCCCGGCCTTCGCATCGTCGAAGGCGGGCAACCGAATGCCGTGCGCCTGCCCTTCGGGGCTGCGCTGCGCGTCCCAGCGCGGCATCAGCGCGCGCGAGCGCCGCAGAATGTCCTTCCCGGCTTCGAGCTGAGCTGTCGCGGCCGCGATGTCGGCGCGACATTGCACGATGATCCGCCGCGCCACCGCGTCGAGCGAATACGCCTGTACGGCCTGTTCGGCCTGTTGTCCCTGTTCGGCCATCGGACTCTGACGCCACTTTTTCTACTGTCCAACTCCGGTGCCCAAGTAAACCGCGTTCCGCATCCCGGCGGAAGCGGAAAATGCAGGTTTAATTGAGTGGATTTTTACGCCATGGCGCGGCTTGCGCCGATCTTGTTGTGGGCCAATTAACGTTATTTCCCTGCGCAGCGCCGGCCGCGCGAACAAACGGCGTAAGGTATTGTTCTCAGGACAGCGTGGCCCTCATCTCGACAGGCGAAGAGCACATGACCAAGGCTCACGCGTTCACGTTCAGTCTCGCACTTGCCCTCGTGCTGGTCGGCAGCGCCGCGCACGCCGCCTATCCGGTGTCCGGCCTATGGACCTATGAGAACGCGAGCGGCGAAGGACCCGCCAAGGACTGCAGCGGACGCACCATGGAGTTTCTCGGCCTGCGCCGGCACGACACCGGCGGCGGCGTGTCCGACTATCGCAATGTGAGCGTGAGCCAGCCTTCGACGAATTTCTTCCGCGTGGTCGACGAGTTCTTCAACGTGCAGATCCGCGGGCGCGTCGAATATACGCTGCGCATCCTCGACCGGGACCACATCGAGATTCACATGACGCGCGGCGGAAGCACGTTCACGCTGCGTCGCTGCGCGTGAGCGCCCGGTCTGCCCTGCGAAGAGAAGAATTTCAGCGCTTCGTCGAAGCGAGCGTCGCCACCGTCGGCGAGCACGTCTTGGTCGCCGCGAGCTCCGCCTCGTAGAAGGCGGCATCCGGCTCGAGCAGCGGATTTTCGTCGGCGAGCACGCGCGCCCGCGCCGCCGAGGCGACGAGATGGCGCATCACGTCGACGAACTGATCGGCCGACTTCGGGCAGCGGGCAAAGGCCTGGGCGGACTGCGGGACGGCGACGGCCTGGGTCGGGCGCAGGGACTGCGCCGATGCGCTCGAAACGGTGGCCAGGATGACGGCGCTGGTCACGGCGGTGACGGCGGCGATGGTGCGGAAGCTGGCCATGAGATCCCCCTTCGAGCGGCGGCGCCGTTACCGGCCCCTGTGCATTAGACGCGGCAGCCGCCCGGGAGGTTCAATTAACGTTAATAAAAAAGTTCACGAACGCGAGAGCCGCCGGGACGGCTCCCGGCGGCTCAAAGAAACTTCAGTTGATACAGAGGCTTACGACTGCTGGATGGCGGAGAGCAACCAGCCGCCGCCGGGCGCGCGCATGAAGGTCCACAGCTCCGTGGCCTCCTGCGGGGTATCGCTGCCGTCGACCACGCGGCCGGTCGAACGCTCGACCGTCCGGTCGACCAGGGCAAAGCGCATGGCGACCGTGGCGTAGTCGACGCCGTTCTCGCGCCAGGCTTCCGACAGGTCGCCCTGCAGGAGCTTGACGCCGGTCACCTGATTGACCACCCCGCGGCTCGCGTTCTCGGACAGCTGCTCCGAGAAGTACGACAGCATTTCCGGAGTCACGCGCGCGCGCAGGCCGTTGAGGTCCTCCGCGCTGAAGGCGGTCTGGACGTCGCCGAGCAGCCGCTCGAAGGTGTCGAAGTCGGCCGGCGTCACGTCGACATTGCCGACCGGCGCGCCACCGCCCGCGGCCGCCGCGCCGAAGCCCGATCCGCCGATGTCGCGCGGCATCGGGCCGCCCGCAAAGGCCGGCTGCTGCTGGCGCCGCTGCCACATCCTCCAGAGGAAGGTGCCGATGAGCACCACGAGGCCGACCTGCAGGATGAGGCCGAGGATCGAGGCGAATCCGCCGAGGCCGCCAAAGAGCCCGTGGCCGAACAGCAGGCCGAAGAGGCCTGCGCCGAGGAAGCCGGCGGCGAGCCCGCCCAGCAGGCCCGGCCGATTGAAGAAGCCCCCAGGCGAGGAAACGGGCGCGGCGCCAGTCGTCGGCCGCGCGGGTTGCGTGACCGAGCGCTGGATCGGCGACGCCGGCGACGGCGCGGTCTGGGTCGCTGCCGGCGCCGAGAACGTACGGCTGCCGCGGCTGCCCCCGCTGAATCCGCCGCCCGCACGCGCGTCGGCATCACTCGCGATCATGCCGCACATCACCACCACGGCCAACGCGGCAATCGCCCTGCGAAGGTGAGAAGCGTTCATAAAGACCTCCCGGTTGGACGCGGGACGCATCCAAAATCCGCACGACATATCGGTACTATGCGGTCGAATGTGAAGGGGCACTGGAGCCGCAGCGCAAGCCTTTGGCCAAGCCCGCTTTTCCCTAGGCTCCGGCGGAATCGCCAGGGACACGCTAGATTACCACGGTTCCACCCGCCCCGCTCGCGCGACCCTAGTCTTCGCCCGGCACCGCGTCCGGCAGGCTGCGGTCCTCTTCCTCGTAGGCGCTGTAGCCGTGGCCGCGTCGTGCGGACCGGTCGACGCGGCGGATCGAACCGGTGAAGGACGGTTCGCGGCTGGACGGTTCGCGGCTCGCGGCATAACGCGCGCGCACGCGCTCGGCAACGAGATCGCCCGATACCGCGCCTGGCTGGCAGATGCGCCGGCCGCTGGCGCGGCGCATCAGGTCCACGTGGATGTGATCGTAGTGATAGACGTTGGAGCCGGGCGCCAGCACGGTGGTGAACTGCTCGCAGGCGGCGCCCTGCACGTCGCGCAGAAATCCCTGCTCCTCGGGCGTGCCGCGCCAGCCGTTCTTCACCGTGATCTTCTGTCCGTCGGCCAGGATGAAGGCGGCGATGTCGAGCGCGTTGCCGAAGGCGTGCTCCGAGATGCGCGCGTTCGAATTGCCGTTCATGCCGCGGCACGAATAGGCGGAGATCTGCTTGATCTCGGTGACCGGCTGGCCGAACCATTTTTGCGCCGCCGGCTGCACCGCTTCGGTGATCCAGCGGTCGAGCGCCGACACGATCGGACAGGCGAGCGTCGCGGTGGGCGTCACCGAGGCGGTGGTCGCGACCGACATGCGATCGCGCGACGGCGAGAGCGGCACGATCCGGCTGCTGCCCGGATAACGCGGCGGCATCGCGCGCTCGCGCGGCTCCGGGCGATAACGCGGCTCGCGCGCCGGCACGGTGCGGGGCGCGCCGTAATTCGGCAGCGGCGTCTGATAGGCGCCTTCGGCGTCGGCTTCGCCCGGATCGATGCCGGGCGGCGTGAGCGAGACCGGCCCGTTGGGCATCGCCGGCCGATAGGGCGTCTCGTAGGGCGGCGGTGGCGAATACTCGCCCGGATAGGACGACGGGGACTGCGCCGGATATTGCTGCGGATACTGGGCCGGATGCTGCTGCTGCGGATACTGCGTTGGATATTGCGTCGGGTACTGTTGCGGATACTGCCGCTGCGGCCCCACCGGTGCGCTCGGCCGGTAATCCGGATTGGGCGGCAGCCGTGTGTCCGCCGGATACGCCGGGTTCACCGAGAACGGCGTGTTGGGCGGATATTCGGATGCGGGATACTGCGGCGGCGGCCGGTAGGTCGGCGCAGGCGTGTACACCGGGCGCGGATAGGGGTTGCCCGCTTGCGGCACCGGACCGGGCGGACGAATGGGCTCGTCGGCGTAACCGAGCGGCGCCTGCTGCTCGCCGAGCGCCGCCACCTTCAACGGGAAGTCGGCGCCGCACATTCCCGGACCGTTGATGGGACCGAGGAGGGCGACCGACGGGCTTTCCTTCACGGTGCCCGACTTGAGGCATTCGACCTCCGCCTCGCGCCGCCACGGCTCGCGTTCTTCAAGCCAGCTCTGCTTGCAGGCGACGAGGGAGCCGAGGGCGACGAGGACGAGGGAGCCGACCAGAGACCAACGAACTCCACGCGTCATTCCCCGACAATGCGAGGAAGTTTGTTAACGGGACTTCAACCAAGTGAGGCTGTTCGGCGGCGCGCGCCCGCATGGTAAAGGCTTGGTGACCCTTGAACGCCCGCCGCCGTTCGGCTCACATCGGCCGGCTCGGGGAGGATCGCATGGAAGGCAAGGCCAAGATCGTTTTTCCGATCGTGATCACCGCGATCATCGTGTTCGTCGTGAGCGGCGTCGTCACCTTCTTCAATATCGGGCTGCGATCCGACTTCGTCCCGCGCTGGCTGTCGGCGTTCATCGTGGGCTGGCCGGTCGCGGCGGTGATCGCCTATCTCGCGATCCCATTCGCGCGCGGCATGACCCAGCGCATCGTCGCGCTGATCGAACGGACGGCGTGACGGGCGGCCGGGCCGCATTGTCGCCGCTCATATCCACAAAAACGGATTCGATTTTCCACGCTCGCGAGGCCCGGCTTGCGGTATTTAAATGCCATTAAGGCAGTCCGCCCGGTCACTCCGGTCGAACGCAGAGCGGCCAGCGCAGACCGCGGCGGCTGCATACGGGAAAATTTTTATTCGTCTTTTCAAATGTTTATGAGATCGGCCCCGTCCCCATTTGGGACAAGACGACGGCACCGCAACATGTTTGTTCCTTCCGGCGGTGCCCCGGATTTGCTAGAGTGCCGCCATCGTCAACAACCAGGGAGGCCCTCGTGGACCTTGCCGTGAAACCGGAAATCCTGGCGGTGTTCGCCGTTTTCGTATTCCTCGGCGCAATCCTGCTGGGAGCGTTCTGAGTTCGGGAGTCCAACGAAGAAGCCTTAAACCCCGACACGTGCCGCTTGGCGGCCATGTTGAGACAGAGACAACACCGGAGGACCCTCATCCTCCGGTGTTCGTTATTTATAGGGTTGAACCTCATGGAGACGGGCGATGCGCCCGAAGACCTTGCTCGAAATGGCCGGGCTTGCGGCCGCCGCGCCGCGGCTCTCGCAGGCCGCCGTGGTGATGATCGACGCCCAGCACGAATATCTCGACGGCAAGCTCGCTCTTCCGGCGATCGGCCCGGCGCTCGACGAGATCGAGCGCCTGCTCGCGCGGGCGCGCGCGTTGCGAACGCCGATCATCCACGTCGTGCATCATGGCAAGGCGGGAGGCGCCTTCGCCCCCGGCTCGCCCGGCGCCGAGATCGCCGCGCAGGCCGCGCCCGCGCCGGGCGAGGCCGTGGTCGCCAAGGGCCTGCCCAACGCCTTCGCCAGCACCGATCTCGCCGACCGCCTGCACGCGCTCAAGCGGCCCTCGATCATCATTGCCGGCTTCATGACGCATATGTGCGTCGAGGCGACCGCGCGCGCCGCGATCGACCTCGGATTCAAGGCGACCGTGGTGGCGGCCGGCACCGCCACGCGCGACCTGCCCGACCCGCTCGACGGCGCGACCGTGCCGGCCGCCGAGGTCCAGCGCAACGCGCTCGCCGCGATGGCGGACCGGTTTGCAATGATCGTACCGGATACGGCAGCGCTGCCGGATTGAATTGTTGTCATTGCGCGATCGTAGGGT
>WNFC01005261.1_pt1 | contig 26340 bp, 27 predicted proteins | sample 5400541 | NCBI WGS metagenome assembly WNFC01 (sample SAMN13153342, study PRJNA577476) | soil metagenome | isolation source: 120 cm saprolite under Douglas fir tree site 2 hole 2 replicate 1 | place: USA:California | collected 2015-04-18 | reverse complement strand
CGGCTCTGGTCGATGGAGGGCGCGCCCTCATCTACCATATCAACTGTGAGCGAGTAAGCCCATCCGCAGGCGCTTTCGATGGACTCGAAACGCGTTATCGTTGCATCGCGCTCAGCGACCAAATAAAACCCGCTGGGGTGCTTGAAAACCCGCCGGCTGAGACTGTCGCGATCAGCCTTAGCAAGCCGCCTTCGACCCTCATCGTCCCCTAAGATGCTACCGCCGAACCGATCCACGATACGCTGCTTGAGTACTCGCGATGGGATCAACCGGACATCGCCCTCGGTGAGACTTTCACCGAATTCTGTAATTGACCAGATGCCCCAGCTTCTATTGTCGATTGCTCCAGCCTTCTTTAGGTAAGTCTTCGTCCGAACGAGATTGTAATTGAGCTTGGTCTGCCGGTGATCGGTGTGCTGGACAGCCTGAACCTCCGGAGGTATTCGCTCCAGCTCAATAATCTTACTTAGAAGTTCCTTGTTAGTCCCCGACCCGCCCATTGTCTTCAGCGCTCGAAGCGTTGAGTTCATCAAACGACGGGACTGAGGGCAAGATTCGAACCGCATTATCCTACTTCCGAAGTTAGTAGCCTATACCATCTGCGCGAACACGTGAAGATTGATTCCGGACACAGAGCCTCCCGCCTAGATGAGCGAGGAGCTTTGTTGCCAGATGTTGCCGCGGCGGGTCACTACCAGGGCATTCGGGAGGCCCTTATGGATCGGAGCGGATAGAGTTTCGGGCGCGTAAGTGGTTGGAATTGCTTCTCCATATCCAGCGCTTCTAGGTCGCGCCCGAATTGGCATTGTAGCGATCCGGAATGCCCCCGCTGCCCGAATGAATGAGCAGAGTGAGAGTGCACCGCGCCCTTCAATGCGCTCCTAGTCTACGCCAGCGCCGGCTTGAGTCGCTCCGGGGTGAGCGGGGCGCGGCGCAGGCGCACGCCGGTGGCCTCTCGCCGGCGCCGGCCGGCGGCAATTCGGGTCGGTTGAGCAGCACGATGTCGATCGCCTCGGGGGCCTCGGTGATGTCGAGGATCGGGTAGGAGAGCCAGTCGGTGCTGGTGACCCGGGCGCGGTCGAAGGCGACCTCCTCCGCGAGCGCCCGGCTGGTGCCTTGGACGACATTGCCCTCGATGCAGCGCTTGAGCCCGTCCGGGTTGATGATCAGCCCGCAATCATGCGCGACGGTGAATTTGCGCGCCCACACCTTGCCGGTGCGGCGGTCGATCTCGACGTCGGCGACGATCGCAACCACCGCACCCGAGCGCTGCGCGTAGGCGATGCCGCGGCCGGTCAGGGTGTCGCCATTACGGTCGGGACGCGGCGAGGGACGCGGCTCCCAGTTGGCGCGTTCGGCAGCGGCTTTGACGACCGCTACGTCGCGCGACGCCTTCAGATAGCGCAGCCGGAAGGCGACCGGGTCGGCGCCGACAGCGGCGGCGATCTCGTCGATGAAGGATTCACTGGCGAACTGGATCTGCGGGCCGACGGGATCGCGCAGATGCGCGGTGCGCAACGGCGAGGCGCGGTCGAGCAAGGGCGCGATCGTCTCCCAGGCCAGCTGCTTATTGGCGAAGCCGTAGGATTCGGCGGGTATGCCGAAGCCCTGCAACGACTTCAGCGGCAGGCCCATCAGCTGGCCCGCGAGGCTGTAGCTCGGGTCGCTCTCGTTGGTGTCGATGTCGATGCGCGAGAAGCCCTTGCTCTCGAAGGCGTAGCCGATCACGGCACCATCCGGGTCGAGGGCCGCGCGGGCACGGTGGATCGAGGCCGGGCCCTTGGGGTCCCAGCGGTGCCCCTTGTGGCGCATGCCCTCGACCCGCACCGGCCGGCCCACGCGTCGACGACGGCGCAGGCGGGGCCCATGGCGGCATGCGACTGGAACCGCCACTCGTATTCGGCCTCGACGATTCGCGCAGCACGCGCGAAAGTCGGGTCGATCTCGCCGGTCGCGACGGGGATTCGCGCTTCACGACGGGCGTTTGACGGATGTGGTGGTAGAGTGCGGCATTTTGGGGAAAGGGTGCCGCCGCCCCCGGGCCGAACTCGTTGCGTAGCGCGTAAAGCAGCGGCGTCTCCGGCGCCGCCTTGACGGTTCGCCGCTGCCCGTTCAGCTGGAAATCGATGCGCTCGGCCGTTTTCGTAGCGCTTCCCGACACACCGGGAAGAGGTTAACACCGGCCCCGAGAGCGGCTCACGAATTGTCATTCAAAACGTCAAAGGCTCCCTGCTGAGCCGTCGAGGCAGCGTCTGGTTAATGATATAACTATTTGATCCAAAACTGTTTATCATGGGGGAAAACGATCTTTTCGGAGATTCTTCCCTGAGCTCAGGGAAGTTCGCTCCCTGAAACCGGGGTTCGACATGCAGCCATCTGCGGGGCAGAATGCTGTCTGCAAGGGAGGGAAAAACGCACATGAGCGGGTTGCCGCCGCGGTTGCTCGGATTGCTGCTCGGCGCGGGCTTGGCGCTCCTTCCTGAAGTCGTCAGCGCGGCCGAGGGCGGCAAGATCGTCGTCGCATCGAAGATCGACACCGAGGGGGCATTGCTCGGCAGCATGATCGTGACCCTGCTCGAAACCAATGGTCTTGCGGTCGAGAACAAATTGCAGCTTGGTCCGACCAACATCCTTCGCGCCGCGATCATCGCGGGACAGGTCGACATCTATCCCGAGTACACCGGAAACGGCGCGCTGTTCTTCCACCTCGAGGACGACCCCGTGTGGAAGGATTGGGCGCGCGGCGAGGCCAAGGTAGCAGCCCTCGACCGCGCCAAGAACCGCCTCGTGTGGCTCGCCCCGGCGCCGGCCAACAACACCTGGGTGATCGCAGTGCGCAAGGACTTAGCCGAGCGCGGTGGGCTCCGGTCGATGGGTGATTTCGGCAAATACCTGGCGAGCGGCGGGCGGATCAAACTCGCCGCCTCGGCGGAGTTCGTCGAAAGCCCGTCGGCGTTGCCGGCCTTCGAGGCGACCTACGGCTTCCAGCTCTCCGACGAGCAGTTGCTGACCTTGTCGGGCGGCAACACGTCGGCCACTCTGCGCGCCGCGGCCGAGGCGATGTCCGGGGTCAACGCCGCAATGGCCTACGGCACCGACGGTGCCCTTGCCGCACTCGACCTCACCGCACTCGCGGACGATAAAGGGGCGCAAATCGTCTACGCCCCGGCGCCGGTCGTTCGCGAAGCCGTGCTCGAGCGACACCCCGAGATTGCGAAGGTGCTCGATCCGGTATTTGCCACTTTGACGCTCGAGACACTGCAGCGGCTCAACGCCGAAATCGCGGTCGACGGCGAGGATGCCGGGGCGGTCGCGGTCGCCTACCTCAAGTCGCAGCATTTCCTACCGTGATTGGTGTTCGCAATCAGGTCTTGTTCACCCTGGTGATCGCCTCGGCGTTGGCTGTAGCGGCGTCGGGCTTTGTCGGCTATGCGCCGAACCGGCTGGTCTCGGGCAGGCCAATTCCACTGTGGGAGGCCGCGGGCGGCCCCTCAACCGCCGGCGTCGCGCTGCTTGGCGCGATGCTGCTGGCCATGTGCTTCACGACCCCGAGCAAGGCGCTGCACTATGCCGAGGGGAGTTTGGCGGCGGCGTTGCTGCTGCTCGTGCTCGCCGCGGCCGGGCAGACAGCGAGTAGCCTGGCGCTCGGTGCCAAACCCGCAGTGCGGATCTCGCTCGGTGCCGCGTTCTGGGCCCTCGCCGCCTGCGCCGCCCTCGCTATTGTCGATGCGTTGCAACGTCTCGGCGCCGGCCCTGCGGCGCGGCTGCTCACCGTGGCCGCGCTCGGGGCGGGTGCGGCCGTCCTGGCCACCGCCGGCACCTTTGATGCGTTGTCGATCGCCCGCGAATACGCAACCCGCCGGCAGCTCTTCGCCATTGCGCTGCAGCGCCACGTGGCGCTCGTCGCGGGATCGGTCGGACCGGCTATCGTGATCGGTTTTCCGCTCGGGGTGGCCGCGGCGAGGAATCCGCGTCTGCAGGGTTCGCTTTTCGCCGTCCTCAACATGCTGCAAACGATCCCGTCGATCGCCCTCTTCGGGTTGCTGATCGTTCCGCTCTCGGCCTTGGCGACCGCCGTGCCCCACCTCGCGGCACTCGGCGTCGGCGGCATCGGCGTGGCGCCGGCGATCGTCGCCCTGGTGCTTTACGCGTTGCTGCCGGTCGTGCGCAACACCTCGGCCGGGTTTGCCGGTGTCGACGGCGCCGTCATCGAGGCCGGGCGCGGGATGGGGCTGACACGGCGACAGATCTTCCGGCAGGTCGAGCTGCCGCTCGCCCTTCCGGTATTGCTTGCCGGGCTGCGCATCGTCACCGTGCAGGCGATCGGGCTGGCGGTGGTCGCCGCATTGATCGGCGCCGGCGGGCTCGGCACCTTTGTATTCGAGGGGCTCGGCCAGTACGCGGTCGATCTCGTTCTGCTCGGCGCCTTGCCCGCGATTTTCCTGGCGCTTGCCGCCGACTTCGTCTTGCAGACCCTCTCCGCCGTGCTGCGCCGCGGTCTTCTGCGATGATCGAGATCGACGAGGTTACTAAATCCTACGGCGACCGCCGGGTCGTCGACAATTTGTCGATGACGGTCGACGTCGGCACGCTCTGCGTGCTGCTTGGCTCCTCCGGCTGCGGCAAGTCGACGACGCTCAGGATGATCAACCGGCTGATCCCGATCGATTCCGGATCGATCCGGGTCGGCGGCGAGGACGTGATGCAGGTCCCCGCCGAAGCGCTGCGGCGCCGGATCGGCTACGCCATCCAATCGATCGGGCTCTTTCCGCATTGGACGGTCGAGGACAACATCGCCACCGTGCCGCGGCTCTTGAAATGGCCAAAGGTGCGGGTGCGCGACCGCGTCACCGAGCTGCTCGAACTGTTTCGCCTCGATCCCGCGACCTACCGCGGCAAGTATCCGCACCAGCTCTCGGGCGGCGAGCAGCAGCGGGTCGGCGTGGCGAGGGCACTCGCGGCCGATCCCGAGCTCCTCTTGATGGACGAGCCGTTCGCTGCGGTCGACCCGATCACCCGAGATGCCTTGCAAGCCGAGGTCGCCCGTATTCACCGGGCGACCGGGAAGACGATCGTGTTCGTGACCCACGACATCGAAGAGGCGCTGCGCCTTGCCACCGTGATCGCGATAATGGATTCGGGCCGGATCGTTCAGCTCGGCTCGCCGCTCGATATTCTCGAGCATCCGGCGAACGACTTCGTGCGCGAGTTTGTCGGCCGCCAGGGTCTCGGTCTCAAGCTCCTATCGGTGCGCAAGATTGCCGACCGTCTGCGCCGCGGCGAGACCGCAGAGGGCGAGCCGCTTTCGATCGACGCCTCATTGGGCGACGCGCTGTCCGCGATGACCGCGCGCCGCGCCGACCGGCTGCCGGTGTGCGATCCCGAGGGCCGCAGGGTCGGGGTCATCGCCCTCGCCGATCTCGTCCGGTGATGCGCGGCAGGCGGCTTCTCGGAAGTCCCGTCCTGTGGGTCGGACTCTTTTTCGCCGCGCTGCTTCTGCGCATGGACGCATTGCAGCCCGTTCTGCAGCTTGTGTTTCCCGGGGTCGAGCCGGTGATCTACAGCCGGGCCAGTTTCCTCGCGCTGTTTCTGTCGCAGCTCGAGCTGGTCGCGGTCGCGAGCCTTGCCGCTAGTCTGGTCGGCGTCGCACTCGCGGTCTTTGTCACCCGCCCGGCCGGGCGGGATTTCCGAGCGATGATCAACGCCCTCGCCACCGTCGGTCAGACATTTCCGCCGGCTGCGGTGTTGGCGATCGCGGTGCCGATGGTCGGTTTCGGGGCGCGGCCGACCGTCATCGCGCTGTTCCTCTACGGGCTCTTGCCGATCATCGAAAATGCAGTCGCAGGGCTGGAAGGGGTGTCGAGCGGGGTGCGCGAGGCGGCCGAGGGTATGGGGCTGTCGGTATGGCAAAGGCTACGCGATGTCGAGCTGCCATTGGCTGCCCCGATTATCCTGGCGGGGATTCGGGTCTCGGTGACAATCGCCATCGGCACGGCGACGATCGGATCGACCGTCGGCGCCTTGACGCTCGGCACGCCAATCTTCGACGGGCTCGTCGCCAACAAGCTGCCTTTTGTGCTTGAAGGTGCAGTCCTCGTCGCGCTGTTCGCGATTTTCACCGATATGCTGTTCGCCCGGCTCGAGCGGTGGTTACGGCCCGAAGCGGGCTGACCGTCACCGGATCACATCGACGAGGATCCCAAAAATGAATATCGTAACCCCGCCCCATAGCAAGAGGGCGAGAATGGTGTCTGCCCGCGCCGAACCGGGCATGATCCGGGTGAAATAGGCCGACCGAAGCATACGCATGGCGCCGCTCCTCCAGCTTGGCGGCCCAGCTTAGCGGCAGCTCGGCCCCGATGTCGAACGGAATCGTTAACTCTATGGTTCCGCGTGGGAGGAAACAGATGAAGACCCTGCTCGCTCTCGGGCTGGTACTGTGCACTGCGGCCGCAGCCCGCGCCGAGACTCAGACCTTTCTGACCTACGATTTCGAGTTCGAGGATGGATCCGTCCTGCCGGAGTTGCGGGTCGCCTACGAGACCCAAGGCACTCTTGATGCCGGACGCGACAATGCCATCCTGCTGGTGCACGGGACCAGCGGCAACCAGCATGCTTTCGATCCGATCATCGGGCCGGGCAAGACCTTCGATACCAGCAGATATTTCGTGGTCACGGTCGATGCGATCGGCGGCGGCGAGTCGTCCTCGCCAAAGGACGGGCTGGGGCAGGATTTCCCGCGCTATACGATTCGCGACATGATGGCGGCACAGCACGCGTTCGTCACCCGCGGGCTCGAACTCGCGACCCTGCGCGCGGTCGGCGGCAGCGCGATGGGATCCTTCGTCAGCCTCGAATGGGGCATCCACCATCCCGAGATGGTCCGCAGTCTGATCCTTCTGGTTCCGAGCCCGAAGGCCGACCGGAGCTTTCAGCTTGCTGTCGATCTGATGACCTCGGTCGTCGCGCTGGACCCCGAATGGGAAGGCGGCCGCTACAGCCACAACCCGGTTGAGGGGCTGCGGCTCGCCGGTATGATCCATTATCCGTGGGCGGTGTCGGCCGCCTACATCGATCGGCTCCCCGCTTCGCGGCTGGCGAAGGAGATCGAAGAGAGCGCGCGGTCCTACGCCAGTTGGGATGCGAACTCGCTCGTGTTGCGCTTCGCCGCGAGCCGCGCACACGATGTGGCAGCCCCCTTTGGCGGCGACATGACCGCGGCGCTGTCGCAAATCGCAGCACCTACGCTGATCCTGCCGAGCGCGAGCGACCGTCTGTTCGGGCTCGACGGCGCCCGCCGCATCCGCGACGTCGTCAAGCGATCAGTTTATGTCGAGATCCCGACCGATCTTGGCCATCGGGCCGGGCGCGCTGCCCCGGAGACCCCGGAAGGCGACTTTATCGACCAGCAGATCCGCGCGTTTCTGGCCAAGGTCGAGTAGGTCAAAAGGCGAAACGTGCCGCCTTGATCCAGCTTCTGCCGAGCTGCGTCAGAAGCGGCTGCGAGGCCTCGGTTGCGAGCTTCACACCGAGCTCGGACAGCTTGGCTGACCCACCGACCAGCGTGTCGAAGCTGCTGCGGGCGAACCCGGTATTGACCTCCATCGCGTCGGAAAGCGTCTTGACCCCGAGCATGTCGGTCGCCGTGCGCGCCGCCACATCGATTCCCGAAATCGCGAGCCCTGTCATTTCCGCGGTCAGCGCTCCCAGCCCCCGAGCCACTGCCGTCTGCGATTGTACGAGTGCCGCAAAAGTCTCGCGGCCGAAATCGGCGAGGTCGTCCGACGATGAGCCCTTCGCCGCCGCGGCTGGCGCTTCCGCGCTCGGCAGTGCCATCGCGGCGGCGGCCGGTTCCTCAACCTTCGCGGCGGGTTCAGCGGGAGTGAATTCTTCGGTGGGGCTTTCGACCGGCTTTGCTGCTTCGGGCGAGGTCTCGCCCGGGCTCGAGACTTCCACCGGCGTGACACTCGGCCCCGCCGCGCGAGCGGCGCGCCTTCCCTTCGATTCCATTGCTCTGAACCTCGTCTGCTCTGGCTACGCCGCATTTCGCGCCGCACAATGGAGAATTAAGCTATTTTCCACTAATCTACAAGAGCATTTGTGCGATGCACAAGAGCGGATCAGAGCTCGGTGATTTTTAGCAGCGCGCTGTCGGCTCCGGTCACCCGCACGCGCGTCCCGGCCGGAAGATCGGGCCCCTCGACGAGCCACATCGTATCGTCGACCTTGAGCCGCCCGCGGCCGTCGACGATCGGGCGCTCCAAAGTGAACGTCCGGCCGACGTAAGTTTGGGCACGTCGATTGAGACGGGATCCGCTCGATCGCGCTCGAAAGCGGGCGAACGCCATCCGCCCGATGGCGACGCTGGCGACGGCGAGGGTCGCGAAGATCAGTGCTTGATGTTCCCAGGCGAGGGCGGGAGCAGCCCGGGCGATCGCGGCCGTGCAAAGCGCAGCGGCGGCGAACCAGATGCACACCATCGCCGGCACGGCGATCTCGATGACTGCAAACACCGCGGCCACGACCAGCCAATGCCAAAATTCCATCACTCGCGGGCTCCTGTGATGCCGAAAGTCCTCACTTCAATCGCCGCCCGAGCCCGTCGCCGGTCCGGTCACGACGGGACCGGCCCCGGTGCGGGACGTTGCGAAGCTCTCGCGCGCAACCTCGGCGATTCCGGCGAGCGACCCGATCATCGACGCACTCTCGAGCGGCATCAGGATAACCTTCTGGTTCGGCGCGCCGGCGAGTTGGCCGATGGCGTCGATATAGCGCTGCGCGACGAAATAATTGATCGCCTGGATGCTGCCGCGCCCGATCGCCTCGGAGACGGAGGTCGTCGCCCGGGCCTCGGCCTCAGCCTGCCTCTCGCGTGCCTCGGCCGCACGAAAAGCCGCCTCGCATCGGCCTTCGGCGGCGAGGATCACCGCCTGCTTCTCGCCCTCGGCCTTGAGCACCGCCGCCTGCTTGAACCCCTCGGCTTCGAGTACGTTGGCGCGCTTTTCGCGTTCGGCCTTCATTTGCCGCGCCATCGCAGTCACCAGCTCCGGCGGTGGCGCGATGTCCTTGATCTCGACCCGCTGCACCTTGACGCCCCAGGGCGTGGTGGCGCTGTCGACGACGGTGAGCAGCTGGGTGTTGATGCGATCGCGCTCGGACAGCAATTCGTCGAGGGTCATCGACCCCATGACGGTGCGGATGTTGGTCATCACGAGGTTCAATATCGCGACCTGCAGATTGCCGACTTCGTACGCTGCCTTTGGTGCGTCGAGCACTTGGTAGAAGACGATCGCGTCGACGGTCGCGACGGCATTGTCGCGCGTGATGACGGTCTGCTGAGGGACTTCGAACACGGTCTCCATCATGTTCAGCCGCGCCCCGATCCGGTCGACGATCGGGATGATGAGGGCGAGGCCGGGTTCGAGCGTGCGGACGTAGCGACCGAATCGCTCGACCGTCCATTCGTATCCTTGCGGCACCGATTTGACCGCGATGCCGACAAAAATCACGGCGAACACGACGATGAGGAGAACGAAGACGGCAAAAGGGCTGAGCATGGCGCTGTTCCACCAATCGCTGCGATGAGCCCAAGATGGGAAACGACTCAGTCTAACACCGCGGGCACGGGGGCCTGAATCGAAACCCAGCACCATAATCGCCGGTATTCCGCCTCCCCGGCGCTCCAGTCATGGACAGGGATACAGCTTTTTTCTAATCTATTGGCGGGGACTGCAGGGCATCGGGGATATCTTGCGGGTCGACGGGGAAATTGGGGGGTGGAGTGAGAGTCTTCGAGTACAAGCCGCGCGGTGCGCTCGGCGACGTTACCGCTTGTGCGTCGCGGCTTCTTGTCCATAGCATCGCCGGCGCCGTTGCAGCTGTGTTGATGGCCTCAGCCGCTCTGTCGATATTCGCTGCGAGCCAGGCGGAGGCTGCGCGCCAGCCGCGCTACCATGCTCACGCCCGCCACTCGGCTGTAGGGCTAGGCCCGGTTTTGGTCAGCGAATCGATAGTAATCGACGTCGAAGCCGGACGGGTTTTAAACGCGTTTAACGCGGACGCGATCACCTATCCTGCTTCGCTCACCAAAATGATGACCCTTTATCTGGTCTTCGAGGCGCTGAACGCCGGCAGGCTTCGCCTTGACCAATATCTGCCGGTCTCCTATGAGGCGGCGAGCCGGTCGCCGACAAAGCTCGGCCTCAGACCTGGCGAATCGATCGCAGTGCAAGAACTGATCCTGGGGCTCGTCACCCGATCCGCGAATGATGCCGCCGCGGTTCTGGCCGAGGGCCTGGCCGGCAGTGAGCCGGCCTTTGCCGAGCAGATGACGCGCAGAGCCCGGCAGTTGGGCATGGCCAGCACGGTTTATCGCAATGCTTCGGGCCTGCCCAATCCGGATCAGTATACTACAGCCCGTGACCAGGCCCAGCTGGCGCTTTCACTCTACCGTGACTTTCCACGGGAGTACCGGTATTTTGCAACGCGAGAATTCTATTTCCGGGGAAGCGTTATCCATAACCATAACCATCTGCTTGACTGGTACGATGGCGCCGACGGGATCAAGACCGGCTATATTGGCGCCTCGGGCTTCAATCTGGCTGCTTCTGCGGTGCGCAACGGGCATCGGCTGATCGGCGTGATCATGGGTGGACCGTCCGCCGGCACGCGTGATCGCGAAATGGCGGCGCTGCTTGACCGCGGCTTCGAAGATATCGGCACCGGCACGATTGCGGTGGCACGCCGCGAGCCGCCGGCATCGCCGCCGCCAACCGGCGCCGAAGCAGAGCAGTCCCAGCCGGCGCCCTCGCGGGAGAAGCCCGGAATGTTGACCCGGGCAGCGTCGAGACTGGCGGCACGGCTCGCGCCGATCGGCAAGGCCGAAGCAGCCCCGGTCACGCATGAGCAGCGTGCCGCGCCGGCCGGCGAGCGCTGGAGCATCCAGCTCGGCGCTTTCCGCACCGAAAACGCTGCCGAGAAGGCCGCGCGAACCGCCACTGTCCTGCCCGCAGCCAAAGGCAAACCCTTGCAGATCGTGGCGCCGGCCAAAACCGACAGCGATCGGCTCTATCGTGCGCGCCTGTTGAACTTCACGCCTCAGGAAGCCTGGAGCGTTTGTATCGCCCTCCACAAAAAGAACATCGAGTGCTCAATCGTTTCGCCGGCAGGATTGAAGGTAGCCAACCGGTAACCCGATCGGGGTGATCCGGTCAGGCGTCCGGCAGCGCCACGCCGCTTGCGGTAAGCTCCGCCGCGAGCTCCTGCTTGAGCCGGGCGAGACCGTCCGCCGTCGTCGATTCGGCGCGGGCGACGAGCACGGCCTGCGTGTTCGAGGCGCGCAGCAGCCACCATCCGTCGGTGGTGCGCACGCGCACGCCGTCGATGTCGGTCATCTCGGCTCCCGCCCGGCGCAGCCGTTCGCGGACTTCGCGCACGACCTCGAACTTGCGGGACTCCGCGCATGGAAATCGCAGTTCCGGGGTATTGAACACCACGGGCAGCCGATCTCTGATCTCGGCGAGGCTCTCGCTTGTGCGGCCGAGGATCCCGAGCAGCCGCACCGCGACATAAACCGCATCGTCAAACCCGTAATAACCATCTGCAAGGAAGATGTGTCCACTCATCTCGCCAGCGAGCGGCGCCCCAAGCTCGGCAAGCTTGGCCTTGATCAGCGAGTGGCCGGTCGCCGCCATTACCGGGCGGCCGCCCATCCGGGCGATCTCGTCAAACAGTACCTGGCTCGCCTTGACGTCGGCGATGATCTGCGCTCCCGGATGCCGGCCGAGCACATCGCGCGCCAGCACCACCATCAGCTGATCGCCCCACAGGATATGCCCGTGCCCGTCGACGACCCCGATCCGGTCGCCGTCGCCGTCGAAGGCGATGCCGAGGTCGCAACGCTCATGGGCAACCGCCTGTTGCAGCTGAACGAGGTTCTCCGGGATCGTCGGATCGGGATGATGAGCCGGAAAGGTGCCGTCGATCGCCTCGTTCAACAGGATGTGCCTGCCGGGCAGGCGGGCGGTCAGCTCCTGGACCACCTCGCCGGTGGCGCCGTTCCCGGCATCCCACGCGACGCTCAGCGGGCGTCCGCCGTCATAATCGCGCGCCAGCCGCGCGATGTAGTCATCACGAATCGGATGATCGGCGACCTGGCCGCGGCTGGGATGCGGAGCGCCGAGCCCAAGCGCGATCTCGCCCAGCCTGCGGATCTCAGCTCCGTAAAACGGCTTGCCCCCAAGGACGAGCTTGAAGCCGTTGTGGTCGGGCGGATTGTGCGATCCGGTCACCATGATGCCGCCATCGACGGCAAGGGTCGCCCCCGCATAGTAGAGCATCGGCGTCGGCCCGCGGCCGATGCGCACGACATCGGCACCCTCCGTCACGAGGCCCTCGATCAGCGCCGCTTCGAGGTCGGGCGAGGTCAGCCGGCCATCATAACCGACAGCGACCCGGCTTCCCCCCGTCTCGCGCAGAATCAGCGCGTAGGCCCGTCCGATCGCCAGCGCGTCGGCATTTGACAAGGTCGTTCCGACGATTCCGCGGATGTCGTATTCGCGCAGGATCGTCGCGTCGAAACGATGGCCCATCGGAAGTCCGATTCAGATGTAGGTGGCCAGAATCCGGCGGAGGCCCGGTCCGAGATCCGGGTGTTCGAGCCCCAGCGCCACCGTTGCTTCGAGAAAGCCGAGCTTGTCGCCGCAATCGAACCGCTTGCCTTGAAAGCGCAGCCCGTGAAAGGCCTGGCCGTCGTCGATCAGCTTGGCGAGGGCATCGGTGAGCTGGATCTCTCCGCCGCTTCCCGGTTCCGCGCGGGCGAGGTGACCAAAGACCTCCGGCTGAATGATGTAGCGGCCGATGATCGTCAGGGTCGAAGGTGCGACCGCGGGCGCCGGCTTCTCGACCACGCCGCGCGCCTGCACCAGCCTGCCGTCGTCGCGGACGACGTCGAGCACCCCATAGCGCTGCGTATGCGCTCGCGGCACCTCGATGATGGCGGCGAGGTTGCCGCCGGTTTCGCGATAGGCTTCGACCATCTGCGCGAGGCATGGCACCTCGCAGACCATCAGATCATCGGCGAGCAGCACGGCAAAGGGCTCGTCGCCGACCAACTCGCGTGCGCACCAGACCGCGTGGCCGAGCCCCAGCGGCGTCTGCTGCCGGGTGTAGGCGATTTGGCCGGGCTCGGGCAGCCGCGCTTCGAGTTCATCGAGCAGGTCCTCCTTGCCGCGTTCGCGCAGGGTGGCCTCGAGTTCGAAAGCACGGTCGAAATGGTCATCGATGGCACTCTTGCCCCTGCTCGTGACAAAGAAGAACTGCTCGATGCCGGCCGCTTTGGCTTCTTCGACCGCGTAATGGATGAGCGGCTTGTCGACGATCGGCAGCATCTCCTTCGGCATCACCTTGGTCGCCGGCAGGAAACGGGTTCCGAGCCCGGCGACCGGGAAGACAGCTTTACGAACGGGCTTGTGCATCAAATCCCCTATAATCCCTCGCCACCCGGGTGCAAATGTTCTGCCACAGGGTCTCACCCGCCGGCAAGCTGGCGAGCCCGCAGACTATGGGCGTCTTCTCCTAAGATCAGGATACTAACGTCCGGGACCCGCCCGCCATCCCATCGTGCCCCTGAGGATAGGGCGCCGCAATACGACAGGGGGCGCACTGCGTCGATCTGGTCCGTCGCGCGTTTTGTTTTTGAGCCCGCGCTGGAGCACGGTAATCTGAGATCAGGCGTTACAACGCGACGACGGAGATAGCGATGAACGACATTGCGCCGACACGGTTCAAGTGGGTGGGAACGCGGCCGGTTCGTCCGGATGGGGTGCCGAAGGTGACCGGGCGCGCGATGTACGGCGCCGATTTCGCGACGGCGGGCACGCTCTACGGCAAGGTCCTGCGCTCGCCGCATGCGCATGCGCGGATTCGTTCTATCGACACTTCGAAGGCGGAGGCCTTGCCCGGGGTCAAGGCGGTAGTGAGCGCCAAGGACTTCCCCGACCAGAAGTTCGAATACCAGGGTCCGGAGCGGGTCCAGCAGAATTTCTGGCACATGACGCGCAACGTCATGGCGCGCGAGAAGGCGCTCTACGAAGGCCACGCTGTCGCTGCCGTCGCGGCGATCAGCAGATCGGTAGCGGAGGAAGCCGCCTCGCTGATCGCGATCGATTACGAGGTCTTGCCGCACGTCATCGATGTCGACAAGGCGATGATGCCCGACGCGCCGCTCCTCTTCGAGGATCAGATCACCCGCGGCATCGAGCCGGCGCCGACCACGCCATCGAACATCGCCAAGCGCGTCGAATTCAAGATCGGCGACCTCGACGCGGGCTTTGCCGAGGCCGACGTGATCGTCGAGAAGGAGTTCAAGACCGCCGCGGTGCATCAGGCCTATATCGAGCCGCATGCCTGTGTGGCCCGCTTCGATCACGACGGCCAGGCCGAGATCTGGGCCTCGAGCCAGGGGCATTTCGTGATTCGCGCGTTGACCGCGAAGCTGCTCGAGATGCCGGTCGGCAATATTCGCGTGACGCCGGCGGAGATCGGCGGCGGCTTCGGCGGCAAGACCATCGTTTATCTCGAGCCGGTCGCGACCCTGCTCGCCAAGAAGTCCGGGCAGCCCGTCAAGATCGTGATGAGCCGCGACGAAGTGTTCAAGGCCTCGGGCCCGACCTCCGGCTCGTCGATGCGGGTCAAGATCGGCGTCAAGAAGGACGGCACGATCACCGCCGCCGAGGGCGTCTTCAAATTCCAAGCCGGGGCCTTCCCGGGCTCGCCGGTGATGAACGCCTGCATGTGTGCGTTTGCGCCCTACAATGTCCCGAACCAGCACACGATCGGCTACGACGTCGTGTGCAACCGGCCGAAATCGGCCGCCTACCGGGCGCCGGGCTCGCCGATCTCGGCCTTTGCGGCCGAGAGCGTGCTCGACATCCTGGCGAAGAAAATCGGCATGGACCCGCTGCAATTGCGGCTGAAGAACGCGGCGCGGCCCGGCACGCCGATGATCTATGGGCCAAAGCTCGCCCATGGCGGCTATGCCGAGACCCTCGAGGCATTGGTCAACCACCCGGCCTATAAGACGCCGCTCGGGCCCAACCAGGGGCGCGGGGTCGCCTCCGGGTATTGGTTCAACGGCGGCGGCGAATCGAGCGCCAGCGTGCAGGTCAACGAGGACGGCACCGTCATCATCGCGACCGGCAGCCCGGACATCGGCGGCTCGCGCGCCTCGATGGCACTGATGGCGGCCGAGACCTTGGGCATCGACTACCACCAGATCCGCTCGATCGTCGCCGACACATCCTCGGTCGGCTACACTCATGTGACCGGCGGCTCGCGGGTCACCTTCGCCACCGGCATGGCGATCGTCGAGGCCAGCAAGAAGATCGTCAACGAATTGCGGGCCCGTGCCGCGATGATCTGGGATGTCGATGTCGAAGGGGTGATCTGGGAGGACGGCCAGGCCAAGCCCGCGAGCAGCAATGTCGGCGATTTCGCGCCATTGTCCTTCAAGGAATTGGCGGCCAAAAAGGCGCTGACCGGCGGCCCGATCACCGCGGCGGCCGCAGTCAATGCCGGTGGCATGGCCCCCGGCTTCTCGACCCAGTTCTGCGATGTCGAGGTCGACCCCGAGACCGGCAAGGTGACGATCCTGCGCTTTGTCGCCGCGCAAGACGTCGGTTGCGCGATCCACCCCTCCTATGTCGAGGGGCAGATCCAGGGCGGGGTCGCGCAAGGCATCGGCTGGGCCCTCAACGAGGAGTACATCTACGACGCCAACGGGCGGCTCGATAATGCCGGCTTCCTCGACTATCGCGTCCCGGTCTCCTCCGACATGCCGATGATCGAGCCGATCTTGGTCGAGGTGCCGAACCCGGCCCACCCCTACGGCGCCAAGGGGGTGGGCGAGGTCAACATCGTGCCGCCGATGGCGGCGATCGCCAACGCGATCGACAGCGCGATACACCGACGCCTGACCGAACTGCCCCGGCGAAGGCCGGTGCCTATGGGTGCCATAGATCCCGGCCTGCGCCGGGATGACGGGAGGCCACGCAATTCAGTGCATCCTGTGGTCGCGTCCGAGCGCTGAGGAGCAAGACGATGGCCGCGCGGGTTCAGTTCACGAGCGGGTTCAGCCGCCGCTACACCGGCGGGGTGCGCGAATTCACGGTCGAGGCCAAGAACCTGCGCGGCGTCATCAAGGAAATGGATCGGCTCTATCCCGGCTTAGGCCACCATCTCGAAGAGGAAACCACCGTCGCCATCGACGGCGCGCTGCATGAGACCGCCTATTTCCAGCCGATCCGCGAAGGCTGCGAGATCTTCTTCATCCCCAAACTCGAGGGGGGATAGGGTTCCCCGGCTGGATATCCCTTGAGAGGCCGATGATAAGCGCCCCTCGACACCCACGAGACGGTCAAGCGCCTCACGGCCGCCGGCTTCACCGACGCCCAGGCCGAAGCCCTCACAGCGGCCGTCAAGAAGCCGGTCGATATTGACCTGTCGAATATCGCGACGAAGACCGACATTGCCGATTTGCGACGCGAGATGGCAGGTATGAAGGCCGAACTCGTCGAATGGGCCGTCGGAGTTGGGTTCGCCCAAGTGCTACCATCTTGGCGGTGCCGAAGCTCTTCCCCTCCGCGCACCTGTGAGCCCGCAGGTTCGCGATGAAGCGAAGCGCCTGTGCGGCGTCATCAAGGTGATGGACCGGCTGGGAGGGACGGCCGGATGACGCCCGTAAAATTGCCTTCTTCGCATGCATACTTCGGGCATGGCTCGTCCTGAACAGGGCTGGTCAAACCACGGAAGTGCGGATGGGTGAAGGGATGTCGCTTAAGGTGCCAGGGCGGTCGCGCCCCACAGGCGAATCACTTCAACTATAAGGAGAGATCTCGCTGCAGACTCGCTGCAGGTGCAGCGGCGGGCAATTGTTGATACAAGTTATGATTGTAGCTCGCGGCACCGGCCTGGTTGACATATTGTTGGCTTGGTCATATGTCATGACACATGACTGAGCGCACGACCGTCCGCCTCCCCTAGGACCTTCTTGACCGCGCGAGACGCAAAGCTGCCGCGGAAGGACGGACCCCTACTTCGCTGATAGAGGATGGGCTGCGCGCAGTCGTCAGCAAAAACCGGAAAGCGGGGAAACAAAAGCGTGTCCCGCCTCGCGTCAGCAAAGCGGGCGGCGGGCTTATGCCGGGGGTCGACCTGACTAATCCGTCGACGCTCCAGGAAACGGACGATTTGGACTACATCCGCCGGATGCAGCGGTTCGAATGATCCTGCCGGATGTGAATGTGCTAATCTATGCCTTCCGGAAGGATCTGCAGCAACATCGGGTCTGTCATCCATGGCTCGCCGCAATCATATCGAGCGACGAGCGTTTCGGCGTTTCGCCGATGGTGTTGAGCGCCGTGGTTCGGATCACGACGAATGGGCGTTCCTTCAGGACGCCGAGCGCGCTCGATGAGGCGTTCGGGTTCTGCGAGGACCTCCTCGGGCAACCGCACTGCCAGGTTGTCGAGCCCGGCGAACGGCACTGGGACATATTCAAACGCCCGTGCGTAGAGACCGACACGCGAGGATCGCGCGTCACCGATGCTTGGTTCGCCGCACTCGCTATCGAGTGGGGCTGTGAGTGGATCACCCTCGATCGTGACTACGCGCGGTTCTCGAGGCTGAAGTGGCAAGTCCCGATAGCCGGTTAGGCCGATAACCTTGAGATCGGGGCTGCGGTGGGGAACAGATCTGCTGTGTCAAAAGTGGGTTGGCCAACGCCGGAGCACTCGCCAGCGCGGCCGCCGATGAAACCTAATCGACCCGTCAGCGTTTGGCTGCGGAGATAACCGCACAAGAGGTAAATCATGCCAACGGAGGCCGCTCCGACCGCCGGGGAAAGCCGGGTGGGATTTGCTGGCGATATCCTATGGCTCGGGATCACCGGCATCGTATTGGCCCTCATCATAGGGATCGTGTGCTGGCCTCTCTCAGCCGAGCTGTCGCCGCGCCTCCTCGCCGGCTCCAACTCGGACAAGCCGATCTACAGCCTCACTCCCGAGACGGGTGCGAGTTCGGCGGCCGCGGGCGCACCCTCCGGGGCGCTCAGCGTCAACCGGCTGCCGTTGCCTGGCGCATCGCGGACGACGGCCGACGAGATTGGCGAAAGGTCGAGCAGCACCATTCTGACAACTTCGATGGCGGCGCCGACGGAGCTTGGAGAAATCAAATTGTCGCTTCTCGATCCCAATCCCGATCGGCCGCCGGGCGGGCTCCTGGATTACAAAAACCTTACCCCAGCCCCACCCGGACCACAACCAAGCCAATCCGCTTCCGCGTCGTCGCCAGCCCACCAGCTTGGTCCGCGTCGGCCGCGGCAGAATCGCCAGCCGCCGGTTCGGGCGGTCGGGCCGGGGCCGGAACTGGTCCCCTGGTAGCCGACAAGGCGCTTCGAGGGGCGGCCTTACCTCCGATATCGCGAAACGACAGTTGGTAGCGGGAGAGGGATTTGAACCCCCGACCTTGGGATTATGATTCCCCTGCTCTAACCAGCTGAGCTATCCCGCCGCGAGGGGCTCGCATATAGGTGATGGCCGGGGGCGGGTCAAGCCGCAGCCGCCGTCCGGCGACGGATCCAGCCGCCGGCGAGTACCCGCTCGCCATCATAAAGCACCGCGGCTTGGCCCGGCGCCACCGCGCCTGCCGGGGCGGCGAGAACGAGCTCCGCTTCGCCGGCTGAGCTAACGGGGTAGAGCGTCGCGGCGACCGGCGTTTGCGTCGAACGGAGCTTGGCCATGACCGCCATGCCGGAGGCCGCGGGCGGACAAAGCCAGTTCACCTCGCCCAGCGCGAGTCGGGTCTCGGCCAGCGCCGAGCGCGGACCCACCACCACACGCCGCACCTCGGGGTCTAGACGCAGCACATAAAGCGGTGCTTCGGCAGCGATCCCGAGCCCCTTCCTCTGACCGACGGTGAAATGCGCGATGCCGCGATGGCGGCCGAGCACGCGGCCCGCCAAGTCGACAATGTCCCCCGGTTCGGCCGCGTCCGGCTGCAGACGTTCAACGAGACGGACATAGGATCCCTGCGGCACAAAGCAGATATCCTGGCTGTCCGCCTTCTCGGCGACCGCGAGCCCGAAATGCCGCGCCAGCGCGCGGGTCTCCGCCTTCACAAGTTCGCCCAACGGGAAGCGCAGGAAGTCGAGTTCCGTGCGCGTCGTCGCAAACAGGAAATAGCTCTGGTCGCGTTCCGCATCCCGAGCCCGGTGCAGCTCGGGTCCGTCCGGTCCGATGATGCGGCGCACATAATGGCCGGTGGCGAGCGCCGAGGCGCCGAGATCGCGCGCGGTCGCCAAAAGATCGCGAAATTTGATCCGCTGATTGCAGCGGATGCAGGGGATTGGCGTCTCGCCGCGGCGATAGCTATCGGCGAAATCGTCTATGACTTCCCGCTGGAACTTTCCCTCGTAATCGAGAACATAATGGGCGATGCCGAGACGCTCGGCGACGCGCCTGGCATCGGCGATGTCCTGGCCGGCGCAGCACGCACCCTTGCGCCCCGCAGCTGAGCCATGGTCGTAAAGCTGCAGTGAAATGCCGACGACCTCAAAGCCGCGCTCCGCCAGCAGGGCCGCGGTCACCGAAGAATCAACCCCACCCGACATTGCGACGACGATGCGATGGTCAGCCGGACTCCCGGCGAGGTCGAGATCAACCGTGATCACGGCCGCGCCTCGAGCCCCATCTGCCAAAACTCGGCCTCGAGCCGGGCGGCCAACGAGAAATTGGCCGCGAGCGAGGCGAAACGCCCCTCGCCGCCGCGCCGGGTAAACTGGTCGTCGAGCGCCTCTTCAGCCTCGCGGGCGAGAGCTTGGTACTCGGGTCCCGCATACATCTCGAGCCATTCACGGTAACGGTTTTGGTCGAGGACGGTTTCGGGATCGGCCATCCGTTCCGCGGCGATCTCGGCATAACCGACGATGCAGGGAGCAAGCACCACCTCGAGGTCGAGCCGGTCGCCGGCGAGACCGCGGTCGAGGACGAACCGGGAATAAGCGATCGTTGCCGGCGCCTCGGGTTCGGCAACCATCGCAGCTTCCGAGAGACCCCAGCCGCGGCAATAGTCGATGTGGAGACCGATCTCGACATCAAGCGTCGCTGCAACGAGGCGTTGCGCTCGGCGCATCTCACTCAGTGTGTCGCCCTTATAGATCGCCAGGCCCCAGGCGCGCGCAAAATGAAGCAAAAACAGATAATCCTGCACCAGGTAGCGCCTGAAACATGCCTCGGGCAGATTGCCGCTTGAAAGCAGCAGCACGAATTCGTGGCGGGTATAGGCGCACCAATTCGCTTTCGCTGCCTGCACCAAGCGTCGGAAGAGCGCAGGTTCGCCGGTCATTTTCGAGCGTCCGCGTCAGCCGAGAAGGAGGTTTCGGGTGGCCGCGGGCAGCTTTACCGTCAGCCCGTCGAGCTCCTCTGTAACGATGATCTGGCAACCGAGCCGCGAGGTCTTGGTCAGATTGAAGGCGAGATCCAGCATATCATCCTCGTCTTCGCTCGGTTCCTTCAGCAGGTCGTACCAATCCGGCTCGACGATGACATGACATGTCGAGCAGGCGAGCGAGCCTTCGCAGGCGCCTTCGATGTCGATGTCGTGGCAACGAGCTACTTGGAGTACTGTCGAGCCGAGCGGCGCGTCGACCTCCCGCGGGGTTCCGTTGCGCTCGATAAAGACTATCTTCGGCATCAGCCGGGCCCCGGCGCGGCATCGACCTCAGGCCGAGGCGCCAAGTCTTCGGCAAGCATCGCGGCAGCGAGAACCGGGATCGGACCGGCCACCAATTCGGCCCTGCCGGCAAGACGCAGCACCGCCAGCCCCGCCTGTTCGGCCGCCTCCTGGATATACCTCCCGGAGCGAGGATCCGGTTTTGCGGCGAGCGCGATCACGGCGTGTGTCACCGGTCGCGCAAGCACTCGCTCGGCGCGCATGCGAGCCCCTTCGAGCAGCTCTTGCCAGGCTGCTGTCTCAGCGGCGTTCCCCGGCACCGGCAGCGGCCGCTCAAATCCTTCGCGATCGCTCAGAAGGAGCGCATTTCCGCCAACCGAGAACGCGACCTCCGCATGGCTGCCGCTCGCGTCGATGCCGACCGCGGCACCCGATGCGTTCGGATCCGCCGGTGCGCCGTCCGGCTCCTCTATTTGGAACAGCTTCAAGCGAGGCCGCCTCGCGCGACTGCCCGCGCCTCGCTAGACGTGGAAGGACTCGCCGCAGCCGCAGCGGCCCTTCTCGTTTGGATTGCGGAAGGTGAAACCACTCTGCAGCTTTTCTTCGACATAGTCCATCTCGGTCCCGAGGATGAACATGACTGCTTTCGGATCAACCAGTACCGTCACCCCCTTGTCTTCGACGATCTCGTCGAATTTGCCCTTCTCGTCGGCATATTCGATCGTGTAGCTGAGCCCCGAGCAGCCGCGCGAGCGCACGCCGACGCGCACGCCGACCGATGGCTTGCCGCGCTTGGCGAGCAGCGCTTGGATGCGCCGCGCCGCAGAGTCCGTCACCGACAAGGCCTGCTTTCTCGCCAACATCCGATCTTCTCCAAAGGCCAATTCCATACCATCGGCGCGAGCCGATTTGTCAATCTATATGGGTTCCCCAGCCTACCCCGTCATCACAACTTCGGCCGCGAGCCGGCTCGCGGCGGCGGCTATGGCGTCGATCGCAAAATCAACCTCAGCCGGAGTCGTGAACCGCCCGAGGCCGATGCGAATCCCGGTATTGGCATCGGCATCCGAAAGCCCGAGGGCGCGCAGCACATAGGACGGCTCCACACTCGCCGAGGTGCAGGCCGAACCGGTCGAGATCGCGATACTTGGACAAGCCTCAATGAGCTTCATCGCCGCAATCCCGGGGAAGCAGAAGTTGAGGCTGCCCGGCAGGCGGCGCTCGGCATCGCCATTGAGGCGAAGCCCAGGGACGCGGTGGGCGAGCCCGGTATGCAGCCGCTCCCTGAGACGACCCAGCCGTATCGCTTCTTCGGTCATCTCTGCTGCAGCGATCGCTGCGGCGCGGCCAATTCCGACGCACAGTGGTGTCGGCAAGGTCCCCGACCGCAGGCCACGTTCCTGCCCCCCGCCATCGATCAGCGGCAACAGGCGCACGCGCGGCCGCCGCCGAACATAGAGTGCGCCGATGCCCTTGGGTCCGTAGATCTTGTGGCCGGAAATAGACAGTAGATCGACGTGCAGCACCTCGACGTCAAGTGCGATCTTGCCAAAGGCCTGGGCCGCATCGCTATGAAACAGCACGCCTTTCGAGCGGCACAGCGTGCCGATCTCTGCGAGTGGCTGGATAACACCGATCTCGTTGTGCGCCGCCATCACCGAGACCAGCAGCGTCTGCTCGGTGAGCACCGCCGCCAAAGCGTCGAGCGAGACCAGGCCGCTTGCTTCGACCGGCAGATAGGTGACACGGAAACCCTCGCGCTCAAGCTGAAGACAGCTTTCGAGCACGCATTTGTGCTCGGTCGTCAGGGTTACGATCTGATCACGGGACTGCCCGCTCTGCGGATGAAGGCGGGCAAAGTGCGCGGCGCCCTTGATCGCCAGATTATTCGCTTCGGTGGCGCCTGATGTGAATACGATCTCGCGCGGATCGGCATGGAGCAGCGCTGCGACCTCGTTGCGCGCCGCCTCGATCGCCTCGGCTGCGAAGCGGCCATACGTATGACTCGTGCTGTGCGGATTGCCGAATTGCTCGGTGAAATAGGGTAGCATCGTTTCGAGTACGCGGGGATCGACCCGAGTCGACGACTGATTGTCGAGATAGATCGGCATCGCGTTGGGGCGACCCGATTCCAGACCCGGAAGCCGGGCAGCGGCAATCGAAGTCATGCGGCGCGCACTCCCGGCGCCAGACCGCGGCAACGTCGATAGAGGGTGGCCCAAACCCCCAGGAAGCGAGCGATATCAGTCTCGGACGAGGCCCAGCCGAGGCTTACCCGGATCGTCGAAGCGGCCAACTGGGACTCGATTCCCATTGCCTGGAGCACATGGCTCGGCCCGACCTTGCCCGACGAGCAAGCAGCTCCGGCGCTAACCATGACACCCTCGAGATCGAACGCGATAACTTGAGTATCGGCGGCGACACCCGGCATCGCGACCGCCGTGGTGTTGGGTAGACGTGGCGCCGCGGCACAGAGCACCACTGCCTCGGGCGCCACAGCGGTGACACCGGCCTCCAAGGTATCGCGCAGAGCGCGGATGCGTTCGTAAACCGCGACCTGCTCGGCGGCGGCAGTAGCAGCGGCGGCGAAGCCGGCAATCCCCACCAAGTTTTCGGTGCCGGCACGTCGCCCACGTTCTTGACCGCCGCCACGCAACAGCGGTGCCAACTCTAGCTCGCCGGTCACAACCAGTGCACCGATGCCCGGCGGACCCCCAAGCTTATGCCCCGATAAGGTGACAAGATCAGCACCGATCGCCCCGGCATCGAGGGCGATCTTTCCCGCGGCTTGTGCCGCATCACAATGAAACAGCGCGCCGCGCACTCGTGCGATCCTGGCGATCTCCGCTACCGGCTGCACCACGCCAGTTTCGTTGTTCGCGAGCATTACCGAGACGAGCGCCGGGCGCGGGTCGGCGGCAAGCAGGCGATCGAGCGCGTCGAGCACGACGATCCCGTCTCGGTCGACCGGGATCCGTTCGGCCTCGGGAACCGCGCGGAGGACCGAATCGTGCTCGACCGCGGAGACGAGGACGCGATTGCGCCTAGCCCCCAGGAGCGCGAGATGGTTCGCCTCGGTACCGCCGCTGACGAAGATGATCCCCTCGGGTGGCGCCTTGAGCAGAGCCCCGACCGCCGAGCGGGCGCGCTCCACCGCCTGCCGTGCCGCGCGGCCCCAACGGTGGACCGAGGACGGATTGCCGCACCGTACCAGCGCCGCCGACATTGCTGCTGCAGCTTGCGGCCGCAACGGTGCGGTTGCGTTCCAGTCGAGATAGGCCTGAGTTCGGACTATGCCACCACGATAGCCGCGCGCACCGTTGCTCATCGCGTGCCTGTCGTAGTGGCGTTGTCGACTCTCTCGCAATGGATCCGACCGCTGGTCCCGAGCACGCGACGCTCGCAGATATCAGCGAGCGAGACCGAGCTGAGATAGAGATGGATCTGGTTGCCCAGCTCCTCCCACAGATCGTGGGTCAAGCAGCGGGTTCGGTCGCCGCGGCAACCTGACGACGAGCCCGGTGTGCAGCGCGTCGCGCGGATCGGCTCGTCGACAGCAAGGATGATGTCGGCGATGCGGGTCTCGCTGCGATCATGGGCAAGAAGATACCCGCCGCCCGGCCCACGCACGCTCTTCACAAGCCCGCCTTTACGCAGCATGCCGAAGAGCTGCTCGAGATAGGACAGCGAGATCTCCTGCCGTTCGGCGATCTCGGCAAGCGAGATCGGTTCGCCCGCACCGTGTTGCGCAAGATCGACCATCGCCATGACGGCGTAACGCCCCTTTGTACTCAGCCTCATCGTCTGATCCTCAGGCTACGCTCTCCTTGTCACTTGCCCTGTTGCTGCGTTGAAACTCGAGCGGGGGCCCGCTCGCGCCTGAGCCTGCGAGCTGGTTCCTCTCGAGCTCGGAAAGCTTGGCCCTGAGACTCGTCACCTCGTCGAGAAGCCCGGTGAGCGCGCGCGCAATCGGGTCAGGTATCTCGGGTCCTAGTGCATAAGGCTGAAACGCCGGCTGAGAATCACTCGAGGAGCGACGGCGGGCGACTGGTTTCGCGGGGATGCCGACCATCGTGGCGCCGTCCGGAACCTCGCTCAACACCACCGCCTGCGCCCCGATGCGCGCCCCATCGCCGACCCGGAACGGACCGAGCACCTGGGCGTGCACACTGACTATGACGCCATTGCCGAGCGTCGGATGGCGCTTGTGGCCGCGCTCGAGCGAGGTGCCGCCGAGGGTCACACCCTGATAGAGCGTGCAGTCATCACCGATCTCGGCAGTCTCGCCGATCACTACCCCCATCCCGTGATCGATGAACAGGCGTTTGCCGATGCGCGCGCCGGGATGAATTTCGATGCCCGTCAGCACTCGTCCGATATGCGACACGAAGCGCCCGGCGAGCGGCCAACGATGCTGCCACAGCCAATGGGCGAGACGGTGGAACAGGAGCGCGTGAAAACCTGGATAACACAGCACGACTTCGAAACGAGAACGGGCAGCAGGATCACGGGCGAGGGTCGCGTCGATTTCGTCTCGCAGGTTTCTAAAAAGCATCGCTGTCACTATGTTATGTTAGCCGTTGATGCTGCGCCGTGTGGCCGCATCGGCTGAGGCGCGAGCAAGGCATATAATTGTCCTACGAACATGATCAAGAAATACGAAGCACGAAATCACCTGGCGGCTGCTAATGTCCGACACGGGAGCTGGGATATGAGCTCGATTGATCATGCCTGACGTGATCATCAACGGCCCGGAGGGCCGGATCGAGGCGCGCTATCATCATGCCCGCGTGCCAGCGGCGCCGATGGCACTCGTCCTCCATCCGCATCCGCAGCATGGCGGGACCATGAACAACAAGGTCGTTTATACCTTGTACCAGTGTTTTGTGCGCCGAGGTTTCTCGACCCTGCGCTTCAATTTCCGGGGTGTCGGGCGCAGCCAGGGCAGCTTCGACCGTGGCGAAGGTGAACTGTCTGACGCCGCCTCAGCGCTAGACTGGCTGCAAACCTATAACGCGAACGCCCAATTCTGCTGGATCGCCGGCTTTTCCTTCGGCGCCTGGATCGGCATGCAGCTGCTGATGCGGCGACCGGAGATCGAAAGCTTCGTCGCGATATCGCCGCCTGCCAATATTTACGACTTCACCTTTCTCGCTCCCTGTCCGTCATCGGGCCTGATCCTCCAGGGCGATCAAGACACCGTCGTGCCGATCGAATCGGTGCAGCGGCTGGTCACCAAGCTGTCGCACCAGCGCGACATCAAGATCGATTTCCGCAAGATCGCCGGCGCCGATCATTATTTCGCCGATCGGCTCGAGACGATCGCCACCCACGTCGACGGTTATCTCGGTGAGCACGCCCGCCCCGGCAGAACCCCCGTTGCGCCCCAGGTGCGAGGCGTCCGATAGATTCCCGAGGCTTCCGGCACGCCTTCGGTCAATCGGCGAAGGGGTCGCGCACCAGCACGGTGTCCTCGCGCTCGGGGCTGGTTGAGAGGAGCGCAACCGGGACGCCGATCAGCTCCTCCAGCCGTACGATATATTTGATCGCGGTCGCCGGCAGATCGGCCCAGGAACGCGCGCCGCGTGTGCTTTCGCGCCAACCCTCGGCAGT
>WNFC01002867.1_pt1 | contig 26349 bp, 20 predicted proteins | sample 5400541 | NCBI WGS metagenome assembly WNFC01 (sample SAMN13153342, study PRJNA577476) | soil metagenome | isolation source: 120 cm saprolite under Douglas fir tree site 2 hole 2 replicate 1 | place: USA:California | collected 2015-04-18 | reverse complement strand
ACTCGCTGACATAGCGGTCGTTCGGGACGAGCTCGTTGCCGCCTTGCCCGAGGTGGAACGTCCGGGTGATCGCCGCACCGGCATCGCTCACCCAGGTGGTGATCTGGCCGACATCGTCGATGATGAAGACGACGTCGCAGCGGCCGTCGGCGACGTTGACGTCGACGGCATGCACGAGATGCGTCGCCGGGTTGCGATAGGCCTTCTGGAAGACCGCGACCTCGCCGTCGCCCGGCAGGCCGAGGATGGTCGCCGGCAGGGTCTCGGGCCTGCCCTCCGCGACGACCCAGCGGATCAGCCCGGTGAAGCGCTCCTTGCTCGCGGCGCAAGAGGGCGGCAGCCCGTCCGGCTGGGCGCTCGCCGGCAGCGTCAGTGCCAAGGCGAGGCCGGCCGACAGGGCGGCACGCCGCGGCGTCACCTTTGCTCGCCGAGAAAATCGCTCCGCATGAGCAGCAGATAATGCGGCGCGCGCAGCCTCAGCCACCAGAATCTGACGAGTCCGAGGCCGATCAGGACGGCGAACAGCGAGGACAGCAGCGAGCCCGGCCAAGCCGGCGCGGGGTAGAGGCTGCCGACCAACGGTATCAGGAGGAGGATGACGGTGACCGCGGCAGCGACGGTGTGGCGCGGCCTGAGCGCGCCGATGCGCCGAAGATAGAGCGGCGCCGCCACGGCGACGAGGCCGTAGGCGACGAGAAAACCAAAGGTCGCGATGGTGCCGAGATAGCCGAAACCGGCGAGCAGCCCGACCTCGAAGACGGTGAGACCGAGCGACAGGCCGAGCGCCGCCGCCGCGACGATCGTCAGCGCGATATAGGGCGTTGCGTTGATCGCATGGGTATGCGCCGCGGCGGGGTGGGAGAGGCCGTGCCGCGACAGGGTAAGGAGCACGCGGGCGGCGGCGTTGAGGCTGCCCAGGAGGCAGGCGAACAAGCTCAGCGCCACCCCCGCCGCGGCGATCTTGTGCAAGCCGTCGAGACGAATGTTGCGGGCGAGAAGATCGAGCGGCGCCGCCGCCTTGTCGAGGCCGGGCTCGACGCCGTGGAAGGCGCCGACCAGGGCATAGGCGCTGACGACGAAGAGCAGGCCGACGCCAGCGATGCTGAGCATGACGGCGCGCGGGATGATGGTCAGCGGTCGGCTCGCCTCGCTGCCGAGCACGGTCGCGCTCTCGAACCCGACGAAGCTGAAAAAAGCGAGCACCAGACCAAAGCGCAGCTGGTCGGCGGAAACCCCGGTCAGCCGAAGCTGCGCCGGATCGAGCGCCGGACCCTTGACGATAAGGGAGCCGAGGACGAGCAGCATGATCAGCGCGACCGTTATGACCCCGATCCACAGCGAGGTCCGCGTCGCCAGGCGGATGTCGCGATATGCCAGCGCCCAGGCGAGGGCGACAATGATGATGCTGAAGCCGACCGCGAGGTCGCGGCCGCCGGCGATGGCGGCGACGTCATGCACCAGCAACAGCAGATAATTGACCGCGCCGCCGATCACCGCTGCCGCGGTGAAGAGATAGGCGATGAGCAGCGACCAGCCGGCGACGACGCCGAGGGTCGGGCCGAGGCCTCTGCCGGCGAAAATATAGAGCCCGCCGGCGGAAGCGCCGCGGCTAGCGAATTGATTGATGCTCGCGGCGACGAGCAGCAAGGTGACGGTGGCGAAGACATAGGCGAGCGCCGTACCGTTGCCGGCCGATGCGAAGACCATGCCGATCGACAGCGCCGTCGCCCCCGCCGGCGCCACGGTTCCGACCGATTGGCCGACCACTTCGAACAGCGAGAGGTAGTTGGGACGCAGGCCCGTCGCAGCCGGCTCGCTGGGCGCCTGCGATACCGGGCCGGAAGAGGACAAGCTCATGCGCAGGACGCTCCAGGCAACGATCGCTTCCGCCGCGACGGGTGACGGCGACACTAGCGCGTTTTACGCGTAAAGCCACCGTGGCCGCCACGAAAAAACCGAAATCGGCTGCCCTAGTGGGCGCTGCAGTTCTCCTCGCGCGTGCCGCTTGCCGGCTGTGATAGACTTGACGCAATGACCTCGCTTCGATGTGGCCGGCGGTACTTGGAATTCAGCGCAGGGGGGATTCAGCGCATGGGCGAGACCGCTCGATGAGTGAGCGCCGTCGCGAGTTGCGTCTCGATCCGGAAGATCGCCGGCAGATGCCGGCAGCGCCAAGCAAGCCCAGCCGCGTCAAGCGCTCGGCGCCCAAGCCGCGCGCTGCTGTCAGCTGGCGGCGGCGTCTCGGCTGGGCGATGCTGCGCTGGTCGCTCGTCGCCGGCGTCTGGGGCGTCGCCGCGCTGAGCGCCGTCTTCGGCTATTTCGCCTTGACCCTTCCCGAGACGGGCGATTTGCCGAGCGCCGAGCGGCGGCCGAGCATCACGCTGGTGTCGAGCGACGGCGCGCTGCTGGCGACCTACGGCGATCTCTTCGGCGATCCGGTCAGCGTGCGGGAGATGCCGAGATACCTGCCCGACGCTGTCATCGCCACCGAGGACCGGCGCTTCTACAGCCATTTCGGCATCGATTTGCTCGGCCTCGTCCGCGCCGTCTTCATCAATCTGCGCGCCGGCCACGTCGTCCAGGGCGGCAGCACGATCACCCAGCAGCTCGCCAAGAATCTCTTCCTGACGCCCGAGCGGACCTTCGGGCGGAAGATCCAGGAGATGGAGCTCTCGCTCTGGCTCGAGCACAAATTCACCAAGGATCAACTGCTCGAGATCTATCTCAACCGAGTCTATCTCGGCGCCGGCACCTATGGCGTCGACGCCGCGGCGCATCGCTATTTCGGCAAATCGGCACGCCAGGTGACGCTTTACGAATCGGCGATCATCGCCGGGCTGTTGAAGGCGCCGACCAAGTTCAGCCCCGCCCGCGACCGGGAACGTGCGGCGTCGCGCGCCGAGCAGGTTCTCGCCAACATGGTCGATGCCGGCTTCATCACCCAGGATCAGGCGACGACGACGGCACAGCAGAGCGTGCGCCTCGCCGAGGTCACGTCGAGCCGCTCCAACAATCACTATTTCGCCGACTGGATCGTCGAGCAGCTTGCCGATTTCGGCGGCATCGCCAACCAGGACCTTACCGTCGTGACCACGCTCGACGCCCGCCTTCAGGCGGCGGGCGAGGCGGCAGTCGCCGAGACGCTGACGCGCGATGGCCAAAAAGCGGCGGCGGGGCAGGCGGCGCTCGTCGCGATGACGCCGGACGGCGCGGTGCGTGCCATGGTCGGCGGCCGCGACTATGGCGGCAGCCAGTTCAATCGCGCGACCCAGGCGCTGCGCCAACCCGGCTCCGCCTTCAAACCCTTCGTCTACCTTGCCGGGCTCGAGGCCGGGCTCAAGCCGAGCAATCACTTCGTCGACGGGCCGATCAGCATCGGCAAATGGCAGCCGCACAACTACACCAACCGCTATCTCGGCGACATCTCGGTCGCCGACGCTTTCGCCCAGTCGATCAACACGGTCGCCGTTCAGGTTGAAATGCGTGCCGGCGTGCCACGCGTCGTGGCTGCGGCGCATCGCGTCGGCATCACCGCCGAGCTGACCAACGATGCGAGCCTGGCGCTCGGGACGAGCGAGGTGACGCTGCTCGAGTTGACCGGCGCCTATGCCGTCTTTGCCAATGGCGGGATGGGCGTCTGGCCGCACGGCATCGCCGAGATCCGCGACCGCAGGGGCAAAATCCTGTTTCAGCGCAGCGGCAGCGGCCTCGGTCGCGCCATCGCCCCCGACATCGCCGCCGAGATGACCGAGCTGATGACTGGTGTGATGACGCATGGCACCGGCAAGGGCGCAGCGCTCGACCGTCCAGCCGCGGGCAAGACGGGAACGACGCAGGATTCGCGGGATGCGCTCTTTGTCGGCTTCACCGCCGATCTCGTTGCCGGGGTGTGGCTCGGCAACGACGACAATACGCCGATGAACAAGGTGACGGGGGGAACGTTGCCGGCACAGACCTGGAAGGCCTTCATGGTGGCGGCGAGCCAGGGCCTGCCGGTGCGGCCGCTGGCCAGTCCGCCGCCTGGGCTGGGGCTGCCACCGACGCTACCGGAGCCGAGCGGTCCGGTCGTCGCACGCGGACCGGGCTGGCTCGAGTCGCTGTTCGGCGGCTCGGCCGCCGAGCCCGCGCGTAGCACTGCGCGCGCGAGCCCGGCCTGGGCGCCGGCGCGTGGCGATACGCGCTAAATCGACGCGTCGCTAGAGGCGGAACAACCGGCCGAAGCCGGCGACCGGCTCGGCATAGCCGGCGAGCCGCAAGGCATGCCAAGCCATGACATGATTGCTCGATATCACCGGCTTGCCGAGCTGCGTCTCGATGCCCTCGATGAGGGCGGCGATGCGCAGGCTTGTGCAGGCGACGAAGACGGCATCGACCTGCTTTTCGGCGCCGAGCTCGCGGATCGCGGCATCGAGCGAGGCGGCCGAGATGCGTGCCACCTCGTTGTCGTTGCCGTTGTTGAACGAGCCCATCGCGACCACCGCGATGCCGCGCGCCTCGATATAGCGGCGCATCGACTGGTTGATCTCGTCGATATAGGGCGTCAGGAGCGCGATCCGGCGCGCCCCGAGCGCGCGCAGCCCGGCGAGCGCCGCGGTGATCGGTGTCGTGCACGGCTTGTCCGGCCACGCCTCGCGCAGCAGCGCGAAGACCCGTTCCTCGCCGATCACCATCGCACCGGAGGTACAGCCATAGGCGAGGGCATCGAGCGGAATGCCGGGCTTGATCAGCGCGGCGGTGGCGGCGATTCCGCTCGCCATCTCCGCCAGCGTCTCGGGGGTAATGGTCGGCGAGTTGTAGATGCGGCTCTCGTAGAAGGCGACGCCGTCGAGGCTCAGCATCTGCCGCCATTCATGCTCGATCGTCTGGTCGGTGGCGAGGACGACGAGGCCGATCGCGGCGCGCCGGGCGATGCCGCCATCGAGGGTGAAGGGAAGGTGTTGCCGATTGATGAGCAGCGTGTCGGTAGGGGCGTCGAGCATGACCGGTCTCCCGAAAGGCGATCTCAGTCTAGTCGCCGCAGGCAGGCTCGTCCAATCGCCCGGATGGTTGTGCAGCGGCGCCGCTCATCGGCGGGGAACGAAGTGTTTCGGGCGGCGGCCAATCCGTGGGGCGAGGGGGCGACGACGCTGGAATGGCATCAGCCTTCGCCATCGCCCTACCACACCTATGAAGAGCTGCCGAAATTCTCCTGACCGCCGCGGCAAAAGGGCGACGCCGGAGCCCGGTCACGGTTGCGTGAGCGATCACGACCGGCGTAGCGGCGATCGTTTCCCGCCTGTGCTATGGTTGCGCCATGACACGGGTTGTCCTGCCGTCGGTCCTGCGCAGCCTCTCGGCGCGCCTCCTCGTCCTCACGATCTTTTTCGTGATGCTCGGCGAGGTGATGATCTTCGCGCCCTCGGTCGGGCGCTTCCGGATAACCTATCTCGAAGGCAAGATCGCCGCCGGTCATCTCGCCGTCCTCGCCCTTGAGGCGACCCCCGACAATGTCGTCAGCCAGCCGCTTGCCGACCAGCTTCTCGCCCATGTCGGCGCGCTCGGCGTCGTCCTGCACAAGCGCAACAACATCACCTTGATGATCGACAGCGAGATGCCGCCCAAGGTCGATGCTACCTTCGATCTGCGCGAGATGCGCTTCATGCCGGCCATCCGCGAGGCATTCGTCACCCTGCTCGGTTCGCATGATCGCGTGCTACGCGTGCTCGATCAATCGCCCAAGGATCCGAATTCGACCGTCGAGGTATTGCTCTACGAAGAGCCGATGCGCAAGGAGATGTGGCAGTTCGGCATTCGCATTCTCGAGCTGTCGATCATCATCTCGCTGGTTGCGGCAGCGCTCGTCTTCCTCAGCCTGAAATGGCTGCTGGTGCGGCCGATGCGCCGGATTACCGCGGCGATGACGGCATTTCGCGCCGATCCCGAGGATGCCAGCCGCGACATCGTGCCGAGCGAGCGCAGCGATGAGATCGGCGTCGCGCAGCGCGAGCTGGCGGTGATGCAGGGCACGGTCCGGCAAGCCTTGCGTCAGCGTGCCCATCTCGCGGCGCTGGGCACCGCGGTGACCAAGATCAACCACGATTTGCGCGGCATCCTGTCGACCGCGCGGCTGGTCTCCGACGGGCTTGCCGACAGCGCTGCGCCGGAGGTGCGACGCGTCGTGCCGACGCTGGTTGCCGCGATCGATCGGGCCGTCGCCTTGTGCACGCGCACCCTCGACTTCACCCGCGAGACGCCGCCGCCGCTGGTCCGCGAGCGCTTCGCCTTCGCGGCGCTGGTCGACGATGTCGCGCAGGCGCTGGCCGTCACCCATGCCGCCAATCCGGCGCGCAACGACGATCCGCGCATCCGCAACGATGTCGCGGGCGAGCTGATCGTGGCGGCCGATCGCGACCAGTTCTACCGCGTCCTCTTCAACCTGTGCCACAACGCCTTCGAGGCCGCCGGCCTGCCGCCCAAGGCGCGCGACAATCTCTTTCAGCCCTTCACCGGCTCGGCGCGGCTCGGCGGAACCGGCCTCGGGCTCGCCATCGCGCGCGAGCTGATGCGCGCCCATGGCGGCGATATCGCCCTGGTCGACAGCACGGCGAAAGGGACGATCTTCCGGCTGACACTGCCACGCGAGGCGACGCCGCGCGGCGAATTCGTCCGCCGCGGCCGGGCATCCCGAAAGACTGCTGTTGCCGCCGGCCGCGCCCGGCGACGAATTGCGACGCGGCCTTAGATTACACCGGCCGCCCGCAACTCCGCTTCATAGGCCTGCAGCGTTTCGCCGATCAACGCGGCGATCTCGTCCACCTCCGTCGCCGTGACGATGAGCGGCGGCGTGATCATCAGCCACTCGCCGTATTTGCCGTTCGCGGTGCGGCGCGAGTAGAGCAACAGGCCGCGCTCGATGCCGAGCTCGATGATGCGATAGACGGCCTGACGTTCGGCCGGCAGCATGGCCTTCGTCGCCTTGTCGGCAACGATCTCGATAGCCAGCAGTAACCCCTTGCCGCGTACGTCGCCGAGGATCGCGCTCGTCGACCTCAGCGCTTCGAGCCGCGCCCGCAGCAAGCCACCCATCCGCTCGGCGTTCGCCATCAGATCCTGGGCCAGCATCTCGCCGACGACGGCATGGCCGATGGCGCAGGAGAGCGGGTTCGATGCGTAGGTGTGGCCGTGCAGAAAACCGCCTGATTCGGCGATCGTCTCGACCATCGCGGCGGGTGCGAGAACGGCGCCCATCGGCGTGTAGCCGGCGGCGATGCCCTTGGCGAGCGTCACCAGATCCGGCCGCCCCTCAGGCCAATGCTCGGCGGCGAGGAAGGTCCCGGTGCGCCCTGCGCCGCTCATCACCTCGTCGTAGATCAGCAGAACGCCGTGGCGGTCACAGATCTCACGCACGGCGCGATAATAATGGTCCGGCGCGACCAGCGCGCCGGTTGCCAGCCCACCGACCGGCTCCATGATGAAGGCAAGCACCGTCTTGGCACCTTCGCGGCGGATCGTCTCTTCGAGCGCGGCGGCGCAGGCGCGCGCGTAGCTGTCGGCGTCGTGATTCGGCGGCAGGCGATAGGTGAATGGCGCGGGGACCTTGGGCATCGCCGGCATCAAGGGCGCGAACATCGCCGTCGCCTGCGGATCGCCGGTGACGGAGGCGGCGCCGAGCGTCGCGCCGTGATAGCCGGGATCGCGGCCGATAATCTTCCAGCGTGTCGCCTCGCCCTTGGCGACGGCGTATTGGCGGGCCAACTTGATCGCGGTCTCGGTCGGGCCGCCGCAGGGCGCCCTTACCCTGATAGAAGACCTGGATACCGCCGCCACGCAGCGTCGTTCGCGCGGTCGGCGCTCTCTTCGTCTCGGACATGGCGGCTCAATCCAACAGGAAGGTTTGCGCCTTGAGATAGGCGCTTTCGGGTAGTGCGGGGTGGACGGGGTGATCGGCATCGGCGCCCGATGTGCGCAGGATGCGGGCATTGCGGCCGGTATCGGCGATGCCCCGTCTGATCGCCTCGGCAAAGGCCGCCGGCTCGGCGTTGTGGGAGCACGAGGCGAGGAAGAGGAACCCGCCCTTGGCGACGAGCGCACCGGCGAGATGGGCGAGCTTGCGATAGCCGCGCAGACCGGCGCCGACATCCTTCTTCGTCTTGATGAAGGCGGGCGGGTCGGCAACGACGATATCGAAGCGCTCATCCTCCTGCGCCAGCCGTTCCATCTCGGCGAAAGCTTCGGCGCGCCGGAGGGTGCAGCGCTCGGCGACCCCGTTGCGGATCGCCGCCTCCTTGGCGAGGGCGAGCGCCGGCTCGGAGCGGTCAATGCCGACGACCTCGCGCGCCCCGGCGAGGGCGGCCTGAACGGCAAAGCCACCGGCGAAAGTATAGAGATCGAGGACGCGGAGGTCGCGCGCCAGGCTGCTCATGAAATGGCGATTGGCGCGTTGATCGAAGAACCACCCGGTCTTCTGCCCGCCGAGGAGATCGGCGCTGAAACGGGCGCCATTCTCGACCAGTTCGACGGGGCCGTCGACGCTCCCCTTGGCAACGCGCACCTCGCTGCTCAGCCCCTCGGCGAGGCGGGCAGAGCTGTCATTGCGCAGGACGATGATCTCGGGGGCGAGCACCTGGTCGAGCGCCGCCAGCACATCCGCCTCGAGCAAAGCCATCCCGGCGGTGTTGAACTGGCAGACCAAAGCTTTGTCGAAGCGATCGACGACGAGGCCCGGCAGTCCGTCGGCCTCGGCATGGATGAGGCGATAGCACGGCTCGGCGAACAGCCGCTCGCGCAAGGCGAGGGCACGGCGCAGCGTGCGGACGAGAAACGTCCGGTCGATCTTCTGGGTCGCGTCGCGGCTCAACAGCCGGGCGCTGACCAGCGGATGCGAGTTGAAGGTGGCGACGCCGAGCCCCTTGCCGTCGGCCTTGCGCACGGTGACCAGACCGCCGGCCGGCAAGACCTTGGCCGCCGCATCCATCGCGATCTCGTTGGAATAGATCCAGGGATGGCCGCCTTCGGCGCGCTTTTGCCGGCCGGGGAGCAGGGTGATCGTCGGCCGCGTCTGGGGATTGTCGCTCATGGCGGCGCAGCATAACGACAACACGCCGCGCCGTAACCCCGGATCGTCGCCGGCGAAGCGACGGCGGCTTAACTCAGCCTAGAGTGACATGGCAGGAAGCGAGGCCGCGTTTCTCGAGATATTGCTGATGATAGTCCTCGGCGCGATAGAAGGTCTGGGCCGGCTCGATCGCGGTGACGATCGGCCGGTGGAAGCGCTTCGCCGCTTCGAGCCGAGCCTTGGACGCCTTGGCGGCTGCCTCCTGCAGCGGCGAGTGGAAGAAGATCGCCGAGCGGTATTGCGACCCGACATCGGGGCCCTGGCGGTTCAAGGTCGTCGGGTCATGGTTCTCCCAGAAGACGTCGAGGAGCTGCTCATAGCTCACTCTGGCAGGATCGAACTCGACCTCGACGACCTCGGCATGGCCGGTTTCGTCGCTGCACACGTCGCGATAGGTCGGGTTTGCCGTCAGGCCGCCGGCATAGCCGACGGCGGTCGAAATGACGCCGTCGATCTGGCGAAAGGCCGCCTCGACGCCCCAGAAGCAGCCCGCTCCGAACGTCGCCTTTTCCATGACGGTCCTCTTCCGGTTGTGGAAGATAGATAGGGATGCGAACGCCTCCGATCCATGACCGCTAACGTGCTCGTGACGGCGTCAAAAGCCGATCGCCGCGCCGGCCGGACGGCGCGCATCGTTGGCGCCGTAGAGCATGCCCGGCGTAACGCCGCCGCCATGGGTCGAATCGTCGCCGCCGACCGGAGCGCCTGTGCCGCTCACCGATTGCGGTCCGACCAGGATCGCTTCGGCGGCGCCCCAGGGCGCCTGCTCGGTGATCTTGTAGCCCATCTCCTCGAGCAGATGGACCGTGTCGGCCGACAACGCGAAGGGCTCGGCATAGATCGTGTCGGGCAGCCATTGATGATGGATGCGTGGCGCGTTGACGGCTTCGCTGATCGTCATGCCGTGATCGACCACGTTGGAGATCGTCTCGAGAGCTGTGGTGATGATGCGCGGGCCGCCCGGGCTGCCGACGACCATGAATATCTTGCCGTCGCGCAGGACGATCGTCGGGCTCATCGAGCTCAGCGGCCGCTTGCCCGGTTTGATGGCGTTGGCCGCACCCTGGACGAGGCCGAACATGTTCGCCGCGCCGGGTTTGGCGGTGAAATCATCCATCTCGTTGTTGAGGAAGAAACCGGTGTTGCCGGCGATGATCTTGGCGCCGAAATAGGAATTGATCGTGTAGGTCACGGCGACGGCGTTGCCTGCCTTGTCGACGACCGAATAATGCGTCGTGTTGCCGCCCTCATGCGGCGGGGTGCCGGCGGCGACGGCGGCGGAAGGGGTCGCCTGGCGATCGTCGATCCTGGCGCGAATCGCCGCGGCATGCCGTTCCGACAAGAGGTGATCGAGCGGGTTGGCGACGAAGGCGGGATCGCCGAGATAGGCGTTGCGGTCGACATAGGCATGGCGCATCGCCTCCACCATGAGGTGGATGCCGCGCGTGGAATGAAAGCCGAAATCGCCCAGCTTGTAGTCTTGCAGGATGGTGAGGATCTCGCAGAGCGTGGTCCCGCCCGAGCTCGGCGGCGGCGCCGAGAGAATGGTCACGCCGCGATAGGCGCAACGCACCGGCGCCGTCTCCTCGACGGTGTATTGCTCGAAATCGGCTTGCGCGAGGATGCCGCTTCGCGCCTGGCTGGCGGCGACGATCGCGCCACCGAGCTTGCCGCGATAGAGCGCGTCGGGCCCGTCTTTGGCGAGCATCTCGAGCGTCCCGGCGAGCTCGGTTTGGATCAGCCGGTCGCCCGCTCGATAAGGCTTGCCGTCCTTGAGGAAAATCGCCGCGACATTCGGCTCCTCCGTGAAGGCCTTCGTGCCCGTAGCGAGTATGTCGACATCCGCTTGGCCGAGGAGGAAGCCTTCCGCGGCGAGACGGATCGCCGGCGCCATGATCTCCGCCCGACCCATCGTGCCATAGCGGTGCAGCGCGGTATCGAGGCCGAGCGGCGAGCCGGGCACGCCGACGGCGAGATAGCCGCGCGTGCTGCGCCCGGGAACGACATTGCCTTTGGCGTCGAGATACATCGTCTCGCGGGCAGCGAGGGGCGCCTTCTCGCGGAAATCGAAGAAAGCATCGCGGCCATCGGCAAGATGGATCGTCATGAAGCCGCCGCCGCCGAGATTGCCGCAGCAGGGATGGACGACGGCCAGGGCATAGCCGATGGCGACCGCAGCATCGACGGCATTGCCGTCCGCCCGGAGGATATCGGCGCCGATCTCCGCGGCGATGCGCTGCTCGGCCACGACCATGCCGTTCTGAGCTGCAATGGGCGGCAGCGTTGCCGCGCGCGGATCATCGATGAAGAGGCCGATGGCAACGATCGCGCTTGCCGAGCCGATCAATCGCGCGATTATCCGTCGCTGCCGTCCTGTCGTCATCTTGCCCGTACCGTCATCTGGGGCCGTGACGATAGCGCAGCCGCCGAAGCGGCGAAAGCGCGCGGCGGTTGTTGCCGGCAGAAGGCCGCGGTGTCACTCTCGGGTCATGCTCCGACCCGGTCCGCGCAATCTGATCACCGATATCGACGGCATCCGCGTCGGCAATGCCGAGGATCACGATGCCTGGACGGGCGTCACCGTCGTCCTGCCGACCGAGCCGGCGGTCGCTGCGGTCGATGTGCGCGGCGGCGCGCCGGGGACGAGCGAGACCGATGCGCTCGACCCGACCTGCCTCATCGATGCTGTACATGCCGTGGTGCTGAGCGGCGGCTCCGTCTTTGGTCTCGACGCCGCCGTCGCGGTCGCCGCCGAGCTCGGCGCGCGTGGCATCGGCTTTGCCGTGCGCAGTGCGCGCGTGCCGATCGTCCCCTCCGCCATTCTCTTCGATCTGCTCAATGGCGGGATCAAGAATTGGGGTGCCGAGCCGCCTTATCGCGCCCTTGCACGGGCCGCTCTCGCCGCAGCGGAGGCGGCCGGCGGGTCCGGCGATTTCGCGCTCGGCAATAGCGGCGCCGGCGCCGGCGCCAAAGCCGGTCGCCTGAAGGGCGGACTCGGCAGCGTTTCGACGGTGCGTGACGATGGCCTGCAGATCGGCGCGCTCATCGCCGTCAATCCGCTGGGCAGCGTCGTCATGCCTGGCTCGGGCTGCTTTTGGGCTTGGCCGTTCGAGCAGGGCGGCGAGTTCGGCGGCCACGCGCCGCCGATGCAAGGAATTCCGCTCGATGCCGATATCGATGCGGCGCCGCCGGTTGCGAGCCCGGGAGGAAACACGACGATCGGCGTCGTCGCGACCAACGCCGTGCTGAGCAAGGTCGAGGCGCAGCGCCTCGCGATCATGGCGCACGACGGTCTGGCACGCGCCATCCGCCCGTCGCATACGCCGTTCGACGGCGATACGCTCTTCGTCCTGGCGACCGGCCGTCATGCGCTGGCCGAGCCGCGTCCGCAGGCGCTGGCCGCACTCGGCGCGATTTCCGCCGATTGCGTCGCCCGCGCAGTGGCGCGCGGCGTCTATGCGGCGGCGCCGTTGGGTCCCTGGCCAAGCTGGCGCGACGAGTACGGCAGACCGCGGTGATTGCTCGGCGCGGTGCCGGCCGATATCCTCGTCTCTCCCGCCATCTTTGGACGACGGCGATGCATCGATCAGCTGGTTTTCTCGTCACGCTTCTCCTCGTTCCGCTCGCCGCCCTACCGGCGACGGCGGCGCCGCGCGACCGCATCGTCGTCGGGATGGTGCTCGAGCCACCGCATCTCGACCCGACGCAGAGTCCGGCGGCGCCGATCAAGGAAATCCTCTATGCCAATGTCATGGAGGGGTTGACGCGGATCGACCAGAAGGGCGCGACCGCGCCCGATCTCGCCGAGAGCTGGACGGTCGCGCCGGACGGCCTCGCTTATACGTTCAAGCTGCGTTCCGGCGTCAAGTTCCACGACGGCGCGCCCTTTTCCGCTGCCGACGTCAAGTTCACCATGGAGCGCGGTGCCGCGCCCGACTCGGTCAACAACATCAAGAAGTCGCTGTTTTCGACGATATCGTCGGTCGAGACGCCGGATCCGCAGACCGTCATCCTCCGCCTCGCCAAGCCGGATTATCTCCTGCTCTACCGCCTCGGCCTCAGCGAGGCGGTCGTCTTCTCGCCGTCCAGCGCGGCCAATGCCAAGGCCAATCCGGTCGGCACCGGGCCCTTCAAGTTCGTGCGCTGGACCAAAGGCGACCGGATCGAGCTGACGCGCGTAGCCGACTATCGCGAGCCCGATACGACCGGGCTCAAGGACATCGTCTTCCGCTTCATCGCCGAGCCCGCGGCGATCGTCGCGGCGATGCTGTCCGGCGATGTCGACGCGTTTCCCAATGGCATTCCGCCGGAGAACATCCCGCAGTTCCAGGCCGATCCGCGCTTTGTCGTCAAGATCGGCCAGACCGAGGGAAAGACGCTGCTGGCGATCAACAACGGCAAGAAGCCGTTCGACGACCTCCGCGTCCGGCGCGCCATCGCCCATGCGCTCGACCGCAAAGCGATCATCGACGGTGCGATGTTCGGCTATGCCTTGCCGATCGGCAGCCATTTCTCGCCGCTCGATCCCGGCTATGTCGATCTCACGGGACGTTACCCGTACGATGTCGCAAAGGCCAAGGCGCTGCTCGCCGAGGCCGGCTTACCCGACGGCTTCAGCGCCACGCTCAAGCTGCCGCCGCCCTCCTATGCGCGGCGCAGCGGCGAGATCATTGCGCAGCAATTGGCCGCCATCGGCATCAAGGTGACGATCGAGCCGCTGCAATTTGCGCAATGGCTCGCCAACGTCTTCACCAATAAGGAATATGACCTCACTATCATCAGCCACACCGAACCGCTCGACATCGACATCTACACGCGGCCGGAATACTACTTCAACTACAGAAATCCGAAATTCAACGAGATCATAGCGAGCATCCCGGCGACGCCGGACGAGGCCGGGCGTAACCACCTCTATGGCGAGGCGCAGCGCATTCTCGCCGAGGATTCGGTGAACGGCTTCCTCTTCCTGCTGCCGAAGCTGGCCGCCTGGAACAAGGACATCTTCGGGTTATGGGAGAATAGCCCGATCCAGGCGGTCGACCTGACCAAGGTCGGCTGGCAGAAATAGAGGGCCTAGCGGCGGGCGATCGGCGGCATGAATTGCGGCTCGATGTCCCAGGGAAAAAGTATCCAGGTGTCCTGGCTCACCTCGGTCACGAAGCTGTCGACGAGCGGCCGGCCGGCCGGCTTGGCATAGACGGTGGCGAAATGCGCCTTGGGCAGAAGCTGGCGGACGACGCGCGCGGTATGTCCGGTATCGACCAGATCATCGATGATGAGATAGCCCTCGCCATCACCGTCGCCAACGATCCCCTTCAGGACCGTGACGTCTCCCTTCACGCCGCCGCCACCACCCTCGGTGCGGTCCTGATAGCTTGCCACGCACACCGTATCGACGAGGCGGACATCAAGCTCGCGGGCGACGATCGCCGCCGGCACGAGACCGCCGCGGGTGATCGCGACGATGCCTTTCCAGGGGCCGAGCTCGACGAGGCGCCAGGCGAGCGCCTTGGCGTGGCGGTGCAACTCGTCCCACCCCACCGGGAAGGTCTTGATCGGCGTGGGCTCGGCGCCAGTCGTCGGGCTGCCGGTCGTCGGTGCGGTGCTCATGTCGTGCGCTGCTCGCTTGCCGTCAGGAAGCATCCGTTGATCCGCCAGCTGCCGTCCGGTTGACGCTGCATGACGTAATGGGCCAGCGCCGGTACGCCATCCGGCCCGATCAGCTCGACGCGCTGGATGATCGTGCCGTCGACCGTTTCGATCTCGCCGAATTGCACATCGCGCGGGCGATAGACCGGCTGATAGCCGCTGCGCACCATGCGCATGAAATTGCCGGAGGATCGGAATTGCTGCTGGATCGTCGGCGAGGCGAGGCCGAATGCGGTTCTTTCGTCATCGCGCTGGAAGGCGGCGAGCTGCTCTTCGACGACGGCGCGGATCGCCGCGCGATCGGCGGCGCCGAGAGGCGTCGCCTCGTCGGCGCGCGCCGGCTGAACCAGCACGACAAGAACAGCGAGGAGAGGAAGGAACCGCATGTCGATGCCTCCTTATCGCGGATAGATCCGCACCTCGTTGCCGCCGGCATCGACGAGGGTACGCGCGGAGAGGCGGATGCGGTCGGGCGGCAGTCCCATGCTGGTAAGCGACTGGACGACGCTCTCGATGTTGCGCTTGGAGGCGGTGGCGCTCGATGCCGGCGCCCCGGGCGGCGACACGGCGACGACGTCGAAGGCGACATCCGGGCGGCGCTCGAGCGCTTCGTTGACGGCGCCGAAGAGCTGCTCTTCATAGGCGACGTCGGGTCGGTCGAAATGGATGGTGACGAGGGCGGGCCGGCTGCCCGCCGCCGCGGGGCTCACTGACGGGAAGCTCGGGCGTCCCAGCGTGATTGCCGGGCCGAGCGCGGCGAGCCGGCGATGCGCGGCGGCGACGAAGAGATTGCGGCTGGCGATTTCGCCGCTGATCTGAGAGATAAGTCGATCGACATTGATGCTGACGCGATTGGCGTCGCGCTCGAGCTGGGCAAGCTGGCGGCGTTCCTGGTCGTTCGTGTCCGGTTGGCCGCTCGCCGCCCGCACGGATTGCAGAATGTAGCTGACCAGGGTGGCGTCGCTCGTCGACCAGGTCGAGATATTGGTGAGGCGCGCGATATCCGCATTGGTGCGGTTGAGCTGGTTCTGCGCGTCGTTCCAGTCGGCGAGGAGCTGCGGGTCATTGGGCGTGCCGCGCGATTTGAGCCTCGTCTCGATACCCTCGGCACGTGTGTCGAGGTTGTTTGCCGAGTCGTCGAGCTGTCGGCGGACATCGGCGAGCTGGCGTGTTTGCCGTGCGACCTCGTCCTCGAGGCGCTGCAGCTGCACGCGCAATTCCGTCGCCTTGCGACCGACCCCGGGTACCGTCTCCGGCGCCTCGCTGGCAACCGTCGATACGCTCGACACGCCGCCCCCCGCCCCACTTGACGCGGGTTGCGACGCCGGGGAGCCGGCCACGGTGTCGGGCGGCGGCCCGCGCGGATCCTCGCCCGAAAGTGTGGGCCATAGCGTGTCGTTGGCGAAGGAGCAGGCAGCGAGAAGCAAGGGAAGGGCGAACGCCAGGCGGCGCAGATGCGGTGGCGACATGATAGTTCCTAACGCACCCCGAGCGAGCGACGGCAGGGTCGGCAATCAGGAAGTGCTCCCGGCGGTGCGCTGCCGTGCCGTGGCGCGATCCTACGCACCGCCCGGCCGCCGAACAAGTCCTCTCGCAAGCAGGCTGTAGCAGGCTCGACCGTCAGGGCGCGCCGGCGGCATTCGGTTCTTGCCATACGAGGTCGATCCGAGTAGGTTCCGCCGCCTCACCGGACACCGCTCCAGCGTCCGGTCGTGGCTTGGCGCCCGTAGCTCAATTGGATAGAGCACCAGACTACGAATCTGGGGGTTGGGAGTTCGAGTCTCTCCGGGCGCGCCATTTCTCTCAAGGACTTAGCGAGGCCGCAGATCTCCGAGCCGGCATCTGCGGCGAAAGCGCGTCAGCGCCGCAAATGGCGGATCAGCAATGCTGCGCCGATCAGCAGGACAACGCCGAGCCAGGAAATGTCGAAACTGAAGGCGTCGTGGGCGACGGAAACGTAAAGCGCGCGTCCCTTCAGGAAAGTCCATAGCGCATCCATGCTGTCCCCTCTCTGCGATCCCGCCGACTAGCGTTGGTCGGCGAGGCCGGCCGTGTCCAGCTTCACCATAATGGTCCGGCGATCGCCTCGGGAATTTCCACGGCTTGCCCGCATCTCTGCCTTGCATGATCGGGCTTGGCGCAGGCTAAGTACGCAGAGAAGCCGGGTCGAGGTGTCTTCATGCACCTGGCGAGTGGAGGAAACATGAGCGTGCGGCGCCCCTGGTACACAGTTCTCTACGTGCAGGTGCTGATCGCGATCGCGATCGGCATCGTCCTCGGGCATATGTACCCGGATACCGGCAAGGCGATGCGGCCGCTCGGCGATGCCTTCATCGCTCTCATCAAGATGATGATCGCGCCGGTGATCTTCTGCACCGTCGTGCACGGCATCGCCTCGATGAGCGATCTCAAGAAAGTCGGCCGCGTCGGGCTCAAGGCACTGCTCTATTTCGAGCTCGTGTCGACCGTGGCGTTGGTCATTGGCCTGATCGTCGGCGAAATCGTCCAGCCGGGCAGCGGATTCAACATCGATGTCGCCTCGCTCAACCCGAAGGATGTGGCGAGCTACGTCACGCGCGCCAAGGAGGAAAGCATCGTCGCCCACCTCATGGCGATCATCCCGAACACCTTCGTCGACGCGTTTGCCAAGGGCGACCTCTTGCAGGTTCTGCTGGTCGCGATCCTCACGGGCTTTGCCGTATCCCGGCTGGGTGCGGTCGGCGCCAGCGTCGCCAGCGCCATCGACAGCGCCGGCAAGGTGTTCTTCCGCATCATCGCGATGATCGTTCGCGTCGCCCCGATCGGCGCCTTCGGCGCGATGGCCTTCACGGTCGGTGCCTATGGTCTCGGCTCGCTGCAGAACCTTTTCCAGCTCATCCTTACCTTCTATGCCACGAGCCTGCTCTTCGTGCTCGTCGTGCTTGGCGCCGTCGCGCGCGTCAGCGGCTTCTCGATTCTGCGCTTCATCGCCTATATCAAGGACGAACTCCTGATCGTCCTCGGGACGAGCTCGTCGGAAACCGTGCTGCCGCGCATGATCCAGAAGATGGAGCGGCTCGGCGCCTCGAAATCCGTCGTCGGGCTGGTGATTCCGACCGGCTACAGCTTCAATCTCGACGGCACCAATATCTACATGACGCTGGCGACGCTCTTCCTGGCGCAGGCGACCAACACGCCTCTGACGCTCGGTCAGGAGCTCACCATTCTGTTGATCGCGATGCTGACGTCGAAGGGCGCCTCCGGCGTCACCGGCGCCGGCTTCGTCACGCTCGCCGCGACATTGACGATCATCCCGGACATCCCGATCCAGTCGCTCGCGCTGCTGGTTGGCATCGACAAGTTCATGAGCGAGTGCCGCGCGCTGACCAATCTCGTCGGCAACGGTGTCGCCACTATCGTGGTCAGCCGCTGGGAGGGCGAGCTCGATCGCGACAAGCTGCATTCGGCGATGGCGCATCCGGTCGAGCTGGGCGAGGCGCTCGAGGCCGAAACCGCCGAGCCGCCGCCTAGTCTGGCAGCGGAATGAACTCGCTCTCGCCGGGGACGGTGGGGAACCGCCCGGCTTGCCAATCGGCCTTGGCCTGCTCGATGCGATCACGCGAGCTCGAAACAAAATTCCACCAGATGTGACGGGGCCCGTCGAGCGCTGCGCCGCCCAGCAGCATCAGCCGGGCGGCGGTGCGCGCGACGACCACGATTTCCGTCACCGGGCGGAGAACCAGGAGCCGGCCCGGCGCGAATTCCTCACCGGCGATCGCCACCGTGCCCTCGACGAGATAGAGCGCGCGCTCCTCGGGCTCGCGCGGAACGGCAAGCACGGCGCCGGCATCGAGCGCGACATCGGCATAAAGCGTCTCGGAGAAGGTGCGGACGGGGGAGCGTGCGCCGAAGGCAGCGCCGATCAGCAGCCGCACATGCTTGCCCTCGCCGGCGACGATCGGCAGCGCGGCGCTGCCGTGATGGGCGAAGCCGGGTGCGGTTTCCTCGTCCCTCGTCGGCAGCGCCACCCAGGATTGAATGCCGGCGAGCCGCCCGCCCGCCGCCCGTATTTCCGGTCCGGTGAGCTCGGAATGGGCGATGCCGCTTCCGGCGGTCATCCAGTTGATCTCGCCGGGTCGGATCTCCTGCACGGAGCCGAGCGTGTCACGATGCAGGATCTCGCCGTCGAAGAGATAGGTCACGGTGGCAAGGCCGATATGCGGGTGCGGTCGCACGTCGATGCCGGTGCCCGGCGCGAACACGGTGGGGCCCATCTGATCGAAGAAGACGAAGGGGCCGACCATTCGTCGCTCGATCGCCGGCAGCACTCGTCGGACCGTAAAGCCGCCGAGGTCGCGGCTATGCGGGATGACGATGGTCTCGAGCGAGGCGGGCGCGGTTGGCGACGTCATCTCATCCTCTCTTCTCGATTGCGGATCGGGCGTCAGAGCTCGATCAGCATGGGTGCGAACCAGCCGATGAGCGCGAGGCCAAGGCCGACGAGGCCAAGACCTGCCGAGACGATCTCGAGCAGCACGATCTCGGTGATGATCGCCGCCGAGGCCATGACGATCGCCAGCTGCAGGGCGGCCGAGCTGTATTCGAACTCATGATAGACGGTGAGCTTGTGGTCGCGCAGCTCGGTCGTCGCCTTGGCGCGCTCGGCGAGCTCCTTGCGGCCTTCCTTGCTGACCGGGTCGGATTCGTAACGGTCTGCCGTCTTCCGCCACTCGGCGAGCTGCTTCTTGCGCGCCTCCGCCAGCTCGGCCGTGTCAGTCGGCAGCAGCAGCTGCGCGCTTTCGATAGCGGTGCGCAGCACGGTCGAGCGAATCGTCTTCGCCTGATAGAAGGCCCAGAGATCATTGGCCTCGATATTATAGGCGATCGAGGCGGTCTGTGCATGCTTGCCGGCCATCTCGGAAATCGCCAGCAAGGCGGCGAGCAGGATGATGATGAGGGCGGCGCGCTTGTTGTGCTTCTGGTGGGCTTCTTCGATTTTCTCGTAGGCCTCTTGTGCTTCCAAAACGATCTCCCCCGTAGTGATTTCCCGGCGTCAGGGCGCTTGCGCGGGCGCCGGTGGCGCCGGCTGAGCGGCGTGGCGCCTGTCGAACAGGTTGCGGACGACGACATAGAATATCGGGGTGAAGATCAGGCCGAAACCGGTAACGCCGAGCATGCCGAAGAAAACGGCGGTGCCGAGCGATTGCCTCATCTCCGCCCCCGCTCCGGTGGCGATGGCGAGCGGCACGACGCCGAGAATGAAGGCGAACGAGGTCATGAGGATGGGCCGGAGCCGTGTCCGCGCCGCGTTCTCCGCCGCCGCGCTCCGGTCGTTGCCCTCCTCCTCGCCCTGACGCGCGAACTCGACGATGAGGATGGCATTCTTCGCCGCGAGGCCGACCAGCACGACGAAACCGACCTGCGCTAGTATGTTGACGTCCATTGCACGGAACAACAATCCGCTCACCGCGGCGAGGAGGCACATCGGCACGATGAGGATGACGGCGAGCGGCAGCGACCAGCTTTCGTACTGCGCCGCCAGGACCAGGAACACAAAGACCACCGAGGCAGCGAAGACCAGGAGGCCGTTGTTGCCGGCGAGCTTCTCCTGGTAGGCGAGGTCGGTCCACTCGAAACCGAACCCGTCGGGCAAGCGTTCCGCGGCGAGCCTTTCTAGCTGTGCCAGGGCGTAGCCGGTGGAGTAGCCGGGCAGCACGTTCCCCTGCAGTTCGGCCGATGGGTAGAGGTCGTAGCGCGGTACGCGGTAAGGACCGGTGATGTCGCGGAACTCGGCGACCGAGCCGATCGGCACCATCTGCGCGCGATCGTTGCGCGTTTTCAAGTTCTTGATGTCACGGATGTCTGCGCGGTAGGGCGCGTCGGCCTGGGCGGTGACGCGGTAGGTGCGTCCGAGATAGTTGAAGTCGTTAACGTAGATGGAGCCGAGATAAACCTGCAACGCCTCGAAGACGCGGTCGGGCGTGACGCCGAGCATCTCGGCGCGCACCCGGTCGATGTCGGCATAGATCTTGGGCGTCCGTGTGTTGAATAGCGAGAAGACGCCGGTGAGGCCGGGGATCTGGTTGGCGGCGCCGATCAGGTCCTGCGTCGCTCCCTCGAGCGCGGGAAGGCCGCGGCCGCGCTTGTCCTGCACCATCATTTTGAAGCCGCCCGCGGTACCGATGCCGCGCACCGGCGGCGGCGGAATGACGATGATGAAGGCGTCCTCGATGACACTGAGCCGATGCCGCAGCTCGGCGATCATCTTCGTCTGGTCGAGGCCTTTCTCGGTGCGCTCGGGGAACGGCACCATCGGCGTGAAGATGGCGCCGGCATTGGGCGCATTGGTGAAGGTGGCGCCGTCGAACCCGGCGAAGGGCACGACGTGGGCGATGCCCGGCGTATCGAGGATGATCTTGGCGGCGCGCCGCACCACCGCGTCGGTGCGTGCCAGCGAGGCACCGGGCGGTAGCTGGATGACGGTAATGAGGTAACCCTGGTCCTGATTGGGGATGAAGCCGGTGGGGGCGCGGGCGAACTGCCAGAAGGTGAGGCCAATGAGTCCCGCATAGACGATGAGCACGATGACGGCGGCGCGCAGCAGCCGCCGCGTCAGCCCGCCATACCCGAGCGATAGCTTGTCGAAGACGAAATTAAAGCCGCGGAAGAAGGCCTGCACCGGCCGTGACACGAGCGAGGCCTTGGGGGGGTGCTCCTGGTGCGGCTTGAAGAGCAGGGCGCAGAGCGCCGGGCTGAGGGTGAGCGAGACGAAGAGCGAGAAGGTGGTCGAGGCGGCGATCGTCACGGCGAATTGCCGGAAGAACTGGCCCGAGATACCGGGGATGAACGCCGCTGGCACGAACACCGCCGAGAGCACGAGGGCGATGGCGACGAGCGCGCCGCCGACCTCGTCCATCGTGCGATGCGCCGCTTCCTTGGGACTCATGCCGAGCCTGAGATTCCGCTCGACGTTCTCGACCACAACGATCGCGTCGTCGACGACGATGCCGATTGCCAGCACCAGGCCGAATAGCGACAGATTGTTGAGCGAGAAGCCGAAGGCGGCGAGCACTGCGAAGGTGGCGATGAGGGAGACCGGTATGGCGACGATCGGAATGAGCGAGGCGCGCCAGGTCTGGAGAAAGAGGATGACGACGATCACCACGAGGATAACGGCGATGTAAATCGTCTTCTCCACCTCCTTGACACTTTCGGCGATGAACTCTGTCGGGTTGTAGACGATGCTGTAGGCGAGCCCGGGCGGGAAGCTGCGCGACAGTTCCTTGATCGTCGTGATGAGGCGATCCGCGGTGGCGAGCGCGTTCGAGCCCGGGCGCTGGAAGATCAGCATAGCCGCTGCCTGCCGCTCGTCGAGATAGGCGTTGGCGCCGTAGTCCTGCGCCCCCAGTTCGACCCGCGCAACGTCGCGGATGCGCGTCACCCGACCGTCGGGATCGGTCTTGACGATGATGTTGGAGAACTGGCGCGGATCGATGAGGCGTCCTAGCGTCTCGATGTTGAGCTGGAAGGCGCCGGGGTTGGGTACCGGTGGCTGGTTGAGGACGCCCGAGGCGACCTGAACGTTCTGCGCCCGGAGCGCCGCGACGATGTCGCCTGCAGTGAGGCCGAGCGTGGCTGCCTTCTCAGGGTCGATCCAGACGCGCATGGCGTAGTCGCGTGCGCCGAAGATGCGCACGTCGCCGACGCCGTCGAGCCGCGCCAGCACGTCCTTCACCTGCAGCGTCGCGTAGTTCGAGATATAGAGCTGATCGCGGGAGCCGTCGGGCGAGCTGAGGTGAATCACCATCAGCATGTCGGGCGAGTTCTTGCGCACGGTGACGCCGATGCGCTGGACATCCTGAGGCAGTTTCGGCGTCGCGATGGCGACCCGGTTCTGCACCAATACCTGCGCGATGTCGAGGTCGGTGCCGAGCGCGAAGGTGACGGTGATCGTCAAATTGCCATCAGCGGTCGCCTGGCTCACCATATAAAGCATGTTCTCGACGCCGTTGATCTCCTGCTCGATCGGCGTTGAGACGGTATCAGAGATGACCTCGGCCGAGGCGCCGGGATAGGACGTGCTGACGGAGATGGTGGGCGGCGCGATCTCCGGGTATTGCGCCACTGGCAGGGTGAAATACGCTGCCCCCCCGATGATGGTGAGGAACAGCGCAAGAACGGTGGCAAAGATCGGGCGGTCGATGAAGAAATGCGAGAGGTTCACCGGGGCGCTCCGCGTCAGCCGGACGTTGCAACGGCTTCGATCTTGCCCGGCTGCGGCGTCACCTTCGCGCCCGGCCGAGCCCGCACGAGTCCGTTGATGACGATCCGGTCCTTCGGGCCGAGACCCTCGCGGATGACGCGCAGCCCGTCGATCATCGGGCCGGGACGCACGACGCGCGGTTCGATCGTGTCGTCGTCCTTCACCGTCATCACGATCTTGCGCGACTGATCGGTGACGAGCGCGCTGTCGGGGATGAGGATCGCCGTGTAGCGTTCGGAGCCGGGGAGGCGCAACCGGCCGAATTGCCCCGGCGTGATGAAGAAGTCGGGATTGGCGAACACGGCCCGCGCGCGGATCGTGCCGGCGCCGCGATCGACGCTGTTATCGATGAAATCGAGAATGCCCTGCCGTTTCCACTGGGTCTCGTCGGTCAGACGCACCTCGGTGAGGAGTGAGCTCTCGCGAGTCGAACCGAGCCGGCCGCCGGCGACCGCGCGTTGATAGGCGAGATAGTCGCCCTCGCTCATGTCGAAGAAGAAGTGGATGGGATCGAGCGAGACGATCGTCGTGAGCAGCGTCGTCGTGCCGCTAGCGCCACCGTTGATGAGGTTGCCGATGCTCACCTGATGCCGGCCGACGCGTCCGGTTACGGGTGCGGTGATGTGGGTGAATTCGAGATCGAGCTCCGCCGAACGCACAGCCGCGCGCGCGAGCTCGAGCGCCCCGGTGGCACCGCGTGTCTCGGCGCGCCGTTCGTCGAGCGTGCTCTGGGGGGCAAAATCGCTGCGTCGCAATTCCGTCGTGCGCTGGAGTTGCGCGTTGGCGAGGTCAAGACGCGCTTGCGCCTGGGCGATCTGCGCCTGGGCGGAATCGTGGGCAATCTCGAACGGTCTGGGATCGATGACGAAGAGCAGGTCGCCCTGCTTGACGATATCGCCGTCCTGGAAATGGATCTCGGTGAGATAGCCGCTGACGCGGGCGCGGAGCTCGACGTAGTCGACGGCGGCGAATTGCCCGGTGAACTCATCCCATTCGACGATGTCACGCTGCAGCGGCACGCTCACAGTCACCGGTGGCGGCGCTGGCGCGGCGTTCTGCGCCATGGCGCTGCCGCGGCCGCTCAGGCAATAGAAGCTGGCCAGCGCCAATAGAACCAGTATCCCGCCGATCACCTCCATGAAGTGAGATATCGCACGTGGGCGCGCACTGGTCGCCAAACCGTGATCGTCGGACATGAGCGCCTCTCTTTCCACGATGCCGAACGAAAGCGCTAGCATGTTTGCGCTGCGATATGAATATAGACGAAAGAGGCTCGTCGTGGCGACGTTCGAACAATTCTCTTTCGTGTCGGTGTGCCGGGCGACGATTATCAGATGGTGAATTGATCACCATGGAGCGACCATGACTGAGATATCGGGCAAGCGCGCCTTCCTCGCGCTGCTGAAGCAGGAGGGCGTCGACATCCTGTTCGGCAATCCGGGCACCACCGAGCTGCCGCTGATGGACGCGCTCGCCGTCGAAAGCGGTCTGCGCTACATACTCGGCTTGCAGGAAGCGGCTGTCCTGGCGATGGCCGATGGCTATGCCCAGGCGTCGGGCAAGCTCACCGTCGTCAATCTTCACGTCGCGCCCGGCCTCGGCAACGCCATGGGCATGCTGTACGACGCGCAGAAGGCGGGATCGCCGCTGCTCGTCACCGCCGGTCAGCACGATCAGAGCTTCACCTTCTCCGAGCCGCTGCTCTGGGCCGATCTGCCGACGATCGCGCGCCCGCTGGTCAAGTGGTCGTCCGAGGTGCGCCGTCTTGCCGATCTGCCGCGCGCCGTCCATCGCGCCGCCAAGACGGCGCTGGCACCGCCGACCGGACCGGTCTTCCTGTCGCTTCCCGCCGACGTGCTCAATGAAGAGGCCGACATCGATCTCGGCGCGCCGAGCCGCGTCGCGCCGCGGTTGCGCGGCGACCAGGCGGCGATCGCGGCGGCGGCCGCGCTGCTCACCGCCGCCGAACGGCCGGTGCTGATCGCCGGCGACGCGGTCGCCCAGAGCGGCGCCCATGCCGAGCTCGTCGCGTTGGCCGAGCTGCTGGGTGCTCCGGTCTGGGCGGAGGGTGTGCCGAGCACCGCCTCTTTTCCCGCCTCGCATCCGCTGTTTCGCGGTGCGATGATGCGGTCGCAGACCGTCATCCGCGATATTCTGCGCCAGCATGATCTGCTCTTCTCGGTCGGTGGCGATCTCTTCACCTTGTCGTTGCCCGCCGATATCGAAGCGATGCCGCCGGATCTGCCGATCATTCAGCTCGACACCGATGCCTGGGAGCTCGGCAAGAATTATCCGGCGCGAGTCGCCATTCTCGGCGATCCCAAGGCGACCCTGCCCGAGATCACCGTGGCGGTCGCGGAGCGCATGAGCGCCGCGCAGAAGGCGCGCGCCGGCGAGCGGCTCGCGGCGTTGCGCCAGGCGATCGCGGCGCAGCGTGCCGAGCTCGTCGCCGCGGCGCGTGCCGATTCGGGCAAGCAGCCGATCCACCCCCTGGCCTTGCTGCAAGCGATAGGCGAGGCGCTGCCGGCCGAGGCGATCGTCATCGACGAGACGATTTCCTCCGGCGCCGGGCTGCGCCAGCTTCTCAAGAGCGACGATTCCGGAAGCTTCTACGGGCTGCGCGGCGGCGGCATCGGCTGGGGTCTGCCGGCGGCGATCGGCGTCAAGCTCGCCCAGCCCGGCCGGCCGGTGGTTGCGCTGATCGGCGACGGCAGCGCGATGTATACTTGCCAAGCGCTGTGGACGGCGGCGCATGATCGCATCGCCGTCGTTTTCGTCATCCTCAACAATTCTTCCTACCGCATCCTGAAACAGCGCACCAATGCGCTGAAGGCGCATGCCGCGCAGACCGATCGCTATGTCGGCATGGATCTCGACGACCCGGCAGTCGATTTCGTCGGCCTCGCCCGCTCGCTCGGTGTCGCCGCCAGCCGGGCTCGCACCATCGAGGAAGTGCTTGCCCAGCTGCGCGACGGCCTTGCCAGCGACGGGCCACTCCTCATCGACGTCGCCATCGATCGCTCGTTCAAGCCGGTCTGATACGACGGCAATCAGGTCTTCGGCGCCGCCACGAAGTCGTTGGTATAGAACTCCTCCGGCTTCATGTCGGTCTGCAGATCCTGATAGGTCTTCATCAGCTCGACCGTGTCCGCCCAGTCCTTGGCGGCGAACTGGCCGAGCGGCAGATCCTTGCTCGCCGGCGATTTGATCAGCCCGATGCCGACTTTGAGCTGCGCCAGTGAGAGCGCCGTATCGAGGTCCGGCTTGACCTTCTGGCCGGCCTTGATCGAGGCATCGGGCTCCTTCATCGCTGCATCGAAGGAGCGGGTCGTCGCCTTGACGAAACGGCGCACCAAATCGGGAT
>WNFC01004277.1_pt1 | contig 26377 bp, 20 predicted proteins | sample 5400541 | NCBI WGS metagenome assembly WNFC01 (sample SAMN13153342, study PRJNA577476) | soil metagenome | isolation source: 120 cm saprolite under Douglas fir tree site 2 hole 2 replicate 1 | place: USA:California | collected 2015-04-18 | reverse complement strand
AAGATGGGGGGTGTTGGGCAATCAATGCCCAACCATCTCGATCGCCATCACCGTAAGATCGTCGCTAATTGGCAAGCCTGAAGAGAAGCTGTGCACATCTTCCAACAATCGGCTGATCAAAGCGCCTGCCGGCAAATGATGCGATTCGCCTAATAGCGATCGCAGGCGAGCCGCGCCGTATTCAGTGCTCTGGTGGTCGCGAGCTTCAGACAATCCATCGGTGTAGAGCAGCAGCCGATCGCCTTTGTCGATCCTTACGCGGCTGGCGGTATAACTCTTTTGGCGAAACATACCTACCGGAAAGCCGGTTGAATCGATAGGCGAAACCGCTCCGTCGTGAAGGACCAGTGGAGGACAATGCCCGGCATTGCAGATTTCGACGTCGCCATCCGTGGAGGCTTTGCCGCAAACGAGCGTCGCGTAGTACGGGCGCATCGTCGTCTCGGCAAAAATTTGGTTAGCGCGCTCGACCAGCTGAGCCACACCCAAATCTCCGCCAATCAGGCTACGAAAGATTGCGTGCAGCCGGCCCATCAAAAATGACGCTGCCACTCCCTTCCCGGAAACGTCGCCGATCAGAAAATAGAGGTCGCCTTTGTCCGTGCTCACTAAATCGCAATAGTCACCGCTGACTGGCCCGGCCGGCTCATAGCGATAAGAAACTTCCCAGCCGTTGAACTTCAAGTCCTGCTTTGGGAGCAAGTCGCCTTGCACCAGCCAGGCGCGATCCAGATCCTGTTGCAGTTCTTCCAGTTGTTCCGGAGTCAGGCACCGCAGACAGCTCTGCGCCAGCGGATCCGCGTTCATCGCTGCCTGGCCAATCAGGTCATGACACACCTGGCAGACGCCGTAAGAGTCGGCCTGGCCGAGTCGTTCGATGGCGGCTTTGACTTCGCGTAAAAGGCTGTGCAGTTGAAAGGTGTCCGCAGAGTCTTTCGTGGACGCTTCCAAACGTTCCTGCCAGTTGATTAACTCATCGCGAAGATCGGGCGGTGCGATTTGAATGACGGCGCTCATCACTTTCTCCCTTTGGTTCGGGTCCTTGAAGGCCCCTGGTTCCTGAATGCAAACGGCTTAAGAATTATACGATTCTAAGTGCGTTTTCGTTCAGAAAATCGAAGGTATTTTAAGGCCGGTTGGGAAAGAAAATCTATCCGGTTTTTGCGGCAGAAGCCCGAGCGTGAGCGAGGGCAACTTTGTTGGAAGAGTGTTGTCATCGACACGAAACGTTCTCCCCATCTCCCTGACCGCCCCACCCCAACCGGGCTGCCCGGTTTGGGACCCCGGGGTTGGGCTTCTGACACTGTGCTAAAACTGTTGATAAACCATGTACAGTCCGCTCTTGTGAATGATTCGGCAGTTGAAGCAAGTCTCTTCAGAACTGATCACGATCGTGCCGGCGGGCGCGCGCGCTCCTTCATCCAGATGGATGAAGTCCGCGCGGTTGCGACCTTCGACTGCCGCGTACCATAAACCGTCCATGTAAACCGGGCCATTGCCTCCGTCCAGCAGATAGATGGGTTTGTTCGGCTGCTTGAGCGCTTCGTCGTAAACGATCTTGTAATCAACGTCGAAGTAGAAATCCCGCTTCGGTCCCTCGCGGCGAAAAACCTTCTGAAAATAAATTGCCTGGAGCGCGGACGCGAGCAGCAGGACGGCCAGGATCGATCGCCGCGCAGTCGGAGATAAAGTTCGAGCCGCGTCTTCATTGCTCCTGATTGCAATAAGGCGCTCGAGGAGAAATTCCAGCGCCGGAATCATCAGCACTAGCAGAAAAACCGGGTACGCGATCATTCGCAGCGAATGAAACTGATCGCCTGTGAGAGAGCCGGGAATCACGGAAACCAACGTTCCGTAGATGACAAAGCGCCACCAGGGATCGCGCCAGTGCCGCACGATCACGACGACCAGCCCGATGACGACCAGAATGAAAGCTCCGATCAGGAAGCTTCCGAGCGAACCCGGCACGTGATGACGGGGATTGCCGTCGCCGTCGAAAAGCAAACTGATCAGGCTGAAGTCTGCCAGATATCGCCGGGTAAACATTGGGACAATTTCGCGCCAGGTTGATTCAGGTTTGACGTACGAGATCAGATAGAACCTTTGCGTCAGGACGCCTGGATGCCCTGACTTGAAGATCAACAAAGGAATCAGCGTCACGACATACACAGCCCAGGTTTTGAGCACGCTGACAAAGCGCTCGTAGTTCGTCGCAAAGATCAGCAGGCCAAAGGCCATCAGCATTCCCAGCAGGCGTCCGATCGAATAGGTATAGGTCACAAGCGCCAGGGTTGCGGCGATGGCCAGGACGTTCGGCCATTCCCATTTCTCTTTTCGCTGCGCGTAATAAACTGCGAGCAGGAACAGCACCACGGCCATCGGGTAGAAAAACGTTTCGAGCACGAGCCGGCTGACTTCGAACAACCAGGGCGTCAGCAAAGCAAGCGCGGCTACGATGATTCCGATTCCTTTTCTTCCCGAAATCTGTTTGGCCAGAAAACCGAGCAGCAGACAGGCGGCAAAGACCCAGGCCGCGCTGAATATTCGCGCCGCCAGGATGCTGGGTTTGATAAAGAAGAAGAGAATCGAGAGCAGGTAAATCTGCGTCGGGTTCGCCCACTGGGTGAAGCCGCCGGTATAGAACTGAAAGAAGAGGGGGAAACGCACGCCGGACTCGCCTGCGCCAGTGTGCGCGATCAGGTAGGCGTTATAAGCGACGCCCGACTCGTCAACGTAAAAGCCCGGCGGATTCTTTGATAGTCCATTCGCGTAAAGCAGGAACAGGAGGACAACGACGAGCAACGCCACAGCCAGGCGAATGAGAGTGGTTCGCTTTACCATCCGGCGCCGGAATATATTTCACGTTTCGGTATCGAGTCAATAATTGGGGGGGTGGGTCAGCGTAAGAGTCCTGTTCGTGCGATTTCGTGTGATTTCGTGGATCGTTCTGGCTTAATCCTTAGCAACATACGCAACGAACCTAAGACACTACTCACCGCATGCGTGGTTCGACAAAGCTCTGGCGCTGGCAGCATAATCCGTTCATGTCCTACTTGAGTGAAAATGTTGTGCTTGATGCTTTGCGCCAGATCAAAGATCCTGATCTGCACAAAGACATCGTCGCGCTTGGCTTTATCAAAGATTTGAAGATCGACGGCGGCGAGGTTTCGTTTCGCATCGTCCTCACCACACCCGCGTGCCCGGTCAAAGCTGAGATGGAGACTGCTGCGCACGACTATGTCGGCGCGATCCCCGGCGTGCAATCCGTCAAGGTAACCATGGATGCGGAAGTGCCGAAAGGCCGCGGCATCGGCGACAAAGTTTCCGTGCCAGGCGTCAAGAACATCGTAGCGGTTTCGTCAGGCAAAGGCGGCGTCGGCAAATCAACGGTCGCCGTGAATCTCGCGGTCGCTCTGGCCCTGGACGGCGCGCGCGTCGGTTTGATGGACGCGGATGTTTACGGACCGAACGTGCCGATCATGCTTGGCGCCGGTCAGGCGCGTCCCGAAGTTGAAGGCAACAAGCTGATTCCCGTCGAAGCTCACGGCGTGAAACTGATTTCGATGGCCGTGCTACAACCGGGCGACAAACCTCTGATCGTGCGCGGTCCGATTCTGCACGGACTGGTGAAGCAATTTCTTTCCGACGTGAAATGGGGCGAACTTGATTACCTGATCGTGGACATGCCGCCCGGGACCGGCGACGTGCAACTGAGTCTCGCTCAGCTTGTGCCGGTGCAAGGCGCCGTGCTGGTGACGACGCCGCAGGAAGTCGCGCTCATCGACGTGCGCCGCGCGCTGCGCATGTTCGAAACGGTCGCGGTGCCGGTGCTCGGCGTGATCGAAAACATGTCTTACTTCATCGCCCCTGACACGGGGAATCGCTACAACATTTTTGGCGAAGGCGGCGGCGAACGGCTGGCCAACCAATACGGAGTGCCGTTTCTCGGCTCGGTTCCGATGGGGATTGAAGTACGCGAGGGCGGCGACCGTGGCGTCCCCGTCGTGGTGGGTCATCCGGAATCGCCACAGGCTCAGGCCTTTCGAAAAGTGGCCGAAGAAGTGGCCCGCCAGGTCTCGATTGAGGCCATGAAACCAGAGCTTGTCGTTTTGAAGAAATCTCAGTAAGATGACTCTGGAATTATCGTCGTAAGCAATCAAAAAGAGGAGTTAAGATAAAGATGTCAGCTAACCCAGCAACTACCACGCCCACAGCAACCGGAGCGCCCGCGGCGCCGGCGATGAATCTGCACGTCACCGAGCCGGCGGCAGGCGAGATTAAGAAGTTTATGACCAGCGAAGAGGGTCTGCCGGAAACCGCGGGCCTGCGCGTGCGGGTCGTGCCCGGCGGCTGCTCGGGATTTCAATACAGTTTGAATATCGAAGAAGAGTCGCGCCAGGGCGATTTCATTCTCGACGAAAAGGGCGTCCGCCTGTTCGTCGATATGTTCAGCGCGCAATATCTGAACGGAGTCGAGATCGATTACGTGACCAACGTGATGGGCTCAGGCTTTACGTTCAAGAATCCGAACTCAACGGGAAGCTGCGGCTGCGGCTCTTCGTTCACAGCGTAAACGGTTGTTACAGAACCGGGAGCGGACCGGGGTCCCCGCGCGGGCAGCCCGCGTGGGGTGGTGGATGCGACCGGATCATAATTCTCTTAAGGTAAAAAGGCTCGGCCTATTTCAGTTGGACTGAAGGCCGAGCCTGCTTTTGTTTACGGCGTTCTTGTTTTTCTGCGAACGCTGGACTTTGAGCCCTCCCTTACCGCCCCCACCCCAGCCGGCCTGCCCGGCTGGGGACACCGGGTCGGGCTTCTGACACGTTATCTCTCACGCCGCCGCGCCGCGGCGAAGTCGCTCAATCTGCTGAATGCGACCGACGAACGCTTGCGCTCCGGCAGACTGAAACATTTCCATCGTCTCGACTTCATCATCAGTCACCGGCGTCAAAGCCAGGTCGGTGTATTCACTCCGTCGCGGATCTTTTCGCAGTTTGCCGTACATGCGATAAAGCCGCAGATAGAGATGCGCCCATTTGACCTGTTTCCAAATCAATTCGGCGGCGACCTTCGGATAGAAGACGAGCGGTGATTCGCGCGGCACACTTGATCTGCGATCGCGGCGAAACTTCAGGCGCAGAAAGCCGCCCTCGAGGGGATGAATTCCTTCGATGCCGATGCAGCCCTTGAACCAGACGATCAGGAACAGAGCTTTACCCGGACTGACTCCGGTGGCCATCGCCCGCTTGAGCACGGTCTCAATGTGTTCGTCCGTGTAGTAAGTCTCCCAGGCTGATCGATAGACGCCTTCCCACTCCGCTTTCGACATGCGCTGATGCCCGACGACCGCGTGATTGAGGTCGTACTTATTCACATCCGGATCCATCCACGTTCCGGCGTTGTGGAGATTGCGATGATCTTCGGAACCGGGCAGCGGCGTGAGATAGAAAAACTCCAGCAGATCGACGGGCAGCTCTTTCTGGATCACGCGGATGTCATGCAGGATCGATTCCGGCGTGTCGTTGGGAAACCCGAGGATGTAGCCGCAGTAAGTCAGGACTTTCGCCTGCTTCCAGGCGAGCAGCATCTTGCGATATTCAGTGATCTTGTTCTGCTGCTTCTTGGCGCCGAGCAGGCTTTCCGGATTGATGTTCTCCAGTCCGATAAAGACGCGCTTGACGCCGGCCCGCGCACATTTCTCAATAAAGTTTGTCACGCGGTGACACAACGTATCGACCTGGATGATGAAATTGAATTGCAGGCCTTCGTCTTCGCGAAGCTGAATCATCCGATCGAGAATCGCTTCCCAATTCTTGTTGCGCGCAAAGTTGTCGTCCGTGATGAAGAAGCGATGGATGCCCTGGGCGAGATTCGCGCGCACGATGCGCTCGCAATCATTCGCCGAGCGGTAACGCGACTTGCGCCCCTGCACGTTGATGATGGTGCAGAAACTGCATTGATAAGGACAGCCGCGCCCGGCATCTAGACTCGTGTTCGCACCCGCGGTCCGCAGAATCCTCTCCGCCGGCAGCAGAGGCATCGCGGCGCCTTCAAGGTTCGGCAAATCATTCATGAAATTGTAGAGCGGCTTGAGCCGGTTCGTCGCGGCGTCACGCAGAACCTCTTCCAGACGGCCTTCGGCTTCGCCGGCAAAGAGCGACACTCCCAGCTCCTGCGCGCGGCGCACATCGGGGTCGAGTTTGGAGAGCATCGCAATCGTTCCTGAGACGTGAAAGCCGCCGATCGCGACTGTGATGCCGCGCTGGCGCAACGCGGCGGCGAGGTCGAGCGCGCGCGGAAACTGGTTCGATTGCACGCCGACCAGCATTACCATGGCGGCGTCAGCGCCTTTCACCAGCGATGCGATCTTTGAGGGGCGGATGCGCGTGTTGGTTTCGTCAAAGGCGAGGATTTCGAGTTCGACATCATCACCGAGGACCTTATGTTCAGCGCATTCGAGCGCCAGGCCATACAGAACTGCGAGCGAGTTCGAGGGAATCGCGGATCGAAGCCACTGAATCACGTAGCCATCGTCGTCATAGTGGGACGGCTTGATGAGCACCAGGCAGAAACGTCGCTTGTGATTGGTCATGTTTCAGTGTCAGAAGCCCGCGCGTAAGCAAGGGCAACTCTTGTGTTGGTCGACGATCGATGTCAAGCGTGCCGACGAGTACTCACGGGACTGGCGCTCCCTCACCGCCCCACCCCAGCCGGGCTGCCCGGCCGGGACCCCGGAGTCGGGCTTCTGACACTACTGCTTACGAACCAACTTCCATCCCGAAGGAAGTACCGCCGCGGCCAGCACAATCTTGATGATGTCGCCCGGGATCATTTTCACTACGCCATTTAGCAGAGCCACCATCGGGGGGGTGTGAAACGCGAATGATAACCAGGCCCAGCCGCAAAACAAGATCACGGCAGAACCGATCGCCATCGCTGCCGCGGCCGAAAAGAAGCGGCGATCCCAACCATGCTCGGAAAACGCGCCGGTGACATAGGCAGCCGCCGGGAAGGAAATCAGATAGCCTGCGGCGGGTCCGACCAGATGCGCCAGTCCGAAGTGGCCGCCCGCGAAGAAGGGAAGTCCGCTCGCGCCCTCGACGAGATAGGCGATGATTGCCATTGCCCCCAGACGCGAGCCCAGTAGCGCGCCCGTGAGCAACACGGCAAACGTCTGGCCGGTAATCGGAATTGGCCCGATCGGAATCACGACCTGCGCGGCTGCGGCCGTGAGCAAACTAAAACCGATTACCAGACCGACCTGCCGCACTACATCGAGCGGCGCAAGAGCCACGCCCAATAATGTTTCGCTCTTCGCAGCAAATGTATTCATGCTTCTTTCTCCGGCCGTCTATCTCTTACACCAGCTCTTAAGGCTTAACGCACAAGACCGGACACGGCGCGTTTCTGAGGATGAACTCCGCGGTGTCCGTGATGCCGGCATTGCCAGTTGAACAAAGCGCCGTGGTCATGGCCACCAGATCAGCCTTGTCGCGTCCCGCATGTTCGACGACCGCCTCACCAACGCCGCCATGCAGACGCCGAATCTTGTCGAGCGATTCCGACGCGCCGGCTTCAGCAAAAAATCTTTCCAACGTGGCGCGGCCGCCATCAGCCGGCTCTTCGTCGCCTTCGTCAAAAACGCAGAGCGCTTCCAGTTTCGCTTTGGTCCGTTTGGCAATCGACGCCGCCAGCGGCAGTATCTGTTTCGAACTCTCCGCCAAATCCGTCGCATAAACGATCCGCTGAAAACGATCGATGGGACGCGTGGTGCGGCGCGGGCCGTAGAGCCGGGCAATGATCGTGGGAATCCTGGAATCACGGGCCACCTGCTCAGCCACGCTGCGCCCCAGGAAAAACTGGCCGACGTCCGAGCGTCCATGCGAAGCCATGACGATCAGATCGCAACCGCGTGCTTCCGCATCGCGCATAATCACCTGCGCCGGATCGTTGTCGCCCTTCGGAATAATGGTTTGAATTACCCGGACCGCCGACGCGCCCGTCGGTAGCCCGGGAAATTCGTATCGCGAAGTCTCGGTGATGTGCGGATCGCCGCCGTCTGAGATATGAATCGAATGTACGGTCGCCTCGAACTGCGCAGCAACGGCCACGGCCAGCGGGAAGGCGCTGTTGGCGACTGCCGAAAAGTCCGTTGGAAACAGAATCGATCGAATCATAAGAGTAAGCAGTGAGTGCTAAGCAATGAGTAGTTACCTGCTCAATCAAAGGCTTCTCACTGCTTACCCACCAAGTTGGACGAATCTTACTTGACCAGAGGCCGCGCGGTCTAGTTTTCCCCGCCAATGCGCATCTTGTGGAATGACCGCCAGACAAAATACATCGACACGAGGAAGAAAGCGCCGGCCAGGATGTGGCTGGCCAGCGGACCATTTTTGCCTAACTGGCCGGTCTCGCTGCCGATGCTAACCGCCAACTCAACTGCCAGCAGACCGAACAGCGTCGTGAACTTGATCACCGGATTCATCGCCACCGACGAGGTGTCCTTGAAAGGATCGCCGACGGTGTCGCCGATCACCACCGCATCGTGCAGCGGCGTTCCCTTCTGTCCCATCTCGACTTCGACAACTTTCTTTGCGTTGTCCCACGCGCCGCCGGCGTTGGCCATGAAGATCGCCTGATACAGACCGAAGATGGCGATCGAAATCAAATAGCCAATGAAGAAGAACGGCTCGACGAACGCGAAGGCGAGCGTCGCAAAAAAGACCCCCAGGAAGATATTGAACATTCCTCGCTGCGCATACTTCGTGCAGATTTCCACGACCTTCTTACTGTCCTCTACGGAAGCTTTGGCGACGCCATCCAGCTTGATGTTCGCTTTGATGAATTCAACCGCGCGATACGCGCCGGTGGTGACCGCTTGAGTGGACGCGCCGGTGAACCAGTAGATCACCGCACCGCCCATGATCAGACCCAGGACAAATGGCGCGTGCAACAGCGAGAGGCTCTCGGTGTTTCGGCTTAGCCCTTCGGTCAACGTCATGATGATCGAAAAAATCATCGTCGTAGCTCCGACCACCGCGGTGCCGATTAGCACCGGCTTGGCGGTTGCTTTGAAGGTATTGCCGGCGCCGTCGTTTTCTTCCAGCAAATGCTTGGCGCGCGCGAAGTTCACGACCATGTTTTTTTCGCTCTTCAGCTGTTCGACGATATTCGGCTGTTGTTCGATCAGCGAAAGTTCGTAAACCGACTGTGCGTTGTCGGTGACCGGGCCATACGAATCTACGGCAATCGTTACCGGGCCCATGCCAAGAAATCCGAAAGCAACGAGACCGAAGCCGAAGACAGGCGCGATATGCATGGTCCCGGAAGAGACCATCAAGGCGTCCAATCCCATGGTGCTGAAAAGGAAGGCGATTCCCATCAGGCCGACGATGCTGATACCTAACCAGTAGGCTGAGAAGTTGCCCGCGACGAAGCCCGACAAAATTCCGAGCGATGCGCCGCCTTCCTCAGCCGACTTTACGACTTCCTTGACGTGTAGCGAATTGGTGGAAGTGAAGACCTTGACCAGTTCGGGAATCACCGCCCCCGCCAGCGTGCCGCAGGAAATGATCGTCGCCAGTTTCCACCACTGCGTCGAGTCATATCCCAACACCGGAATAATCAAATAAGAGACGACATAAGTAGCCGCGATGGAAACGATCGAGGTGAGCCACACCAGAGAGGTCAGCGGCGCCTCAAAGTTCATGTCGTCGACGTGCGCATAGCGTGCTTTGGCGATTGCGCCATTCACGAAATACGAAAGCGCGCTGGAGACCAGCATCATGATGCGCATCACGAAAAGCCAAACCAGCAGCTGAACCTGCACCTTCGGGTTCGGGACGGCCAGCAGGATGAAAGTAATCAAAGCCACGCCGGTGACGCCGTAGGTTTCAAAGCCATCGGCGCTGGGCCCGACTGAGTCGCCGGCATTGTCGCCGGTGCAATCCGCGATTACGCCCGGATTACGCGCGTCGTCCTCCTTGATCTTGAAGACGATCTTCATCAAGTCGGCGCCGATGTCGGCAATCTTGGTGAAGATGCCGCCGGCGATTCGCAGCGCCGCCGCGCCCAGCGACTCGCCGATCGCGAATCCGATGAAGCACGGCCCGGCATACTCACCGGGAACGAACAGCAGAATGACGAGCATGATCAACAGCTCAACGCTGATCAAAAGCATGCCGATGCTCATGCCGGCTTTCAATGGAATCGCCGAGATCGGAAAGGGCTTGCCTTCGAGACTGGCGAACGCGGTGCGTGAATTCGCGAAGGTGTTGACGCGAATGCCGAACCAGGCCACGCCGTAACTGCCGGCGATGCCGACCAGACTGAACAGCAGGATCATCGGCAGCGTAACCGCTACCGAGTGTCCCGGCACTGGTCGTAGAACACCGAAGTACGCAATCACGATGGCCGCGATGAACACCCAAAGGATCATTATGAATTTGCCCTGAGTGATCAGGTAGGTCTTGCAGGTCTCATAAATCAGCTCTGAGATTTCGCGCATGGCGCGATGCACGGGCAGATTTTTCAACTGAATGTAAATTACCAACCCGAACATCAAGCCGAGAAAACAAAACAGCAAACCGACGAGCAGCAACCGATGCCCATCGATTCCGAGAAACGTCACGTCTGACAAGTCAGGCAGCTTGAGTGCGGCCTCACCGCCCTCGCGCGGCGAGCCGAAAACGGCCGGGGCGCCAAGCACGCAGCCGATGATTACAAATAAGAAAGTTAATAGGCGGCGACCCGTCGCCGTGGCAAAGTTCGACATTAAATTCACTAGTAAGAGAATCCTTTCGGTTTCGTTTATGCGATTAGCGAGATTACAGCTGCGCTGAAAAGCCGATTATTATTGCCGACACGAAGCAGCTTTGTTCGTGCGATTTAGTGTGGTTTCGTGGATCGTTCTTATGTAATCCGCAGAAACACACGAATCGAAACTCAGACACTACCTCAGATGGCAGAGGCCCTTACGCTTCAGCGAGCGCGGGATCCGCGGGTAAATCAGTTTGCCTGCGGCCACCGATCCATTTGCGCACGGAATCAATCAAGACAATCACCGCCGCCGTCATGATCAGCGCCGTCAGCGAAGTGTTGATATAGCCCTGCGTCGTTGACGCGGGGTTCTGCGCCTGCGGCCAGAAGATGTCGCGAATCGATTCGTAACCGGCGACCAGCGTGGTCGTCGCGACAAACGAGAGCGGCGCAATCGTCACCCAACAGTAGCGCGCTTTGCCCATATTGATGATTACTGTAGTAGCGACGCACAACGCGACCGCGGCCAGCAGTTGATTAGCGATGCCGAACATTGGCCAGATCGTTGAGATCGATCCGCTCCAGATAAACGCCGTCCAGGCACACACGATCACGGCACTCGTGAGAATCGATCCGGGCAGCCAATTCGGTTGTTCGAGCTTTCGATAGAATCGCCCGCCGAATTCGCCCAGCAGAAATCGAGCGACACGTGTCCCCGTATCAATCGTGGTGAGGATGAACAGCGCCTCAAACATGATTGCGAAGTGGTACCAATACTTCATCAAGCCGCGCAGCCCGGGAATACCGTCAAAGATCTTCGCGATGCCGAGCGCCAAAGTCACCGCGCCGCCCGTGCGTCCGCGCAAATTCTTCTCGCCGGATTCCTGTTGCAGGTGATCGATTTCCTGCGGCTGTAGGTTGAAGCCCTGCGCGGTTTCCTGATCGACCATCCGGACGTACTTGGCCTTTTGCGCGTCGGTGGTTTGCTGCGTATTGATCGCGAAGTAGTCGCCCGGAAAAAGCGACGTCGCAGCGATCAAGGCGACCACGCCCACGACGCCCTCCATCAGCATCGCGCCGTAACCGATCATCCGTGCGTCGGTTTCCTTCTTAATCATCTTTGGCGTGGTGCCGGATGAAATCAATGAATGGAATCCGCTAATTGCGCCGCACGCGATGGTGATGAAAACGAATGGATAGACCTTGCCGGGTATGACCGGCCCGCCTCCGCTGATGAACGGCGTTAGCGCGGGCATCTGCAAATTCGGATGCACGAGCATCACTCCGATGATCAGAAACGCGACCGTGCCGATCTTGAGATATGACGAAAGGTAATCGCGCGGGCAAAGCAGCAGCCACACGGGCAACACCGAAGCGACAAAGCCGTACGCGGCCATCAACAAAGTCACTCTGTGCGGCGAAAGAGTGAAGGCCGCGGCCCACGATGAGTCGGCAACCCGGCCGCCGATGTAAACTGCGAACAGCAATCCAACTACGCCAATTATGCTCGCTTCCACGATTTTCCCTTTGCGGAAGCGATACATGTAAAGCCCCATGAAAAGGGCGAGCGGGATCGTGAAACCGACGGTGAAAGTTCCCCAAGGCGATTCAGCTAGCGCATTCACCACCACCAGCCCGAGTCCAGCCAGCGCGATCACCACGATGAACAGAATCGCTACGCCCGCAACCACGCCTGACAGCGGACTAATTTCGGTCCGGGCGATCTCGGCCAGCGATTTTCCTTTGCGCCTGATGCTGGCGGCGAGAATCATGAAGTCGTGCACTGCGCCGCCCAGGCAAACGCCAATCACCAGCCACAGAAGTCCCGGCAGAAATCCGAATTGCGCCGCGAGCACGGGCCCAATCAGCGGTCCCGCGCCGGAGATCGCTGCGAAGTGATGGCCAAACAGAACGTACTTGTTGGTCGGAAAATAATTGTGGCCGTCATACATCGTCTGGGACGGCATCGGTCGCGAGTCGTCGAGCGCCAGCACCTTCGCGGCAATGAACGCCGAATAGTAGCGATACGCGATCGCCAGAATGCACAGCGCGCCAACGATGATAGGTAGGGCGTTCATGATTCTCTCAGCGCGATATCATAACTGGGTTGTGAGATTTTGCGAAGCTGATTGCGGGCATCAACCCTGCCTTTTACTTTGAGGATTTCGCTCGGTAGAATTCCAGCGCGACGCACTTTGTTACGAAAGGAAGCTTAATGAACCAGCTCAAGCCCATTCTTTTGATATTCGTCGTGCTTTTTGGCGCAAGCATCCCGTCGAGTATCTGCGCTAAATCACAGTCGCCGGGATTATCGCCGGATGCTTTGGTCACAGACTTATACCGCGCGCACAGACTCAAACGCAGCCCCTTCTTTCAAACTCGCAGCCGCGCGCTGCTCTACAAGTATTTTGAGAAGAGACTCGCCGACATGATCTGGAAAGACGCCGTGACTTCAAAAGGCGAAGTCGGCGTGATTGACGGCGATCCGCTTTACGACGCGCAGGACATGGAGATTAAGAAGTTCGCGGTTGCCAAAGCGACCTATGCAAGCGGTATCGCAAAGGTCCCGGTCTCGTTTGAGAATTTTGGGAAGAAGAAAACTATCATTTTCTTATTAGCGAATGGCAGGACTGGCTGGCGGATTCGCGACATTGATTACGGTGAAGGAAGAACGCTGGTCGGTGAATTCAAAGAAAGCCGATAGAGCGTCGCATCGATGGTCAAACTCTTTACGAAGTAGAATCTCATCATCTATAGTAAGGCGAAACGTGGTAGCAGTCTTGCGCGAGTAACTTCTCCAACGGCGCGACAATGTGCAAGCGAATCCATTTCCCAGTTAGTCGGCAGATCATTGTCGCGGCGCTCTGTCTCTGTCTGACGACTTCCATCTTCGTCGTTCACGGGCACGCGGCGCTGCCGCTTCGCACGGCGGCGACTCAGACGCCGGACAATTCACAGAATCCACCTTCAAAGGACAATTTCAGGTTTGAGAAAGCCGATCTCGATCTGCTCGAACAGGTAAATTTGCTTGACGCGCGTTTCGAACGTGAAGGTCTGGTGCTCAGCGACGAAGCAACGAATGCTTTGCTACGGCATGTTGGGGAATCACTTCTACCACGCGGGTTGAAGCTTGAAAATGTCTCCTGGAAATTTAGAGCGCTGCGCGATTCGGTTCCGAATGCTTTCGCGCTGCCAAACGGATCGATTTATGTTTCGACCGGGCTGTTGACGCTAATGGACAACGAGTCGCAGCTCGCGGCCGTGCTAGCGCACGAGACGACTCATGTATTGCGCAGGCATTCTTATCTACAGAATCGCAGCAACCGCAAGAAGTATCTTACGATTAATGTTATGGCCGCCGTTGGCGCGTTTAGCCCCGGAGGAGTTGCCGGCGCCGTCATCACGATAGTTACGACGATAGCTCCTTTCATAGTTTTGGCGACGATCTTTGGTTACAGCCGCGATCTCGAACGCGAAGCTGATCTGAAAGGCATCGACATGATGATCGCTGCCGAGTATCCGCCTGAAGAGATGGTGAAGGCGTTGAAACTGCTTACCAACGACCTCGAAGGTGAACAGATAAAGCTGTTCTACCACGATCACCCGGAACTTCAGGAGCGAATCAAGTACCTGAGCGCGTATCTCGGCGCGCGCGCCGACAAAGTGACTCCTCAGATGGAGTTGAACCGCGAGAAGAGTGCGTACTTCACGAAGACCGAATCGATCATGCGCCACGATATTCAGTTGGCCATCAACGCGGCGCGATTCCGTTCGGCGCTTTATCTCGCCCAGCGTTTAGTCGATTTCCACCCGAACTCCGCCGAAAATGTTTTCTGGCTGGCCGAATCGTATCGAACCCTCGGGCCACGCTCGCCGCAATTGACGGACAAAGAGCTTACTAACAGCGCGAAGAAAGACGCGGCTAGGAAAAGAGAGAAGAAGACTCCTGAAGAAGAAGACCACGATCTGCTCGCAACTCCGGCGGGCCAGGAGAACTGGAAGACGCACCAGCAAAAAGCCGAAGAGCTATACTTGCGCGCGTTGAGTTTGGAGAACCCGGAACTCACGGCGCATCGCGGCTTGGGGATGCTTTATGAAAAGCTGGGACGAACAAATGACGCCGTTCGCGAGTATCAAAAATATATCGAACTAGTGCCGAATGCTTTTGACGGTGAAAGAATTCAAAAACGCATTGAAGCGTTGAGGAGGACATAAAGATGCTAAGTACCTTTACCCTCGCCAAATCGCGCGGATTTCGAATTGCAACCTTTATTGGTGTCGTCCTGCTGATCGTGGTGATGTCGCCGTTGGTTGTCAGCGCGCAGTATCTGCACCCGAAGATCGCGAAGCAGTCTACAATTCGCAATGTCGTAATCCTGCCCGCGAAAGTTGATATTGTCCGCGCCAGCATGAAAGGGCCTGAAGGCATGGGCGCAGAATCCGAACTTCTGAGCGCGCGCGTCGAGAACGCGGTAGCCGAAGTTCTCGCGAAGAAAAACGTGAAGCGGCTAAATACCCCCACGTCCTCATCCGGCGACGGCACTCAGCAGAAGTACACGGCCGCGGACATCCAGGCCAAGTTCGATGACTTGCTGCCGAAGATCATGAAGAAGCGAGGCGATGTCAAAAAGGGTCGCTTCTCAATGGGTGACGAAGTTCTGAACCTGAATCTCGACAAGAGCGCCGACGCGATCGTTTTCATTCGCGGCCACGGACAAAAGTTAACCTCCGGCAAGCAGACCTTCAACGTCCTGGTGGGCGGAGTGCCGGCGTACCTAAAGATGATGATCGGAATTGTCGATGCTCGCAGTGGCGAAGTGCTGCTCTACACGGATCCGATCTTCGGGGGTGACCCAACGACTGCCGTTGATCGCCTTCGAAAGGCGCTCGAAAAGGGTTTCAAAAAGCTTCCGTCTTAGCGATCAGCAGTGGTGTCGGCTCCCGCCTTTAAGTCGGCATGGAGCAGCCGATGAAACAAATGCTCGCCGGCCTCGCGCCGCACTGACAGACGGCCGGCGTTGTACGCGCGCGATTGCAGTCCGCGCTGTACTGACTCGCAAATGTCCAGGTCTTCCTGCTGAATGCGCTCCCCGACATCTACGCTCGCGCGATTCCGTTCACGAGCCGACGCAGAAACATCCGCAAAATAAAAATCGAAAATTACTTCGGTGCGATCGATGGCGAGCGGGCGAACCATGTTCGTGTCCATCACGCCTTCGTAGCAATTGATCATGAAGTTGGGATAGAGCCAGTAATAAAGCGCCCGTTGACCAGTGCGGACTTCTCCCGTTTGCGACTCGGCTCCCGCGGTTACCATCGGACTCGACTGCAAGCAGAAGCGTTCGCCGTTTTCGATCGTGTAGTTGCTGTAATCCAGTACGCTATCGAGGCCTTTGTGCAAGTGGGGCACGTGATAGCCGCCATCGAGATAGTTATCGACGAAAACTTTCCAGTTGCAGTTGAGCGTGTAGCCACGGCGCTCAAGCCATTGAAGATTCGCGAGATTCAGTTTGTGAAATTGATTGATCAGATCATCCCCAGGAAAATCTATGAACGTGGCTCGCGCATCTTGCGCGTGAGTCACGGGCGGGTCGAGCACCCCAGCGGGGCTGCCCCGCCGGGGACCCCGCACGGCCGGGCCACTATTTGGATGGCCGACTTGTCCGCCTTCCAGCCTGACGAACACCCAGTTTTCCCATACCGAGATTTCGATGGGCGCCAATCCGTTCTGCTCGCGATCGAAGTTGCAAACACCGCCAAAGTCGGGCGTGCCTTTCAGTTCGCCTTCCAGCGAATACGTCCAACCATGATAAGGACAGCGCATCTGGCTCGCATGTCCGGCTGGCTCAGTCATCACCGCCGCCGCGTGATGCCGGCAGACGTTGAAGAATCCGCGCAACTGTTTGTCGTTGCCGCGCACAATCACAATAGGCTCGCCGGCAATTTCGGTTGTAACGAAATCTCCCGGCGCTCGAAGTTGATCGATGCGCGCGGCGAATTGCCACGAACGCCCAAAGACCGTCTGCCTCTCAAGTTCGAAGACCCGTTCGTCCGTGTACCATGACGAGGGAATGGTTGACGCCTCGCCGAGGGGTGCATCGGGGTCGTAGGTCTTAATGATTTCGTCGAGGGGATCGCCCATTGTCAAATTCAGTTTGCCTTCCCACAGCCGCGAATTGAGTGGTTCGTTGGTTAACTTAGACGCAAAGTGCGCAAACGAAACCGCAAAGTTCCGCAAAGGAGAAATACTTTGCGTCCTTTGCGAGAAACTCTGCGGTCTTTGCGTTTCAATTCCTTCTTTCGAACTATCTGTCTCAAACCGGTATCGCCGTCTTTTGTTTTGGGTTGTAGAACGGCGTCTTCGTCACCCTGGCGCGAACGCGGTGTCTGATAGCCTCGACGGTGATCTCAACTTCGATCTCCGTGCTCGCCTTTGCAAACTCGCGCTTGACTGTCGCGAGGCCGATCATCTTTTTCAAGACCGGCGACCAGGTCGTTGAGGTGGCTTTTCCAATCTGCGTGCCGTTTCGAAAGACGGGCACGGCGACGCGCGAAGCAATCGGCGAGACGGCGGGCGGCAAACCAACCGCTTCGTAAAGCTTCTCAACTTCAGTCCAGTCGATCTCCAGTCCCACAATCTGCTTTCGGTGGCCGCGCTTCTTTTCTTCAATCAATGCCTGCCGGCCCACGAAACGATTCTTGTCGAGGTCCACCAGACGGCCGAGACCCATTTCGATCGGCGAATACTTTTGCTCTTCAACCAGAGCTTTCTTGCTGCTATTGAAGTCGATGTCGATCAAGAGCAGGCCCGCCTCGATGCGCGCGACGTCGAGCGCCAGCATTCCGGCCGGGGTTATGTCGAACGCCCGGCCGCCTTCTATCAAAGCATCCCACACGTTCAATGCGCGATCTGCATCGGCCCAGATTTCATAACCGAGATCACCCGTGTATCCCGTGCGGGAAATCTCAACCGGCACGCCGGCAATCCTGCCCGTCGTCACGCGAAAGTATTTCAAGCTTCCGATGTCGGCATCTTCGACAACTGCTTTCAAGAGCCGCGCCGAGGTTGGCCCTTGCAGCGCCAGCGCGGCGATGCGTTCGGAGATGTCTTCGATCTGCACGTCGAGCCCGACGGCGTTTTGCGTGAACCAGCGCAAGCTCGGGTCGGCCGCCGTCCAGCGATAAATGTTTTCTTCCAGCCGCGACACCGTGCCGTCGTCGATCACTTTGCCGTGCTCGTCGCACCACGGCGTGTAAATCACCTGGCCCACCGAAACCTTTCGCACGTCGCGCGTGATGACGCGATCGACCAGTCGCGTTGCATCTTTTCCCGTGACTCGATACTTGAACAGCGGCGAGATATCGATCAGCGCGGCGGCATTGCGAATGGCGTTGTACTCGTGGTCGTGATGGGCCTCGTACGCGCTGACCGTATAGTAGCCCGACCATTCGCGGTAGTTCAGGCTTTCGCAAAGCCGAAACGTTCGCTCATGAAATGGAGTGCCAATGGGCATGGTCAAGGTTCAGAGTTCAAGCCTCAGCTTGTGCATTGATAAACCGCAACCTAAAGGTTGAACTCTCAACTGCGCGTGCGTTGTCAGAGCGAGTGATTATAAGTATGCTCTACAGTACCGAGCAAGAACAATTGAGTTACTTCGAGACCCACAAAGGAAGAGAAGAATCATGAAGAAATTAGTCAGACCTTCGCTTTTCTTATCAATTTGCGCCCTGGCCATTCTTTCGGTCACGGGGAGTGCTTTCGCACAGACAAGCCGTGAGCGCAACGCGAAGAAAGCGCGCGAGGCTGCGAATCAATCGGCGAAGGCCGCACGGGTGTTTGATCAAATCATGGCCACGCGCGAGCAGTCGATCCCGCGCGATTTGCTGGACCGCGCGGAAGCGGTAGCGGTTTTTCCGAGCGTGTTCAAGGCGGGATTTATTGTTGGCGGCCGCGGCGGCAGCGGCGTAATCAGCCGGCGCGTCGCCGGTGGCTGGAGTGCGCCGGCGTTCTTCGATCTCGGCGGCGGCAGCATCGGCTTGCAAATTGGCGCCTCCTCGACCGATTACATTTTGCTCTTCATGAACGAGAGTGCAGTTGGGAGTTTGTTGGGCGACAAGTTTGAAATCGGCGGCGAAGGCAGCGCGGCTGCGGGACCGGTGGGAAGATCAGCCAGCGCTTCGACTGACGTCAGAATGAATGCGCAGATTCTTTCTTATTCCAGAAGCCGTGGCGCGTTCGCGGGACTTGAGCTGAAGGGCGTCGTGATCAAGCCCGACAACGAAGACAACCTGCAGGTGTACGGCATGACCGCGCGCGACATTCTCACGGGAACGAATAAAATCTCGATGGCTGCGATGCCCGAAGGCGTGCGCATCTTTCCGCAGACGTTAGCGCGGTATTCGAAGCGGAGGTGACTGGCTTTCTTGAGCTGTCGAAGTAACGGTCCGCCGCAGGCCTTTGTGGCCCCGTCCCCAAAAATCACAACCAGCTTCAGAGTCCGAGACGCGCCGCACAGGTCCTGGTGTCTTGCAAAGCTCGTCGCCTATAGGCCGAGTGCACTCTGTGTGGCCTCGTCAGCAATGCCATTGGCCGGCAGCGGAGGGTGCGCAGTCTGAAACGCTCGCACCGCGTCTTCGGTGTGTTGTCCAAACTTCCCATCCGCGCCGCCCTCGATTGGGAAGCCTGCTTCGATAAGCTTTTCTTGCAATCGCTTCACATTGTCGCCTTTGGTGAAGTTACGAAGCACGCGAGGAGTAGATTCTTGCTCGTCCTCGAACCAAAGATGCAGGTGGTTGTCGTGTCCAGCAGCGTGACTCGTCAACGATTCTTCGATTAGCTTGGGATCGTTAAAGAACACCCTGTGGATCCTTGCATTCGCTCTCAGAAACGTCACAAACTCGCGCGTTAGATCGCGGCCATACTCCGCGCTGCTAAAAGTAAGCTCAAGATCTTGTCCGTCTTTGCTCAGCAGGCGCATGTCAGCCTCGACGCCAAACTTGTGCTGACGGTGCGGCGGGAAGTGCCCGCCACCCTTATGCGAAATCTGGCCGATTGAGATCGGGTGATCGGGATGCAGGTCATGCCATAAGCCCGCGATCTTAATGAGCAAGTCATGTACGACCTCCGTAGCGAAATGAGAATTGTTAGTTCGATTGTTGGTCCTGAAGCCAACACCACTGACCGGAAGCAGGGATTCAATCGTAGCCATAAAGGTAGTCTCCTCTTACTGGTGAAGTCCCGGACCTCCTGAACCTTGCCTCAGTACTGGCAAGGCTACCCCTCCATTTGTTGATCCAGGTAGGTTACTATTTCGAATACTTGACGAAGGCGGCCGCCAGTTTCTCGTCGTACTTGTTGTCCTTGTACGAGGGCCCGTTGTACCCCGCGGCGAGTTTGGCCCACTGATGATTCCGCAGCGCCCCGTCGAGTGAATTGCTCTTGATGAATCCGCAGAAGGCCTTCAGATGCTCACCTTCGCTGACCTGCATGGCCGCGTAAAAATCATCCACGTTTTCAAAGCCGCAAATCTCGTAATTGAAGCCCATGATCTGGAACTTGCCGTAGCTGGCGGACATCAGAGCCGCCGTGCGATCAAGCGCGATGGCCTCGTCGAGTCGCGCTAGTTCGCCGGCTCCACGAACATCGGCGTTCGGACCCTTCGCATAGAAGGCCTTGCTCCATTTCGGATAGCAGATCGTCGGATGAGACTTGGCGTACGCGCCCTTGGTGTACTTATAGAACTTGTGTCCTTCGAACAGGATCTTCACGCGGCCATCGCTGAGAAAGCCGTCGCCCGCGCTTTCCACTTCAGCCACCGCCTGGATGGCCGGCACATCGCAGTTGAGCAGCGCGGCCGCTTCCTGAAAATCATTGTCGTTGAGTTTGTCTGGCATTGAGTTTCCTTCTTTGGTATAGAGTCGTGTTGGGTCCGTTCAAAATTCAGCTGGGCGAACAACGTTGGCGGAAAAGCCAGGTCGAGATGCGCTTGCTACGCGCGAGAGTCTTGCCGCTAATAAGATTGCTTTGAACAAACTGCCGTCCGTGTGTTCCTGCTGACCCTGAGGAGATATTCCGCTTGGCATTGAATTCGGACAAACGGGTCAGTGAAAGAGATCGCGAACGCCGATTGAAAAGAATATCGCACCCGAGGCTTCGCCTGGTCGTCGTTGTCTATTCCAGGAATAGCCTGCGGTGAAGTGAGCCATTGTCGCGATCTCGAATCGCAAGCCCAGCCCCGGATCGTAGCGCGTTCCGCCGAAGCCGGATGACTGCGGGCCCATCTTCGCTATATCAAAGACAAAAACCGGACTAATCGCATACAAATTTACTTCCTTGAACATGGTGTTCAGGGTGCGGCGAGTAAACGCCATGTTGGCATTCGCCTGAGCTTCGGCCTTGGCATCATCAATCTGCCCAAACTCTTTCTCCATTCCCAACCGGATCTGGTCGACGTTGTGGACTTTAGCAACGAGCGTGGGTAGATCCGGCAGATCTTGAGACAGTTTGGTAGCGGAGGTCATTACCGTGGCCAAGCGGTTCTCTCCTACATCGTCGGAGACTTGCAACAAATCGCGAACGCTTGCGTACTTATCGACGACATCATCAGTTTGAGTGGCTTTATCTGCTCTCCTAAGCGCCATCCGAATCGCATTGAGGCACTCTTTGAAGTCGTCTTCAAATCCTCCAGCCTGCTGCGCTTTTTGAACTGCAGTTTGTAGCTCATTCAGAGCTAGTTGGAGACCTGGGAGGAGCGCGACGGTATTGATAAAGCCCTTGTCTTTCGTGGTGTAGGACACCTGCAGGCTATTCGTAATGACGTCTATTGAATCCTGCAGCGAACTCTTGAAATCGTCATCGTTAGTAATCTCAGACGGAATGAGAGCCTTGCGCCATACCGCGTACGCAGCTGTTAAGTTGTAGCTTAAGAACTTAGTTCCTCCCGCGCCTTGCTGGCTGCGAAAGAGACTGCTCCCGGGAATTGCCCTGATGACCGGGTTCTGCCTGATTTGCCATGTATCGTTGGGGATAAAGAACTCTTCATTATTTCCCCCAAAGAATCTTTCACCAATTGGGATCTGGCCGGAAATTTGAATGGTCCCCAGGGTCAATCGAGATTCCAAATCAATAATGCGATGATCACCGAGCGGATACCAGAACTCATGACGGACATCTCCGATTTGCTTTCTCCAATCGACGCGCGTACCAGGCCTCAAGGATCCAAGCTGTAGTCCGTACGACGCCGAGAGCACGTTGTGCGATATGCGCGAATCAAGGCCGGCATATAACTTCACGGAAGCAATACCACCGCTGGTCACAGTTTTTGGCGCTAGTTGTCCCGCCGCCAAGCTGCCTTGCTGGTTGCCCCCTTCAAGCAAGCCGCCAAATCGCATTGTCAGATTGCCGCCGCCGAACGGTCTAGAAATCGCCGAGAATTGTGCGGAGAGATCCCCACTCTTCAAATGGCCCGTCCCAGTAGGTCGTGAAAAGTAGCTATAGTTCGCCAACCATTCTGAATGCGCGAGCCATCCCTCCGAATCAAAAGAGCCCTTAAAGGAACCCGACGTTGATTTCATCTGAGAAGATCCCTGGCCTTGAAGTACGATAGAGTCCAGAGGGAGCTGCAAAAGATGCTTGGAGTTGAATTCAAAGCGTGAACCGCCCGATATCTTCTTGACAGAGTCGTACGCACCCAGCGGGATAAAGCGCATCGGTTTCGAGGAGGGGACTTTCAAATCGGTTTGATCCGCCGCGGTTTGAGGAGACCCTTTGGGGATTTTCACATTAGTTTGGCCCGCGGCATTTTGGGGAGACTCTTTCTCAATCACGCGGCTTTCCGGCACTGCGCTCAGGACGGGAAGTATCTGAGTTGAATATACGCGATAGATCAAATCGACAAGTTTGTCTGAGCAGTTTTCGACAGCAACGACTTCGACTCGAATTCGCACACGTTCATCGCTGGTCTCAGGCATAAAGTTCTCGTCATCGATTATCTGCAGGCCCCCGGTGATGACGAGCGGATAGGTAAATTGCTGTTTGTTGCCCTCGATGAGGGCTTTGATTTTCTTCTCGACATTCTTCTTCTTGTCTCGGATCCAGGGTACAAAAGCAAATGGGTCTTGAACGCGGAGCGTCCTGATTTTGTATTCCTCTGCTTGAAGATTGATATTTGTGCACACTCCTTGTGGAAGAGTGTGGAGAGCGGCGTATTTCGCTTGCTCGAGCGCTTTCCGTTTATCGATTTGGGCAAATTCTTCCCGCAGATCCTTCAGAAATGACTTCAAACGATTAACCTGGTCAGCGATGGGCAGATTTTCACATCTCTCCACAACTCTCGCCACGCCCCGCCCAGATGAGTCGGCTTGAAGAATCTCAATGTGGCCGAACTGAGGATCGGAAGCGTTAGCGGCGGCGGCGTGAGCCGTCTCTTCCAGGGCGGCCTTAATGGCGTCCTGACAATGACCGACCTCTTCTGAAGCGGGGACTTTACCAACTGCCGCTCCTAGATCCTCCAATCTACCCTTCAGGCCGGTATTGTCGTCTTTGAAGATCAGCGTAACAGCGCTTTTGTAATGCGGGTCTTCGGCATAGAAATAGACCTGCCATGTATTTGCATCTTGTTCAAAGTTCCTTTGCCCAAAACAAACCTTCGCTCCAGTCAGCAGCGAAGCCAGTATCAGAACTTGCAAAATGGTCCACGTGACGAGTTTCATGATGAGGTACACTCCGAAGATCGTCGCTGTTCTCGCCGAACGGATCTGACGCGAAATACGAATGTTGCGGGCCGCTCGGCTCTGATTGGACCCTTGGCCTTTCAAAACACGGGACAACCCGCACAACAGCCCGGAAGTGCTTCGCTTCCTTGAGACCAAGCTAGATCATAAGGCCTGCCTGACCGTTAAAGAGCGAGGGAGCGAAACCAGCGTCGTATTCCTAAGCTCCCGTGCCCACGCCGGCCCCGATCATTTCTTCAAGGTATTCTTGATGGTCTGGTCGGCCTCACTTTGATCAATCACCCCTGCCTTGGCATCCTTGGCGTCATCGGATGCGGGCCCTAAGACCTGAGCAGTTTGACCAGCCGATAGGGCTTTCTTCTTTGAAGTCGCGTCCGCTTTGGGCTGCAGGGCCTTGTCGACTTCAACATCAAGCGTAACGATCGGGTCACCCCAGGGATCGGTTTTCTGGGCCCTCTCGAACAATTGAAAGTGGATCAGCCAGACTACCAGTTGTTCCGTACCGGCCCCTGGCTTCGTATCCTTTTCGAGCCCAAAGATCACATGTCGGAGCCCGTTTGGAGTGAACAGTTCAAATTTCACCTTGACGGCGATCACCGTCGATGTATTCGGCATTCTGCGGTCCTCCTAGACTGAATTGATACTGCTTCAAATGATTTCCAGTGCAAGCCCTGTGAAGATGCTGTCATGGTACAGATCGTGACTGGCGAACATAACCCGTCGCCAACTGCCTATGCATGACGATGACGTTGTGTGGCGTCCAGCCCGGGTGATTCGGGAAATCAGGCTTCAGTTCACTAAGGCGCAAACTGTAGCCAAACTCCCTCAATCAAAATTTGCAAGCCGTAAAAATCGTAACGCCTCGTGTTACTTAACGCGATCGTCGTGTCCCGCCCCCGCGAGGCAATGGCGGGCTCGCTCCGCAACCCGACGTCAACTCTTCGACGGCTCATCGGGACTCTTTTTTTCCGGCTTCATAGTCGAGCGGACAGTGATGAACTTGCTCAGCATGTCGAACCAGAATGGCGCGCCGAGCGAAATGGCGAGTGCCGTTAGAATCCATCCCAGCCAGTGAAAGCGTATTTGGCCAGCCCAGTTGGTCGCGACGCCTGGTTGCCAAATTCTTAATCCGGGCCATTTGAGATGAGGGTCATCGCTTTCAAGGTTCCATCCCATGGGTAACCCGAGTGCCCGGATCTTTTTGAGATCTTCATCAAACATGCTTTGTGCGGAAGCATCTGTATTGGTGGGTGTCTCGGGTGAAGCGGCACTCGCATTCGCGCGCGCAGCAGTATTTACTTTGGAAGCAGGGCTGCCGCCCGGCGAGGTGGTTCCGGCACTCTTTGGCGCGTTGCTGTTACTTTGAGAACCGGCGTTGCCGCCCTGAGAAGCCGCTGCGTCTCCTTTAGCCGGGCTCTGCTTCGCAGAGTCAGTAGCAGGGCTCTGCTTAGCAGAGTCGGCAGGCTTTTCCTTCTGAGCAAAAGCCTGCGCGGCTGAAACCAGCGAGTTGCGCAGCGCCGTGTCATTCGAAAGGTTTCGCGCTATATATGCGCTATCAGCATTCAAGGCGACAGCAATTCCAAGGCCGAGGAAAATGATAATCGTGTGCGTCCGCCTCTTGTACCAACCGGACACTCGATCCATCGTGTCGTCGTACCAGTTTTCAATGTTGGTTCTTAGCTTGTTAATGTCTCCCTCAGCATCATCAGCCAGAGCCAGCAGCGCCTCCTTAATTGGAGCGGCGGGACTATCGTCTTTAATCTGTGAAACGGTTTCGCGAAAGCTCCCCAATGGATGCGAACGATCACCGCCGGCTTGCGGGGCCACGATATTCATCAGCGCCAGAGCAAATGTTCGCGATGGGATGTAGGAAGGCTTTTGATCGTTTTTGAAGAGACCGCTGATCAAAGCATGGTCATAAAAGTCATTCGCCAGCTTGTCGTTGCCGAGAAGATTGCGAATTCCTATTTCCAGGCTCTTCGCCCGGTTCTTGAGCTTTGCTTCAATAATCTCGTTCAGGGCCGAGCACATCAAGCTCAACAGCAAAAAGACGAAAATCATGCCGATGGCAACATCCAGGATTTGAGAACCAAACATGTTTGATATCTGGGCGTGAAATCGGACTCTGCTCAAAGCAGGTCGACCGTCAGCTTCCTATCGAGCGGTAAAGCTTGCGGTTAGCGACCGTTGGAAGAAGAGTCCGTTAGCAGCCGAGACCTCCAGTGGCAAAGGCGGCACCCGCAACCGAAAGAAAAGTGGGGCGGCGATGTCGCGTCGGTTTCGTGAGAGCGCGCCACGCGGCGCGCCGAATAAGACCCTTGGGATAGGGCGCTCTTATACTCTGGCGGTAAAGCCCTGTCAAGGATTATTTTTCTTCAAACCGTTGTGAGTTCGCAGGAAAAAGCGTCTTGCGCGGTTTTGTGCGAAGTGTCAAAGTGAGGCCAAGCCGCTAGGCGCATCCAACGTGTCACGTCATGTTCGCAGACAAGATTGAACTCTGGAGTTGTGGTCACTCGACGCGGTCGATTGAAGAGTTTATCGAAGCGCTGAGATCTTTCGAGATCAAGGTTCTCGCCGACGTCCGCAGCTATCCCGGCTCGCGCCGGTATCCGCAATTTAACAAAGAGAACTTGAAGAGCTCGCTGAACCAAGCCGGAATTGACTACGAGCATTTTCCCGAAATCGGTGGCCGCCGGCGCGCCCGGCCGGATTCACAGAACCTCGCCTGGCGCAACGAATCGTTTCGCGGCTATGCCGATTACATGGAGACCGAAGTTTTTCGCGACGGCATCCAGCGATTGCTGGAGATAGCGCGCGGCAGCAGAACCGCGGTCATGTGCTCTGAAGCCGTCTGGTGGCGTTGTCATCGCAGTTTGATTTCTGACTA
>WNFC01003878.1_pt1 | contig 26379 bp, 26 predicted proteins | sample 5400541 | NCBI WGS metagenome assembly WNFC01 (sample SAMN13153342, study PRJNA577476) | soil metagenome | isolation source: 120 cm saprolite under Douglas fir tree site 2 hole 2 replicate 1 | place: USA:California | collected 2015-04-18 | reverse complement strand
CAGGCCCGGCGCCGCCAGCCTGCCGATCGAAGGCCGCAACGGGACGTTGACCCTGCGGCTTGTCAACGGCGCGCTGGTCGAAGCCGATCCGACTGCCGATGGCGGCATGCATCTGACATTCACCAAGACCGGTCAGCCGCCGCTCGTCGCCAATCTTAAGCGGGTCGGCGACTAAAGACGCCTTGCCTCCCTGGATCCCGTCCGCCTTCGCTTACGGCTGCGCCTTGGCCGTGAAGTCGAAGGCGTTGCGCATGTCGCTCGCGGCGGCGTCGCGCTCGCCGAGCGGTGCCACATCGAAGCGCTCCTCGATCAGCTTGAGGATCGAGGTGTTGTCGTAGCTCGTGTGGTCGACGTAATGCCGCTTGGCAAAGGGGGAGATGATGACGGTCGGCACGCGGATGCCCGGCCCCCAGCGATCGGCCTTGGGCGGCGCCACGTGATCCCAATAGCCGCCATGCTCGTCATAGGTGACGAAGATAGCGCTCGACGACCACGATTTGCTGCGGCGGATCTTGTCTATTATCGCGCTGGTGTGGAGGTCACCGGAGGTGATGTCGGTGTAGCCGGGGTGCTCGTTGTCGCGGCCGACGGGCTTATAGAAGACGACCGCAGGCAGGCTGTCGCTGTCGATGGCGTTGAGAAAATCGACCTCGTCCTTGAGGTGCTCGCGGCGCGCCGCCGTGCCATCGCCATAGGCGGTGAAATAGGCGAAAGGCTGATGGTGGTACTGGAAACTGGGATCGGCAGTGCCAGCGAGCGCCGCGTTCCAGCCACCGGAATACCACACCCAGGTGATGTTCTTCGCCGACAGCCGGTCGCCGATCGTCGGCATGTTCTGCGGCGGCAGCAGCCGGGATGGGTCGGTGATCGTCGGCGAATGCGGCGAATAGGCCGTCTGCATGGTGTTGACGGCGAAACCGTCGGGCGTGACCGCGCCGTCCTTGACCAGCTTGCCGTCGGATCCGAGAGTTACGACGAGATCGGCTGGCGCATTCTCGTAACGCGGCGTGCAGGCGCAGATTGTCCAGAAATGATTGAGGAAGGAACCACCGAGCGCCGCGTGGAAAAAATTATCGGCGAGGGTAAATTCGCGCGCATAGCTCCATAACCGCATCCGCCGCCCGTCGTGATAGCCCATGGCAAGCCCCTGGGCGTCGGAGATCGCGGCGAATCTGTCCATCTTGCCGCCGTCGATCTGCTCGATCTCCTGGTAGTAGCGATGAACGAGGTCGGGGACCTTGTCCGACTGCTTGACGTACTTGTCGATCAGGAAGGGACGATTCGGCAGATCGGCGGGAAAGCGCGGATCGGGACCGGGCGGCTTCTTGTAGGCATCGAAGGGCGGCGGCAGCGTGGCATAGGGTTTGCCGTCGCGATCGACCTGACGGGCGGCGGTGCCCGCCTTCGCCCGGCCGTTCGCACCCGGAAAATCACCGAACAGATTGTCGAAGCTGTGATTCTCAAGATAGATGACGATGACATGCTGGAGGCGCTCGAGCCCCTGCGGGGCATGGCTCGTCCGCGGTCCGGCCGCGCTGCTCTGGGCGGCGGACGAGGTCGCGCATCCGACGATGGCGAGGATGGCGCCAGTGACGATTGAGGCGATGCGGTGCATGTCTGAGGCCCCCTTGAGCGCGCGTTCGGGGCGGTCATGCCGCCCCGTGGCGATAGAAGACCGCGCGACGGTTGCCCTTTTGTGACAGAGGCGCATTTGATCGTCCAGCCGGGCGGCGCCGCAGCGCCGGGGACTTACGCCATCGCGCCGGCGGCTGCGTTTTCCTGGAGTTTGGCCAAGAGGTAGTCGAGGTCTTCGGCGCCGATCGCCTCGAATTGCGTCAGGATGCGCTCCAGCACGCGACGGCGGTGACGTTCGCGATCGTTGTCGCCGCCGTCAAACGGCGTCTCGCGGGTCACCTCGATGGCCACACGAAACGCCGGGTAGAGTTCCTCGGGCAGGCCGGAACGGGCATAGAGCGACTTCAGCCCGAGGCGGCCTGGATCATGGATCAGCAGGCGCGCATTGTCGATTGGCAAGCCGGTCAACTCGGCGAAGGCGGCTTCGAGAAAGGCCAAGTCGCCGAGACAGAGCGTGCGCAGGATGAGCGACGCGGTGAGCCGGCCATGGGCATTCAGTTGCCGTGCCAGGCGCTCGGCATCCCCTGCTGCCGCGCCGGCGGAGAGCAGCGCTGCTGTTGCGCGCTCGCGGATTCGGATGATCAGGTCGCTGGCGGTGCCGGTCGGCAGATCGCCACGTTGGGCCAGCGTGTCGCGCAGTGAATCGGAGGCCAACGCGACGAGGCGCTCGAGTACCACGGCCGGCAGCGCCTTGCGCCCGGCCAATGGCTTTTGGATCGCATCGTCGCCCGGGTAGCGATCAAGAACCCGGCGCAATACGTCGGCATCGAGTTCGGCCCCGTCATTGCCAACGAGGCGGGCCACCGCCGCCGGATTCGCCGCCTCGACGATGGCTTCGGCAACGATTGCCGGGACCGCGGCGCGGCCGGCGATTGCGAGCTGCTTGCCGGCGCCCTCCTGGCGGATGATCTCGAGCAGATCGGCATCGGTCAGCACCGCGGAATGCTGCAGGATCGGTAATGCCACTTCATCGATGTCGCGCGCCAGGGCAAGGGCGACATCATGCGGCAAATCCCGCGATTCCTTGAGATGCTCGGCGAGCGCCTGGCGCACGCGTTGGGCCGCGTCCTGCGCCAGGGCGCGAAAGATATCCTCGGCAATTCGGCGTTCGGCTGCGGTCAGGCTACCGGCCTCGAACTCCCTGGCAAGCGCGGTCGCCATATCGGCACGTGCATTCGCCGACGGGTCGGCAAGCAGCCGTTCGACGCCCGATCTCGCCAAAAAACCTGCCATCGCCTCGCAGCCCGGTCGCAATTATCGTCATTCGCCGGCGCACAATGCCAACGCAGCATCCGGTATTGTCGCGGAGAGCGATTAAGAGTCTGTAAATCTTCGCGGCAGAAGGCGGTGTCAGGCGGCCCGGCGCAGTGCCAGGTCGATAAGGCGGAGCTGTTCGGCGATGTCGATCTCGATAGTCGACGCCACTTCGAGCCGGCGATCCTCGAAGACATGGACCTTGCCGCGATGGCGGCGACGCCAATTCATTATCGCAGAGTCGCGGGCGTGCAGCAGCGCCGCCATTTGCGGTGAGAACAAACGGAACATCGCCGAGAGCCAGCGATTGAGCGGCCAGGATGGCCGCGCCAAGTCGATGACGAAGCGGTCGAGCATGGCACAGACATCGGCCGCCGTGTACCAGGTTTCGCCGGTGACCCAGCGGTTGGTGGTGAACAGCCGCACCGGCGCGCCGTTTCGGCCCATGGCGATCGCCACCAGATGGCTCAGCTTGTCGTTGTTGCCGCCCTGGTTCGGCTGCGCCACCGGGGCAAGCGGCGGATCATCCGGCTGCGCCGGCGCATTGGCGATGGCGAGCTCAGGAAGCATCAGCGGCGCCGTCCCCGGGGGCATGCCGCGCGGCCTCATGAACGTGTGAAAATGACCATGCTCGTTACCGGCGCGCAGCTGCGGCGGGTGAGCATGGTAGTAGTACTGCGCGTGACTCTCCGGATCGTAGACGTCGCCGGCCGGATAGTGGTTCCACTCATAGAAGACATCGGCGTCGCGTAAGATCTCGCCGATGACCGTGTCTCCACTCTTGTGCAACACGCGCTCGCATTCGCGGAGTTCGTCGCCGGCGGTCGCCATGACGGCGAGCTGGGCTCGGCTCAGCTTGCTGAAATCGACCATCGTTTCGTTCGTTCGCACGTTTCGATTTGTATCATAGGGACTCGCCTTGACAAGCGCCGGCACCACCGGGCGCTCAGCCGATCCCGGAATCCTGACTCATGCTGCGCAAAGTCCAAGTAACCAGGCGTTTCATCACGCTGCCGAGGGCCTCGTTGTAGGTCTCGACGATGGCGTCCATGGTGTTCGCTGGCGCCGTCTCACGTCCCTCGGCGATATCCTCGCCGATAATGGTGCGCTCCGGCATCTTGACCAGACGGACCAGCAGGCGCACCAGCACGGTCGGCGGCGACTCGCCGTTCTGATAGCGGGCCTCGAAGCGGCGCAGCTCGGGCATGAGGATGTAATCCGCCCGCAGAACGGCCGAATCCCGCGCCACCGAGGTGATCTTGCCGGTCTGCTCGAACGACTCGATGAGCAATGACTGGACCATCGCCGGCGCCCGGTCGCTCCATGCCGCGTTGGCGAAGTAGTCGATCGTTGTCGGCGAGCGGGTTAGCGCGATGCGCGCGGTATCGATCTCGGCGGGGGCGACCGGCACGTCGACGAGAAGCTGGCGAGAGACCCTCGGAAGGTCCGGCGGAAAGGTCGTCTTGCGCATCAGCACATAGAGTTGTGGCGGCGCGCCGCTGCCCGGTATCAGGCTGGAACACGCCGCCGCGCCGCCCGGCAGCAAAGCGAGAGCGGTGAAGCGGAGGAACGCACGGCGGTCGATTGGAGGAGGCGTCATCGCGGTCGGTATCCTTCGCGTCGGTCGCCAAAGAGAAAGCGGGCGGGATCGCGTTCGAGCTGATCGGCGACGCGCGTCAGCTCGACGATGAGGGCCCGCGAATCGACGAGCAGCTGGTGCACCTGGCCGAAGCCGTTCTGGGTGAAGTCGCGAATGGCGCCGCGATTCTCCTGGATGACGCCGTCGAGATGGGCAGTGAGCTGCGTGAGGTTCTTAGCCGCGAGGTTGAATTCCTGCAGCGCGCGCGCCGAACGGTCTGCAATGCCGTCCTGGGCATTGAGCGAGCGGTCGAATTCCCCGAGCAGCGATTTGGTCGCCGTCGCCGCGCCCCGCACCTCGGTCATCGCCGCGGCGGTATCCGCCATGATCCTGTCGATTTGCCCGCTGCTGCCGGCGAGCGTGCCGGCAAGCGCGTCCACCCGAGAGAGCGACTCGGTGATGGCTGCCAGGTTCGCGTCGCTCAGGACGAGCAGGAGCCGATCGGCAACCAGGGTCGCGCGCTTGAGCAACTCGGGGGCGCTGATGAAGACCTCTTCGAGCCGCGAGGGTTTCGAGGCAATGATCGGATAGCGTTTATCTTCGCGCTTCTGCACGTCGGGGCTGGCATTGCTGCCGCCGGTGATCTGGACGAAGGCGAGGCCGGTGATGCCTTGCGCTTCGAGCTCGGCAACCGCGTCCTCCTTGATCGGCGTGTTCGAATCGATTTCGACGCGGACGCGGATGCGCTCGACGTTTTCGGGGTCGAGCCGGATGCTGAGGACGCGACCGATCGCCACGCCCTTGTAACGCACCACCGCGCCCTCGTTCAGGCCGCTCACCGAGCCGCGGAAATAGATGTCGTAGGTTGCCCCCTCGCGCTGGAATTGGCCGCCGACGAGCCAGAGCACCGAAACGAAGGCTCCAAGCAGGACGACGATGACGAAAGCGCCGACAAGGACATAGTTGGCACGTGTTTCCATCTATGTCTCCTGCGCCGAGGTGAGCGCGGCGCGGCCGCGCGGTCCGTGAAAATAGGCTCGGATCCAGGGATGATCGTCCGCCAGCAACTCGCTCATCGTGCCGACCCGGGCCCGCCTGTCGACGAGCACGGCGACCCGGTCGGTGATCGCCCGCAAGCTGTCGATGTCGTGGGTAACCATAAAGACGGTGAGTCGCATGCTGCGCTGCAGGTCGCCGATCAGGCGATCGAATTCCGCCGCCGAAATCGGATCGAGACCGGCGGTCGGTTCATCGAGGAAAAGCAATTCAGGATCGAGCGCCAGGGCCCGCGCCAAACCCGCGCGCTTGCGCATGCCGCCGGACAGCTCGGAGGGATATTTTTGCGCAGCATCGGCGGGTAACCCGACGACGGCGATCTTCATCGCGGCGATGCCATCAAGGAGATCCCGCGGCAGGTCGAGATGCTCGCGCAGGGGGACCTGGATGTTCTGCGCCACGGTCAGCGAGCTGAACAGCGCACCGTCCTGAAAGAGCACGCCGAAGCGAGCGTCGAGCCGGCGTCGCGCCGACGAGCCGAGCCGCGCGGTCTGCTCGCCGAGGATCTCGATGCGGCCAGCCGTCGGGTGAACGAGGCCGACGATAGTGCGCAGGAGAACGGATTTGCCGGTTCCCGAGGCGCCGACGACGCCGATGACCTCGCCGCGCCGCACATCGAGGTCGAGGTCGCGGAAAATCACCTTGTCGCCGAAGCGGGTCTCCAGGCCGCGCAGGCGGATTGCCAACGTCGCGGTCCCGTCGCCGGGATCAGATGTTGAGATAGCTGAAGATGACGGAGAAGACAGCATCGGCGAGAATGATGAGGAAAATCGATTCGACAACGGAACGGGTGGTCAGCAGGCCGACGCTCTCGGCGCTGCGCGAGACGCGCAACCCTTCATAGCATCCGGTCACGGCGATGATGGCGGCGAACGCCGGCGCTTTCAATATGCCGACCCAGAAGGCCCAATCCGACAGCGCCGAGCGCAGCTGCCGCAGAAAACCGGGGACGCTGATGTCGAGCGAGACCCAAACCATGATGGCGCCGCCCAGCAATCCCATGAGGTTGGCAAAGAAGGCAACCAGCGGCAGGGTCAGCATCATAGCAAAAAGACGCGGTAGAACAAGGACTTCGATCGGGTCGAGGCCAAGCACCTCCATGGCGTCGACCTCCTCGTTCACCTTCATCGTGCCGATCTGGGCAGTGAAGGCGCTGCCCGAGCGCCCGGCGAGAATGATGGCGGTGAGCAGGACGCCCAGCTCGCGCAGGATAGAGATGCCGAGCAGGTTGATGGTATAGACCTCGGCACCGAATCGGCGTAGCTGGTCGGAACCCTGGAAAGCGAAAACAACGCCGATTAGAAATGACAGCAACCCGACGACGGGAAGCGAGTTGACCCCCGTCTGCTCCATGTGATGGAACAGCGCCGTCACGCGCAGGCGCCCGGGATGGCGGATCGTTCGCAAAGTAGTGATGAAGACGAGGCCGATGAAGTCGAGCAGCTCGGCACCGCGGCTGATCTGAGCAACGGTGATCCTCCCGATGCGCGCCAGGAGATCGCCGAAGCGATAAGGCGGTGGGTGCAGGCGGGGTAACGGACCGCCATCGGCCTGGGCGACCTGCTGCAGCAACGGCTGAAGACTGGCCTCGAGGTTTTCGACCGCCACCGCCTGGCCGCCGGCCACCAACTGGCGTTGCGTGCGCAAGACGAGCCAGGCGCCGGCGGTGTCGAGCGCATCGAGAGCAGCGAGATCAATGACGATCGAACGCGCGCCCGCCGGATCGAGCGCGCGCAGCCGACGATCGAGCTCGCTCGCCGTGGCGACCACCCAGCTGCCTCCCGCCGCTACGATGAGCCGGTCGTCTTCCCACGATGTCCTGACCCAGCCCGCGACCCCGGCCATCTCGGCGCTAGACCCCCGTCCCTCGCGTTGACGTTCGCTTGCGGCAAATTCTAGCACGGCGGCGGCCTTGTTCGGGCAAACGAAAAGAGCTGCTGCGCCGCAACAAAATGGCTAAAGTGCTGCCCGCAGCCAACAATCTCCGCCGAAGGCGCCGATGAACCTCAAGCAGCATATTCGCAGCGTGCCGGATTTCCCCAAACCGGGCATCCTCTTCTATGACATCTCGACATTGCTGGCTCATCCGATCGCTTGGCGCACGACGGTGCATCGCTTGACCGAAGCGTTGCAGGGTTACGAGCCGGATCTGCTGGTCGGCATCGAATCGCGTGGCTTCCTCGTCGCCGCGCCGCTTGCCTACAGCATGCAGCGCGGCTTCGTCATGGTGCGCAAACGGGGCAAGCTGCCGGGCGCGACAATCCCGCTGACCTACGATCTCGAATATGGCAGCGACACGATCGAGATCCAGGCCGATGCGATCAAGCCGGGACGCCGCGTCATCATCCTCGACGATCTCCTCGCTACAGGCGGCACGATGGCGGCGGCGATCGCCCTGTGCCGCGGTGTTGGCGCCGAAGTCGTCGCTGCGGCATGCCTGATCGAGCTGAGCTTCCTCGGCGGGCGCCAGCGTATCGACGTACCCTTCACCTCGATGCTCGCCTATGATTCCTGAGGCATTGTCCTGGCGCAACGGGCTATGACGGCGTAAAGCGGGTCGCCCTCGGGGCCTTGACGCGGCGGACAGGGATTACAGCTCGCGACGTCGCACCAATTGCCGGCTTCGTTAAGGTAATGGCCAATCAGGCGCAGATGACCGTCATCGTCGAACAGCCGCCAGCAGGCGATCGCCTTGGTCGGAAAGCAGCGGTTGGAGAAGGTGATGACGAGCGGCGCCAGCGGCCGCAGCACCCGCGCCACTTCGCGCAGCACCTCGACCGGGCGCACGAGATACTGGATCGAAACGCAGATGGCGGCGCCGTCGAATTCGCCGTCGCCGAGGGGTAGTCGCGGTTCGCGGTTGAGGTTCTGGACGTACCATTCGTCGAGGAAAGGATTCTCGGCCAGCTCGCGCGCATTCATGCCGACGCCGACGACCCGCGTGTACGCCACTTCCGGGGGCAGATGGCTGACCCAGCTCGACATCAGATCGAGGATCGCGCCGCCGGGCGGGAAGAAACGGCGATAGAGGTCCGTGACCGCGCCGATCGCCGCCTCGTCGAGATGATTGACGAAGCGCGGTTCGCAATAGAACGCCTCGTCAGGCCCTTCGTCGAAACGCCGGAAAGCGTCCCCAGGAAGCGAGGTCATGCCGGCCATTCCCACCTATTGACAGCGCAGAGATAGGAAGCGCCGGACCGCTTGCCTATGGTCGCGACCACAGCGAGCGGAATTATCATGATGGCGACCCGCTTTCTTTGCTGCGCCGCAGCGAAATCCAGAAGGCGATCAGGACGAGAATTGCGACGACGGCGACGAGGATCGTCGCCAGGGCGTTGATTTGCGGGCTGATGCCGAGCCGAACGCTGGAGAAGATCACCATCGGCAAGGTCGTCGAGGCTGGCCCGGAGACGAAGCTGGCGATCACGAGATCGTCCAGCGACAGGGTGAAGGCGAGCAGCCAGCCGGTGACCAGCGCCGGTGCGATCAGCGGCAGGGTGATCACGAGCAGCACCTTCCACGGCCGCGCCCCGAGATCGAGCGCCGCCTCCTCGAGCGAGCGGTCGAAGGCGGCGAGACGCGCCTGCACGATGATGGCGACAAAGGCCATGGCGAAAGTGGCGTGCGCCAGGACGATCGTCGTGATGCCGCGATCGGCCGGCCAGCCGAGCCAATCCTCCATGACAATGAAGAGCAGCAGCAACGAGAGGCCGGTGATGACTTCCGGCATCACCAGCGGCGCCGTCGTCATGAAGACGAACAAGGTGCGGCCGGCGAAGCGGCGATGGCGCGCCAGGGCAAAGCCGCCGGCCGTGCCGAGGACCAAGGCGGCGCTCGCCGAAAGGACGGCGATCTCGAGGCTGGTCGCCGCGGCGGCTCGGATCGCCTCGTTGCCGATGAGCTCGCCGTACCAGCGCGTTGAAAAGCCGGCCCACACGGTGACAAGCCGCGAGGCGTTGAATGAATAGATTATCAGCGAGGCGATCGGCGCGTAGAGAAAGAGATAGCCGAACGCCAGCACCGCCGCGAGCAGGAGGGAAGCCCGTTTGCTCATGCCGCGCCAACGCCCCGTCCGATCGCGCGCTGCGCTAGCGCGATCGGGGCGACGAGCAGGACCAGCATGGCGATCGCCACCGCCGACGCCACCGGCCAGTCGCGATTGGTGAAGAACTCGTCCCACAGCACCTTGCCGATCATCAACGTGTCCGGCCCGCCGAGGAGGTCGGGAATGACGAACTCCCCGACCGCGGGGATGAAAACGAGAAGGCAACCGGCGGCAATGCCGGGCAACGACAACGGTAGCGTCACGGCGAGAAAGGCGCGGAAGGGCCGGCAACCAAGATCGGCGGCGGCCTCGAGCAGCGCCGGATCCATCCGCTCGAGCGTCGCATAGAGCGGCAGGATCATGAACGGCAGATACGAATAAACGAGGGCGAGCTCGACCGAGAAGAGGTTGTTGAGAAGAGGCAGCGGCTGGTCGATGAGTCCCGACGCAAGCAGCAGGTTGTTAAGCAAGCCGTTGGTCTTGAGGATGCCGACCCAGGCGTAGACGCGGATGAGAAAGCTCGTCCAGAACGGCAGGATGACCAGCATGAGGAGCGGGTTGCGCCAGGTCCGCGGTGCCCGCGCGATGGCGTAGGCCATGGGATAGCCGAGCGCCAGGCAAATCGCCGTGGCGATGGCGGCGAATTCGACCGCGTTGAGATAGGCGCGGATGTAGAGGCTGTCGCCGAGCAGCAGCGCGTAGTTGCCAAGATTGACGTTGAGCGTCGGCACGAGCCCGTCGCTGAAGACCAGCGGCGGCGTGTAGGGCGGAATGCCGATTGAGCTTTCGCCGAGGCTAATCCCGGCGACAATCACGAAGGGAGCGAGGAAGAGCACCAGCAGCCAGGCAAAGGGCACGGCGATCGCTAGCCGTGCGCCGGGCCGAGGATTGACTATCGCCCTCATTCCGGCACCACGATCGCCGCATCGGCCGCCCATGATAGCGACACGCGCTCACCGCGTGCAAATGGCGGTTCGGCTAGTCGCGCGGTGTTCGGCAGGCTGACGCGCAGGATCGCACCGGACGGCAGCTCGACGCGGTAGAGCGAGAGACTGCCCAGATAGGCGATCTCGCGCACGACGCCCTCATGCCGGTTCTCGGTGCTTGGCGCCGGCTCGCGGGCGAGCGAGATTTTCTCCGGACGCAGGGCGATGGTAACGGTCGCGCCCGGCACCGCGGCGCCGACCACGCGCAGCGTGCCGGCCGTCGGCGTGTCGATGACGAGCTGACCGGCGGCAATCTCGCGCGAGGACCCGCTCAGCAGATTGACGGCGCCGATGAAGTCGGCGACGAAACGCGAGTTCGGCGCTTCATAGACCTCGCTTGGCGACCCAATCTGGCGCAGTCGGCCGGCATCCATCACGGCGATGCGCGAGGCCATCGTCATCGCCTCGGCCTGGTCGTGCGTCACGACGATAAAGGTGACGCCGACCTGCTCCTGGATGCGGACGAGCTCGAATTGCGTCTGCTCGCGCAGCTTGCGGTCGAGCGCGGCCAGCGGCTCGTCGAGCAGGAGCAGCTTCGGCTCTTTGACAAGCGCGCGGGCGAGCGCGACGCGCTGCTTCTGCCCGCCGGAGAGCTCGCTCGGTTTGCGCGCCGCGAAATCGCCCATCTGCACGAGATCGAGCATCGCGGCGACGCGTTGGCCGATGGCCGTCTTCGCCAGTCCTTCCTGGCGCAGGCCGAATCCGACATTCTGCGCCACGCTCATATGCGGGAAGAGCGCATATGACTGGAACATCATGTTGACCGGGCGGGCATAGGGCGGCACGCCGGTCATGTCGATGCCGTCGATGAGGATGCGGCCGGTATCCGGCGCCTCGAAGCCGGCAAGCAGCCGCAGCAAGGTGGTCTTGCCGCAACCGGACGGCCCGAGCAGCGCGAAGAACTCGCCGCTACCCACTGCGAGCGAGACATCATCGACGGCGGCGACGGTGCCGAAGCTTTTCGTCACCCGCTCGACCGAGAGATGCGGCGGCCCCGCCACGCCGCTCAGCTGCCCGACTTGACCTTCGTCCAGGCGCGGGTCCGCGCGCGCTCGTAGTCGGCGGATGCCGGCTTATCGACGAAGAACTTGGCGCGCACCTCGTCGGGCGGATAGATGCTGGGATCGTTGCGGATATCGTCCTCCAGCATGTCGGTGGCGAGCGCGTTCGGATTGGGATAGCCGACCGCGTTGGTGATCGCAGCGATGACTTCGGGGCGCAGGATGAAGTCGATGAAGCGGTGGGCGTTGTCGGGATGCGCCGCGCTCGCCGGGATCGCCATCATGTCGGTCGACAGCTGCGCCCCCTCCTTGGGGATGGAGTAGGCGATCTCGACGCCGTTCTTCGCCTCGGCCGCGCGCGTGCGCGCCTGGACGATGTCGCCGGAATAGCCGAGCGAGATGCAGAGATCGCCGTTGGCAAGGTCGTTGATGTATTGCGAGGAGTGGAATTTCTTCACGTATGGCCGAATCTTGCTGACGACACCGACCGCCGCCTCGAGGTCAGTGGGATCCTTGCTCGTCGGATTGCGGCCGAGATAGGCGAGCGCCGCCGGGAAGACGTCGAGAGCGCTGTCGAGCACCGAGAGGCCGCAGGGCGCCAGCTTCTTGGCAATCTCCGGGTCGAAGATCATCGCGATGCTGTCGAGCGGCGCCTTGTCGCCGAGCGCTGCCTTGATCTTGGCGACATTGTAACCGAAGCCGGTAGTGCCCCAGAGATAGGGCACGCCGTAGGTGTTGCCGGGATCGGCGATGGTCTGGCTGGCGAGGATCTGCTTGTCGAGATTGTCGTAGTTCCTCAGCTTGGCCTTGTCGAGCTTGCGATAGGCCTTGGCCTTGATCTGGCGGGCAAGGAAAGGCGTCGCTGAGGGCACGACGAGATCGTATCCCGATTTGCCGGCAAGTAGCTTGGCCTCGAGCACTTCGTTGCTGTCATAAACGTCGTAATTGACCTTGATCCCGGTCTCGGCGGTGAATTTCTCGACGGTGTCCGGGGCGATGTAGTCCGACCAGTTGTAGATGTTGAGAATTTTCTCCTCGGCCGCCAGGGCCGGCATACCCGCCATGACAACGGCAACAGCCGCGATCCTCGCCCAGACACCCATTCCACTACCCCCTGCATCGCCCGACGGGGCGATCGGCGAAATTCAGCCGTCAGACACGATGAAAGTCAATCGTGCGGCAATGCCGTTCGGGCGGAGTGCCGCGCCGTGGCGGTGTCAACGGCTCCTAAAGCGGCAGATTCATCAGGAGAAGTCCGGCAACGATGATGGCGGCAGCGGCAATCCGCTTGCTGCCGAATTTCTCGCCGAGGAGCAAAGTGCCCATGAGCGACGCGAAGAGGACCGAGGTCTCGCGCAAGGCGGCGACATTGGCCATCGTGCCGAGGCTGAGCGCCCAGATGGCGATGCCGTAGCCGAGCGCCGCGATGACGCCGCCGGCGCCACCGCGCCACCACTGTGTCTTGAGATAGGATAGCAGGGCGGCACGCCGGCTATAGAAAGCGGCGAGAAAGAGCCAGGGGCCCTCGACGATATTGAGCCAGACGATATAGGAAAGGGGATTGCCCGAGCTGCGTACCCCCGTCCCGTCGGCCACGGTATAGGCGGCGATCGTCATGCCGGTGAGGATGGCGAAGAGCGTGCCGCGGCCGCCGAGATCGCGCCAGCCATTGCCGAGCGCCAGGCCGATGATGCCAAGCGAAACCAGCGCGACACCAAATCCATCCTGGACGCTGACCCGCTCGCCGACAAGCGCGTCAGAGAAGATGGCGACCAGGGTCGGGCCGAGGCCGCGCGCAATCGGGTAGACATGGCTGAGATCGCCATGCGCATAGGCGCGCAGCAGGAAGAGATAGTAGAAGCCGTGGATGATCATCGAGGCGGCGAGAAATTTCCATGACGCCAGGGCGGGCAGCGGCACGAAGGGCGCGATGGCGACGCCGATGACCATCCCGGCCAGGAGGACGAGAGCGAAGGAGGACAGGCGATCCGCGTCCGACTTGATGATGGCGTTCCAGCTCGCATGCATCAGCGCGGCGCACAGCACAAGGACCGTAACGAAGGGGGTGAGGGGCACCGAAACCGCTCAGGCGAAATGACAGGCGGCATGCCGCCCGGCAGCGATCTCGCGCAAAGCCGGCGCCTCGTCGCGGCAAATCGCCTGCACCAGCGGACAACGACCGGCATAGGGGCAGCCCCTGCCGTCGCCGTCGGCTGGCGGCACCGCCGCCGTCCGACGCCGTGCCCGGCGGCGCCCCGGGACGAGGCCGGGAACCGCGTCCTTGAGCGCCTGCGTGTAGGGATGACGCGGCGCTGCCAGAATTTCGCGTGTCGATCCGGTTTCGACGATGGCACCGCGGTACATGACAGCGAGCCGCGTGGTGATGTAGTCGACGACCGCGAGATCGTGGCTGATCAGCAGATAGGTCACACCGTGGCGGTCGGCGAGCTCCCTCAGCAGGTTCAGCACCTGTGCCTGGACCGAGACGTCAAGCGCCGAGACCGGCTCGTCGGCGACGATCAGCTTTGGCCGTGTGATGAGGGCGCGGGCAATGGCGATGCGCTGACGCTGCCCGCCGGAGAATTCATGCGCGTATTTCGCGCGGTCGGCGCGCTTGAGGCCGACCGCTTCAAGCGCTTCGGCGACGCGCTCGGCGCGCGAAGCGGCGACCGCCTTGTCGACGACCGAATCGAGCGGCTCGGCGACGATGCGCCCGACGCTATGCCGCGGGTCGAGCGAGCCATAGGGATCCTGGAAGACCATCTGGAAATTGGGACGCAATGCGCGCAAGGCCGAGGACGACAAGGCGTTGAGATCATGCCCCATAAAGCTGACCCGCCCGGCATCGGGGCGCTCGAGGGCCATGACCAGGCGAGCCAAGGTCGACTTGCCGGAACCTGACTCGCCGACGATGCCGAGGCTGCGACCCGCCTCCAGCGCAAGGCTGACGCCGCGCAAGGCGACCACAGGATCAGCGCGCCGCCACGGCAGCGGCCGGGCGCGTGGATAGAGCCGAACCAGCCCTTCGAGTTCGAGCAGGGCGGTGCTCACGCCACCACCTCGGCCTGCGCGGCATCGAGACGGATGCAGGCGGCACCGTGACCAGGTTCAATCAATTCGATCGGCGGCGGCGCGGCATGGCAGGCAGGAATGACGAGATGGCAGCGATCGGCGAAACGGCAGCCCGGCGGCAACCCGGCAAGGTCCGGCACCGTGCCGGGGATCGCCCGCAGTCCCTGCGCACCGCCGCCGAGGCGCGGCCGGGCCGCCAGCAGCCCTCTCGTATAAGGATGCGCGGGACGGCTCATCAAGGCTTCGACCGGGGCGTCCTCGACCACCGTACCGCCATACATGACAAGGACCCGGTCGGCGGTCTCTGCGATCATCGCCAGATCGTGGGAGACCAGGATGAGCGCCATGCCGGTCTCCTCGACGAGCTCGACCAGAAGGTCGAGTATCTGCGCCTGGATGGTGACATCGAGCGCCGTCGTCGGCTCATCGGCGACGAGCAGATCGGGCCGGCAGGCGAGCGCCATGGCGATCATCGCGCGCTGGCGCTGGCCGCCCGAGAGCTGGTGCGGGAAGGCGGCAGCGAGACGGGCTGGGTCCGGCAGATGGACGCGGTCGAGCAAGCGGACCGCCTCCGTCATCGCGGCGCGCGCATCCATGGCGCGGTGCAGGCGCAGCGGCTCGGCGACCTGCCGACCGATCGGCTGCAGCGGATTGAGCGCCGTCATCGGTTCCTGGAAAATCATGGCGATGCGGTCGCCACGAAGCCGACAGAGCTCAGGTTCCGCGAGCGCGAGCAGCTCGCGCCCGTCGAGACGCAAAGAGCCGGTGGCGTGCGCACCGTCCGGTAGCAGGCCGAGCAGTGCCAGCGCCGTCATCGTCTTGCCGCTGCCGGACTCCCCGACGACTCCGAGGACGCGCCCGCGCTCGAGCGTGAAGCCGACGCGCCGCAGCACCTGGAGCGGCCCGTTCGCGCCGGTCAGCGCGACGCTAAGATCGGCAACCTCGAGAAGCGCCATCAGCGGCGACGCGTCAGGCGTGGATCGAGAAGATCGCGCAACCCATCGCCCAAGAGGTTGAGGCCGAACACCGCCAGTACGATGGCAAGACCGGGATAGACCGCGAGGCGCGGCGCGAGGAAGAGAAAGGTCTGCGCCTCGTTGAGCATGCGGCCCCAGCTCGGGTTGGGCGGCTGGGTCCCGAGGCCGAGATAGGAGAGCCCGGCCTCGGCAAGAATGGCGACGCCGAACTGGATGGTCGCCTGGACGATGAGCAGGCTGGCGATGTTGGGCACAATATGCTCGAGGGTGATGTGCAGCGTTCCCTTGCCCGAGGCACGCGCCGCGAGGATGAAATCGCGCACCCAGATGCTGCGCGCCGCACCGCGGGTCAGGCGCGCGAAAGCCGGCACATTGAAGATGCCGATGGCGATGATCGAGTTGATGGCGCCGGCGGCCGCCGCAGCGAGGCCGGCGGCGACCCCAAGACCAGCACCAATCGACACGGCGACGATGCCGACCATGATCGAATTCTGCGCCCCCACCATCAGCATCGAGGCGATGTCGCGACCAAAATGATCGGTACCGAGCCAATGCGCGGCCGATGGCGGCAGCAGCTTGTGCGCGACGTCGATAGCGGTCGCCGATTGCGGCGTCCAGACAAGCGAAACGACGGCGACGACGACGATGAATGCGGTAATAACGGTCCCGAGTGCAAGACCAGCATGGCGGAAGACGCGTCGCCGCCGCTCGCGCCGGGACACGCCGTCCGCCGCGAGGCTCATGCGCGGCTCCGCAGGCGCGGATCGATCGCCAAGTAAAGCAGATCGACGGCAAAATTGATGGCGATGACGAGCACCGCGAGGAGCACGACGACGTCCTTGATGACGACGAGATCGTGCTGGGTGATCGCCTGAAAGACGAGGCGGCCAAGCCCGGGCAAATAGAAGACATTCTCGACGATAATCGTACCGGCGAGCAGGCTCGAGAATTGCAGCCCCATGATGGTGACGACGGGAATGAGGGCATTGCGCAGCACGTGGCGCCACAGCGTCCGACTGCGGCTGTTGCCCTTGGCGCGGGCGGTGCGGACGAAATCCTCGCCGAGGATTTCCAATACGGCGGAACGGGTGATGCGCGCGAGTACCGCGGCCTGGATGACGGCGAGCGAAAGCGCCGGCAGCAGCAACGATTTGAGCGCCGGGCCGAATCCCGCGCTCCACCCCGGGAAGCCGCCGGAGGGCAGCCAGCCGAGGGTGACGGCGAAGAGCAGGATCAGGAGGATGGCGAACCAGAAATTCGGTACCGCGATGCCGAGCTGGGTGAAGGCCATGATGCCGACATCACCGGGTCCGTCACGATGCGCCGCCGCATAAAGGCCGAGAGCGAGCGCGAGAAAGCCGCTCAGGCACGTGCTGATGAGCGCGAGCGGCACGGTGACGGCGAGCCGCTCGCCGACCAGCTCGGCGACCGGCACGTGGTAGGTGTAGCTCATGCCGAGATCGCCCCGCATGAGACCGCCGACCCAGGCGAGATAGCGCACCGGTGCCGGACGATCGAGCCCAAGCTCGGCACGCAGCAACTGCACCGATTCGGGCCGCGCATCGATCCCTAGCATGGTCTGCGCAGGATCGCCCGGCAGCACCTCGAGGACGAGGAAGACGACAAGCGTCGCCGCCACCATAGTGGCGAGGAACCCGGCGCAGCGCTTGAGCAGGAAGACGACCATTGCCGGCCTTTATAGCAGCCGGCCGCGGCGCCGGGCAGAGTTCCGAGGCAGGTTCCGGCGGCTAGATCTCAACCGGTCGGTCGGGCAGCTCGTTGCGGTCCCGCGGGGTGCGGGGCGCATGTGCCGCGAGCAGATCGCCGCAAGCGGCGATGGCGACGACGAAGCCGTCCACCAGCTCGCCGCGCGCGACCGCAGCGCGAAAGGCCGCGATCACCTGTTCCCAACTTTCGGCGCCTACGCGCGCATGAATGCCGGCATCGGCGACAATCTCGACGTGCCGCTCCGCCACCGAGACGAAGAGCAGGAGACCGGTCTGCGTGGCGGTGCGATTCTCGACGCGGGCGGCGAATTGCAGACGTGCCAGCTGGCTCGCATGGGTGCGCTTGACGCGGCCAGGAACAAGATGGCGGCGCAGGCCCGGCCACTCGAGCACCAAGACGCCGATGATGAACAGCATGGCCTGGAGCGCGAAGATCGAGCGAGCATTCCATGCCGGGACGAAGAAGGCCAGCAAGCCGCCAACCAACAGGGCGGCGAGCGCCGCCCAGATGAGCGGATAGAGCGCATAGCCGTCGCTGGCCGGCGTCACGACGACGACGAATTCCGCTTCGCTGCGCGCCTCGACGGCGGCGACCGCTGCGCGGATGCGCTCGCTATCCGCCGGCGAGAGCAGCGCCGTCACCATTTCCCGGAGGCCCCGCCGCCACCGAACGAGCCGCCACCCCCCGAGAAGCCGCCGCCTGGGACGTTGCCAAAGCCGCTACTGGAGCCGGCGCGCCATGACCGGCCGTCGGATATCATCCAGACGCCGCCGCGGAGGAAGTAGAAGCGCATCAGGACGAAGAACAGGATGATGGCGATGAAGACAAGCGGGGCAAGATCGTCATTCGCCGCCGGCACTGGACCGGCGCTACGTGCCGGCGCGGCGGCGGTGCCGCCGAGCGCCGCCAGCATCGCCGAGGTGCCGTCGAATATGCCGCGCGCGAACTGGCCCTGCCGGAAGGCGGGTAGGATGTCGCGCTCGATGATGCTGCGGCTCAGCGCGTCGGTGAGCAAGCCTTCGAGGCCGTAGCCGACCTCGATGCGAACTGCGCGCTCGTTCGGCGCGACGACCAGCAGGGCGCCGGTGTTCTTGCCCTTCTCGCCGATGCCCCAGGTGCGGCCGAGGCGGTAACCGAAATCCTCGATCGGATAGCCCTGCAGCGAGCGCAGGGTGACGACGACGACTTGCTGGCCGGTGGCGCGCTCATGCGCCGCAAGCTCACCGGTGAGGCGGTCGCGTTCAGCCGCCGGCAGCAACCCCGCCTCGTCGACGACACGGCCGCTGAGCGCCGGGAAGACCGGCTCCGCCGCCTCGGCGCCACAGCCGCCGAGCAGCAGCAGGACCACGACGAGCGCGATCCACGTGCGAGCGCGGATTGTCGACGCGGCCACCGGCATCAGAACTTGACCTTGGGTGCCTCTTGCGCCGCTTCGGAGATGGTGAAGGTCTCCTTGACCTTGGCGTCGGGATAGAAAAAGGCGGCAATCCACCGCCCCGGTATGGTGCGCAGTACGGTATTGTAGCTCTGGACCACTTGGATGTAGTCGCGGCGCGCAATGGCGATGCGATTCTCGGTGCCTTCGAGCTGCGATTGCAGCGCCAGGAAATTCTGGTTCGATTTGAGATCGGGATAGTTCTCGCTGACGGCGAGGAGCCGGGACAGCGACGAGGTCAGCGCCGCCTGATTATCCTGGAAGCGCTGGAACGCCTCGGGGTTGCTGAGGAGATCCGGCGGCAGCTGCATTTGCGTCGCCTTGGCGCGTGCATCCACCACCGCCTTTAGCGTGTCCTGCTCCTGCCTGGCGTAGCCGCGCACAGTCTCGACCAGGTTGGGCACCAGATCGGCGCGCCGCTGATATTGATTGAGCACCTGGCTCCATGCCGCCTTGGTCGCCTCGTCGAGCTGCGGGATCTCGTTGATCCTGCCGCAAGCAGCAAGGCTGAGCAGCAGCGGCAGGAGGAGGACGGCACGCCGCGCCACACGGCGCACGAGCGCGCCCCTCGTCACGACAGCACGGTCTCGATCGGTACATAGTCATAGCCGAGATCCTGCGCGACGGCGGCGTGGGTGACCCGGCCGGCATCGATGTTGAGCCCGTGGCCGAGATGCGGATTGTCCTTGAGCGCGCGGCGCCAGCCCTTGTCGGCGAGCGCCAGAACGAAGGGCAAGGTCGCGTTGTTCAGTGCGAAGGTCGAGGTGCGCGCCACCGCGCCCGGCATGTTGGTGACGCAATAATGGATGACGCCGTCCTCGACATAGGTCGGCTTGGCGTGCGTCGTCGGTCGCGAGGTCTCGAAGCAGCCGCCCTGGTCGATGGCGATATCGACCATCACCGAACCCGGCCGCATGCGCTTGACCATGTCGGCGGTGACCAGCTTGGGCGCCGCGCCGCCCGGCACCAGAACGGCGCCGATGACGAGATCGGCGGCGACGACCTCGTTCTCGATGTTCTCGACCGTCGAGAACAGCGTGTGAAGCTGGGCACCGAATTGCATGTCGAGCTCGTTGAGCCGCGGCAGCGAGCGGTCGATCACGGTGACATAGGCTTCCATGCCCATCGCCATTCGTGCCGCATTGGTGCCGGAAACGCCGCCGCCGAGGATGACGACCTTGGCCGCCGCGACGCCCGGCACGCCCCCGAGGAGAATGCCGGCGCCGCCCTGCTCCTTCTCCAGGCAATGCGCGCCGACCTGCACCGACATTCGGCCGGCGACCTCGCTCATCGGCGCGAGAAGGGGCAGCCCGCCCCGCGCGTCAGTCACCGTCTCGTAGGCGATGCAGGTCGCGCCCGAGCGGATCAGCCCCTCGGTCTGTGCCTTGTCGGCGGCGAGATGGAGATAGGTGAAGAGGATCTGACCCTGGCGCAGCGCGGCAATCTCGCCCGGCTGCGGCTCCTTGACCTTGACGATCATGTCGGCGGCGGCGAATACGGCCTTGGCGTCGGGGACGACCTCGGCGCCGGCCGCCCGGAAGGCATCGTCGGCAAAGCCGATGCCGACGCCGGCGCCGCTTTCGACCATTACCTTATGGCCGTGAAGGACGAGCTCGCGCACGCTGCCCGGCACCAGGCCCACGCGGTACTCGTGAGTCTTTATTTCTTTTGGAACTCCGACCAGCATGGCTCTCTCTCAATCCGTCGATCGTGATGGGTCTGGTTAGGCGGCTTGCTTCAGCACATCGGCTATCGTGCCGAATAGCGTGTCGATTTGCTGCTTCTCGATGATGAGCGGCGGCGACAAGGCGATGATGTCGCCGGTGGTGCGAATCAGCACCCCCTTGTCGTAGCAGGCGAGGAAGGCATCGAAGGCGCGCTTGGTCGGCTTGCCGGCGATCGGATCGAGCTCGATGCCGCAAATGATGCCGAGATTGCGCACGTCGATGACGTGCGGCAGGCCGCGCATCGCATGCGCCGCCTCCTCCCAGTAGGGCGCGAGCGCCGCCGCGCGCTGGAACAACCCCTCTTTCTGGTAGAGATCGAGCGTCGCCACCGCCGCCGCGGCGGCAACCGGGTGGCCGGAATAGGTGTAGCCGTGGAAGAGCTCGATGGCGTTCTCCGGTGCGCCGTCCATGAAGGCCTCGTAGATGCCGCCTTTGAGCGCCACGCCGCCCATCGGGATGGTGCCGTTGCTGATCCCCTTGGCGAGCGTAACCATGTCGGGGACGACGCCGAAATGATCGGTGGCGAAAGCGGAGCCCAGGCGGCCGAAACCGGTGATCACCTCGTCGAAGATGAGGAGGATGCCGTGGCGGTCGCAGATCTGCCGCAGCCGCTCGAGATAGCCCTTGGGCGGCACCAGCACGCCGGTCGAGCCGGCGAGCGGCTCGACGATGACCGCGGCGATCGTCGAGGCATCGTGCAGCGCGACGATGCGCTCGAGCTCGTCGGCGAGATGGGCGCCCCAGCCCGGCTGCCCGCGCGTAAAGGCGTTATGGGCGAGATCATGGGTATGCGGCAGATGGTCGACGCCGGGCAGCAGGCTGCCGAAGAATTTGCGATTGCCGGAGATGCCGCCGACCGAGATGCCGCCGAAACCGACGCCGTGATAGCCGCGCTCGCGGCCGATGAGGCGGGTGCGCGAGGCCTCGCCGCGCACGCGGTGATAGGCGATGGCGATCTTCAGCGCGGTATCGACCGCCTCGGAGCCGGAGTTGGTGAAGAAAACGTGATCGAGACCGGCGGGCAGCATCGCCGCCAGCTTTGCTGCCGCCTCAAAGGCGATCGGGTGGCCCATCTGGAAGGACGGCGCGTAGTCCATGCGGGCGACCTGGCGCTGCACCGCCTCGACGATCGGCTGCCTGCCATGCCCGGCATTGACGCACCACAGCCCGGCAGTGCCGTCGAGGATCTGCCGCCCGTCATGCGAGGTGTAGTGCATGTCCTTGGCGGCGACGAGCAGGCGCGGATTGCTCTTGAACTGGCGGTTTGCCGTAAACGGCATCCAATAAGCTTCGAGGTTGTTCGGCACGCCGGGCGGCGGCATATCGTCGGTGTCGTACATGACAGGCTCCAAGGGAACGCCTCGCGCGAGGCGGCGCGACATTAGCATGGGGGAAACGCGGCGCGAAAGGATGGCCCCCTAACGCGCGCGCCAAGTGAAGACCGCCGAAGTCGCGTAGTTCCACACCGATCCGACGATGGCGCCAGCGACCCCTGCGAGCCACCAGGATTGATCGGCATAGAAGACGTAGGCGGCGATGCCGACATTGCCGACCGCGCCGATGCTGCACACGACGTAGAAGGAGAGCAGGCCGCCGAGCAGCCGCCAGCCGTGCAGGCGGCGATCCCGATAGGTGAACCAGTTGTTGAGGAGGAAATTCGAGGTCATCGCGGTCATTGTCGCGACGCTCTGCGCCACGGTGAAACCGACACCCGCGAGGTTGAGGACAAGGCCAAGCACGGCGAGGTGCACGACGAGACCGAGGCCGCCGATCATGGCGAAGAGCGCGAATCGCACCGGAACGATGTGACCGACCAGCTTGTCGAGCAGCAGCTGCAAATATTCCCAGGCGACCAGCGTGTCGAGCTTGCTCTCGCCGTGCTGCCGCTGGCGGAACTGGTAAGGCAACTCCTTGAAGGCGAGCGGGCGTGGCGCGGAGGCGAAGAGATCGATCAGGATCTTGAAGCCCTGGCCCGAGAGGTCGCGGACCGCCGCCTCGAAGGCCGGTCGACGGATCACGAAAAAGCCGCTCATCGGATCGCTGAGATCGACCTTGACGACGAGCCGGCTGAGCCGGGTGGCGAATTTGCTGATGCGCGCGCGCGAGCGATCCCAGTCGCCGAGGCCGCCGCCGGCGGCGTAACGACTGCCGATGACGATATCGAGCTCCTCGCTCTTCAGCGCAGCGAGCATCCGCGGCAGCAGCGTCTCGTCATGCTGCAGATCGGCGTCCATGACGGCAAGGAACGGGGCGGAGCTCGCCAGGATGCCCTCGATGCAGGCGGTCGACAGGCCGCGCCTGCCGAGGCGCTGCAGACAGCGGATGTTGGGCTTGCGGCGGCCGATGCCGCGCACATGCTCGGCGGTTCCATCGCGCGAATCGTCGTCGACGAAGATCGCCTCCCAGGCAATGCCGGCGAGCACCTCCTCCAGCCGCTCGATCAGCGGCTCGACATTGTCGCGCTCGTTGAAGGTCGGCAGAACGACGGTCAGCTCGACCGGCCCAACCAGCCGAACCTCGCGATCCGTGCCGCGCATGGTCTCGATTTCTTGCAGAGTCCTCGCCAAAACCAGTGTCGCCTTTGTTGCCGGATTCGCATTGCGTCCCAGCCGGACGCGTTGGGCTTGACTTAGCCTCCCGGGGCCGCGACGACAAGCGAAACTGCGCGACGGCAAGGTTGGGCGTTGATCTCGTCGCCGCTTTACTGAATAGATGGTAAGCGATGGCCCATCCGCCATACGGAAACTCGCTGATGACCGCCTCACAGCCCGCTCTGCGTGCGAAGCTCGCTGCTCTCGAAGAACAAGGCGTTCGGTACGGGTTGGCGAGCTTTGTCGATCTGCACGGGCGGCCGAAATGCAAGGCCGTTCCGATCGGCCATTTCGAGCAGATGCTGGGCGGCTCGGAATTGTTCACCGGCGCCGCGCTCGATGGCGTGCCGCAAGAGGTCAATGACGACGAGGTGGCGGCACATCCCGACTTCGAACGTGCGCTGATCATGCCTTGGCAGCCGGACTCGATGTGGTTCCCGAGCGATCTCTGGCTCAACGGAGCGCCCTTCGAAGCCTGCTCACGGCAGATCCTCAAGCGGGCCTTGGCCAAGGCCGCTTCTCTCGGCTTCACCTTCAACCTCGGCATCGAGACGGAATTCTTTCTCTTTCGCCCGACCGAGGGTGGCGGCTTCGAGCCGGCGCTGAAACCCGATTTCCTGGAGAAACCGGCCTACGACGTTCGGTTGCTGCTCAACTCGCTGCCGGTCATCGACGAGCTGGTGGCCGCTATGAACACGCTCGGCTGGGACGTCTACTCGTTCGATCAGGAAGACGCGCTCGGACAGTTCGAGACCGACTTCGCCTATTGCGACGCGCTGACCATGGCTGATCGCTTTACTTTCTTCCGCCTGATGGCCGGGCAGATCGCGGCGAAACACGGCATGTTCGCCAGCTTCATGCCTAAGCCGCTGGCCAATCGCACCGGCAGCGGCGCGCATTACAACATGTCGCTGGCGAGCGCCGAGAGCGGTGCCAATCTCTTCGTCAACGAGAAGGATCCGCGCGGCTGCGGCCTTTCTCAGCTCGGCTATCAATTCATCGCCGGCGTGCTGCGCCATGCCAAGGCGATCTGCGCCGTCATCGCCCCGACGGTGAACAGCTACAAGCGCCTTGTCGCTCAGGGCAGTATGTCAGGGTTTACCTGGGCGCCGATCTTCATGTGCTACGGCAACAATAACCGCACGAACATGCTGCGCATTCCCATGGCAGGCGGGCGGGTCGAATGCCGGGCCGCCGATATAGCGTGTAACCTTTATCTCGGTGCAGCGATGGTCCTCGCCGCCGGGCTCGAAGGTATTGTCGAGAGGGTGGATCCCGGCGAGCCCAATACCGAGAACATGTATCATGTCGAGGCGGACGAGTTGCGCCGCCGCGGCATCGAGCGCCTGCCGCAGACGCTGGCCGAGGCGATCGCCGAGTTCGAGCGCGATCCGCTGTCGCGCGAGGTCATGGGCGATGCGATGTATCGCGCCTTCGTCACTTACAAGAAGGAGGAATGGCGCAGATATCACACCCACGTCTCAGACTGGGAGCTAAAGGAATATCTGCGCTTCTTCTAGTCGTTGCGATGCGGACAACTGACATGGAAACGATAGCCGGCACGCAGTCGATCTTCGATCCGCAGCTTTATCGTCGGGTACGGCAGCCAATGCTGGCGGCCGAGGGGCTGCCGCCCTGGTGCTACACCTCGCCGGAATTCTACGACCGCGAGGTCGAGCGTATCTTCCGCAAGAGCTGGAATTTCATCGGTCGTGCCGATGAGATCGCCAAGCCTGGCGACTTCATGGTCTTCGATCTGGTCGGCGAATCGATCATCGTGCTGCGCGACGGCGCGGGGCGGCTGCGCGGCTTTGCCAATAGCTGCCGTCATCGCGGCACAAGGCTGCTCGACGGCAGCGGCAATTGCAAGTCGATCGCCTGCCCCTATCACGCCTGGGTCTACGCGCTCGACGGCCGGCTGATCGCCTCGCTCGGCATGGAGGAGACGCTCGGCTTCGACCCTGCCGATTACGGATTGCTGCCGGTACGGCTCGAGGATTGGGAAGGCTTCCTCTTCGTCAATTTTGCCGAAGGCGAGACGCTGGCAGACTATCTCGGCGACCTGCCGGAACGCTTTGCCGCCTACAATTTCACCGAGATGGTCTGCGTTCGGCGCAAGGAATACGACCTCGCGTGCAACTGGAAGCTCTATCTCGAGAACGCGATGGAGGACTATCACACGCCCACGGTTCATCGAAAATCGATTGGGCTGCAGAAGACACTGCTCGAAGAAGGCGGTGTCGGCGCATGGGATTCGATCTTCATGCCGGCGTCGCAGACGATCGCCGTACTGCCTGAGGATTTGGCAAGCGCGTTCCCGCCGATCGGTGGGTTGAGTGGCAAGCCGGCAGGCGGCACCTTCTTCACGGTGATCTATCCCAGCACGTTTTTCGCGACGACGCAGGATTGCATGTGGTGGCTGCAGGAATTCCCGCTGGCCCCCGGCCGCACCAGGGTCAGCGTCGGCTCATGCTTCCCCCGCGCAACGGTGGCGCGGTCGGATTTTGCGGAAAAAGTGGAGAAATACTATCGCCGCTGGGACAAATCCCTGCCCGAGGACAACGCCATCTCCGAACGCCAGCAGGCCGGCCTCGCATCGCGTTTCGCCCGACCCGGCCGGCTCTCCGTGCATGAGCCGGCAATCCACCGCATCGCCAATTGGGTGCTCGACCGGGTGCTCGACCCGGTGCACGACAGCGCGGCGCCGCGCTGAGCGGGGCCACGGCTATCGCGAAAGACAATGCAATGAACACGACGAGTCCAGCCAGCGTCGCCGCGCGTCCCGACGGCAAGGTCCATCTACATGTCGAGAATCTGCGCGAGCTCGGCCCGGTCTTCGAGGCCTCGCCTGAACGCGTCTCGGCAGCGCTGAAGGATCATCCGGCGATCGCCGAGCGGCTCCATGTCACCATCGGCTACGATGGCGACATCTTCGAGCGCGAGCTGGGCGACGCCGATATCCTGTTCGCCTGGAATTTCGACCGCGCCAACTTGGCCGACCGCGCGCCGCGACTCAAATGGGTCCACGCCCATGGCGCCGGCGTCAATCATCTGATGCCGCTGACCTGGCTGCCCAAGGGTGCCGTGCTGACCAACAGCCGCGGCGTCCATGCCGAGCGGGCCAGCGAATACGCGATCATGGCGGTGCTCATGCTCAACAACCGCCTGCCGGAGATGATGACCAACCAGCGCCAGGGGCGCTGGGCGCAGCTCTTCAACTCGGCGATCACCGGCAAGACGCTGCTGATCGTCGGGGTCGGCCATGTCGGCGGCAGCGTCGCCGCCTGGGCCAA
>WNFC01001242.1_pt1 | contig 26388 bp, 19 predicted proteins | sample 5400541 | NCBI WGS metagenome assembly WNFC01 (sample SAMN13153342, study PRJNA577476) | soil metagenome | isolation source: 120 cm saprolite under Douglas fir tree site 2 hole 2 replicate 1 | place: USA:California | collected 2015-04-18 | reverse complement strand
GGACCCATAGCGGTAACCACGCCCTCGGGGCCTTCGATGGCGATATGTACTGTTCCGATGGGTTTGCCCTCTTGCATAGCGGGACCGGCAACGCCTGTGATACCCAGGCCGAAATCGGCCCCGAGGCGTTCGCGTGCGGCATGGGCCATGGCGCGGGCAGTTTCTTCACTGATGGCGCCATACTGCTCCAGGACCTCGGAAGGCACGCCCATCTGAGTTTTGAGGGCGTTACTGTAAGCTACGACGCCGCCTATGAAGTAGGCGGAACTAGCAGGGACATCGGTAATCCTGTTGGCAAGCAGCCCACCTGTGAGCGATTCCATGACGGCCAGCGTTTGTTTACGGGTCAGGAGCAGCTTTCCGACAACGTCGGACAGGGTTTCTTTATCGATACCAAAAATATGGTGACCAAGGATCTGGCGCACCCGCGCTTCCATCTGTGCTACCTGCTGCTCGGCCTCCTCGCGGGTCCCGGCCTTCGCGGTGATACGCACGTCAACCGCGTCGGGTTTGGCATAAGTGGCAATGGTGGGGTTGTTGCTATGTATGAGCGAGTCCAGTCGCTCCTCCACCATAGACTCGCCCAGACCGGAGACGCGCAGGATACGTGTGAAGATGAGGCCGCCCGTATAGGGGCCGAGCCTGGGGATGGCTTCCTGTTCCCACATGCGATACATTTCCCTGGGGACGCCAGGCATGGCGACGATGATATGGCCATCCTTCTCAACCCACCAGCCGGGGGCAGTGCCGTAGGGATTGGGCAACGCCTGCGCGGAAGGAATCAGCGTGGCTTGTTTGACATTGCGCTCGGGCATACTGGCGCTGCGTGTCGCGAACATACGGCGCAGTTCTGCTTCCAGCCCGGGATCTACCTGCATTGTCTCGCCCAGCAGGGCGCTGATCGATTCACGTGCGAGATCATCTTCGGTCGGACCCAGTCCGCCTGTCATGATAATCAGGTCGGATCGCTCCCAGGCACGGCGCAAGGTCTCAACGATACGACCCTGGTTATCGCCGACCTGCGAGACAAAATAGAGATCGATGCCCAAGGAGGCCAGGCTCTGGGCAAGGTAAGTGGCGTTGGTATCGGTGATGTGACCCAGCAATAACTCGGTGCCACACGAGAGTATTTCCGCGCGCATGCATCCTCCAGAATATTGGGCGATACCTGTAATCGCCCGATTAGCATAGCCATATCATATCACACAAGAGACGAAATCAATATATTGTGTTAGAAAGATTAAAAAATCAACATGTTGTGCCAAAAGCCTTGCAAAAGACGTTCTTTCTGAGTATACTGTGTTGGGTAGGCTAAAAGAAACACAGGATTCCTGAACCTGACAGGTGCCAACAAATACGGCACAGGGTGACAGGTAGCACAGGTTATTTGACTTTTTCAAGAGGAGCACGAGAGTATGTTGGAACAACAGGAGCAGACCCCTCAGGAGCAGAAGAGCACAGATTCTGAGAAGATGACGCAGTTGGAGGGGATTCGCTACAAGGTCTTCATGGATAGGTACTCTTTGAAGGACCCTTCGGGCAAGCCGTTAGAGTACTATCCAGAACAACTATGGGCACGGGTGGCAAGGGGTATTGCCGCCGTGGAACCCAGCGCAGAACTGCAGGCCACGTGGGAGAAGCGTTTTTACGAGGCGCTCTCCGACTTCCAGTTTGTGCCAGGCGGCCGCATTCTCGCAGGCGCAGGGTCGGGACATGCGGTAACATACTACAATTGTTTCGTAATACCAAGCCCCGAAGACAGCCGCCAGGGCATCCTCGACAACCTCAAACTCATGACTGAGATCATGGCCCGTGGAGGTGGCGTGGGCATCAACCTCTCCACGCTGCGGCCAAGAGGCTCGTACATCAAGACAGTGAATGGCACGGCATCAGGGCCTTGTTCATGGGCACAATTGTATTCGGTGGCGACCGGGGACGTGATTCAGCAGGGCGGGTGCTTCGGTCCTGACGAGCGTATTGCTACGGATCGCGGCTTGATTCGAGCAAAGGAGTTAGCTGATCGCCTGGATAATGGCGAGGCAATCCAGGCCCAGACGCATAAAGGCTTGCGGCCTTTCAAAACAGTTTTCCGCAACGGTGTCAAGGACCTCTACGAAGTGGCAACCAGCCGCGGTTACCAGGTACGTGTGACATTAGATCATAAGATGGGTGTACTGCGCAACGGTGAGATTGTCACCATTCCTCTGCGCGAGCTTGAAGAAGGCGATGAAATCCTGTTGCTCTTAGGTGAAAAAACAGAGAATGACACTTCACCCGTACCCCTCTCATCGAGCCCATACAAGCGCTCCAAGATGAGCACAACCCTCAATGAGAAAGTGACCTTGCCCACTCATCTCACCCCAGAACTGGCATATTTGCTGGGTTTCTTCTACGGTGATGGATATGTAATGCATGGCAAGAAAGTCACCTGGCGGGACGACAAGGCAATCTCTTTTGCCGTCGAGAATACACGGCCCGATATCCGGGACCGTCTTGTCTCGTTGGTGCGGAAGCTGTTCTCTATCGAGCCAGCAGTTGGCCCAGGCGGGGGCGCATGTACCAATATCAGGGTCTACTCACGCCTTCTAGTGGAATGGCTAGAGGAAAATGGGCTTCTCAAGCAAAAAGCTTCCGGTGTCCGCGTTCCCGAGGCTATCTTCCGGTCACCTTCTACTGTAGTTGGTGCTTTTCTTGGAGGGTACTTCGATGCAGACGGCAGTGACCGAGGCAGAAAAGGCGGCTATGGATTTGACAGTGTGAGCCGTGAGATGTTGGAAGATATCCAGCTCCTCTTGATCGCAAACGGCATCGTCTCCCACATCACGACACAGGACCGCAGTAAAAATGGCTGGCTCTCACTGCACCGCCTGATTGTGACAGGCGCACAGTTCAAAGAGCGCTTTAGCAAATTCGTTCTTGGCAACAAGGATAAGCAGCTTCCGGGCTATCGCAGTCACCGTCTCAGTTACCCGATGGAAGTCTGGGACACCTTGGGCATCCCTGGTCGCTACTACCAGAGGCTGTTTGATTCGACCAAGGAGCGCGTATCCCATTATGCCCTGATGAGAGTGCGTGAGCGAGTCCTCGCAGCTGGTGGTGTGGCTATGGTCGAGCGTCTCGATACCCTTCTGGGCGTGCTCCCCGACGCGATTATCTCTATTACTCCGCTTGGCCCCTCGGATGTCTACGATTTTGAGGTGGATGGTGTTCACTTGCTATCAGGTGGGGGTATCTACACATCCAATTCTCGTCGCGGCGCGTTAATGCTCATGCTCGATGACACGCATCCCGACATAGAAGAGTTCATCACCGTCAAGCGCACACCCGGCAAGATCGAGCATGCCAACCTCTCGGTCTGCATCTCCGATAAGTTCATGCAGGCGGTGAAGGATGATACTGACTGGAATCTCACCTGGCAGGGCGAGGTGAAGAAGACGATACGCGCATGCGACCTGTGGGACCTGATCTGCACTTCGGCGTGGGAGTCGGCGGAGCCAGGGATGGTGTTTATAGACCGGTATAACAAGGAGTCAAACACCTGGTATTATGAGGATATCCGATGCGTAAATCCATGCGGGGAGCAAGGCCTTCCGCCTTTTGGAGTTTGTAACTTAGGAGCATTAAATTTATCAGCATTCGTAGAAAACGGGCAAATGGATTGGGAGCGACTCGCGGATCGCAGCAAGGTGGCGATGCGCTTCCTGGATAACGTGGTTGATGCCAACGAGTACTTTATCAAGGAGAATGAGGAGGCACAGCTTGGCACGCGCCGCACTGGCCTAGGCACAATGGGGTTGGCCGACGCGCTGATCAAGATGAAGGTTGCCTATGGCAGTGAGGCATCTATTCCCATTATCGAGCGCATCTACACCACGATTCGTGACGCTGCTTACGAGGCGTCGGCGGATATTGCGGCGGAGAAAGGGTCATTCCCCAGGTTCGAGCGTGACAAGTATATGCAGGGGCGCTTCATCAAGCGGCTGCCGAAGGCGGTACAGGAGAAGATCAAGAAGCAGGGCATTCGCAATGCTGTCCTGCTGACGCAGGCGCCAACGGGCACGACGAGCCTGTTGGCCGGGGTCAGTTCGGGCATCGAGCCGGTGTATGATTTCGCCATGGTGCGCCGCGACCGCACGGGCGAGCATATCCTATATCACCCGCTACTGCAGGCCTGGCGCGACGAGCATCCTAACGAGTCAACACCGGGTTACTTCGTCGCCTCCAACGATCTGACGCCGGAGGAGCACGTGCGGGTGCAGGCATCTGTGCAGCGTTACACCGATTCGAGTATCAGCAAGACGGTGAACGCGCCGAACAGCCATACCGTCAAGGAGGTGCAAACACTCTATCGCCTGGCGTATGAGATGGGCTGTAAGGGCATTACCTACTACCGGGATGGGTCGCGCGACGCGGTACTGACGCGTGTAGAGGATGAGAGGAAGGCGGCAGCGGCGCAGCAGGCGGTGGTGATGGAACCGGTGACTTCGATCAAGCAGGGCGTCAAACCTCGCCCGGATGTGGTACAGGGCTATACGCGCCGGGTGATTGCGCCGGAGGGGAAGATCAATGTCACCATCAACAGTGACGAGCATGGGCCATTGGAGGTGTTTGTGAACGTGGGCAAGGCAGGCAGTGATATCGCTGCGCTGGCGGAGGCGTTGGGCCGCCTGATCTCGCTCAACCTGCGCATTCTCAGCCCGCTCTCGCAGATGGATCGCGTACGCGAGATCGCTGATGAACTGCGCAGCATTGGCGGCAGCCGCTCTGTCGGCTTCGGGATGCAGCAGGTACGTTCGCTGCCTGACGCGGTGGCGCGAGCGCTGGAGCAGCACCTGGAGACGCTGGAGGCGGAGGAGTCCGCCAGGCAAACCGCCGCTCCTGCGATACCGGAGAAGAGCAGCAACAATGGGCATGACGACCCGGTGGCGCCGGTCAGCCTGAGTCGTTTACAGACGACGGGCAATCTCTGCTCGCAGTGCGGCTGCAATACGATGGTGTACGAGGAGGGGTGCCGCAAGTGCTATAACTGCGGGCACAGCGAGTGTTAAACAGGGTGCTCGCCGTCACTCGAGCGCATACCTGACCGCCGCTTCTGCCAGCAATTGAGACGGATTGAGCAAATCGGGCAGGTCAGCCTCCCCTTGCAGGAGCAGGGGGATTTCGGTACAGCCCAGGATAATGCCATCGACGCCCTGGTTTCTTAACGCCAGAATCGCCTTGTGCGTGATTGTGCGATCGGTGGCATCTTCCTGTCCAGCTTGGAACTTGAGAATGGCCTGGTTGAGTCCCCCAGCCAGTGCTTGGGAGATGCTTGCGTATGCAATTCCTTGCTTTTCTAAAGGAATCGTGTACACCAGCGGTGGGCCCATGGTCACTACCCCGACCTTGTTCCATCCTCGTCTATGCACCTCGCCGAGCGTCACCTCGATCATGCTCAGGACTTTGAGACCTGAGGCCTGCTCAAGAGCCTCTTGTACCATGTGCATACCATTGGAAGCAATGACCAGGAAATCAGCGCAAGCTCCCAGCTTTTTCACGGCTTCCGAAAGGCGCGGATCCGCTTGCAGTGGCAACACTGGCATGTGTTCGTCCTGCATGAGGAACGGTGCGTGGCGATAATAATACACCAGCATCGGTGGATAGCCGGTGTTCGCATTGGGGGCAATGAGTTGTTGCGAAACGGCATGAAGACGCGCCTCAAAATCCATGGTGGCCTGGGGGCCAAGCCCACCTAACACCCCAATCGTTTTCATACGTAACCTCCTGATGCATTGACATCTGCTCTTAGATCGTCTCATGAGATCTTCTAGAGACAAGGATATCCGCTTCCCGCCACTTCCACCACGAAGAAGAGGCACATGTTCACTCACAGCTTTCCCGTCCGGATACAGGATGTGCTATGATGAGAGAACAACGTTGAGGAGCGAGCACACGAAGAGAGAACGACTCAGGAGCCACCCTATGACAGAAACTACCCGTTTCGCGACACTGCTGAAACGGTATCGCCAGGCAGCAGGTCTCTCGCAGGAGGCGCTGGCAACCCGCGCCCAACTCAGTGCTCGTGCCATTAGCGACCTGGAGCGTGGCATCAATCGGACACCGCGCAACGACACGCTAGAACTCTTAACGGAGGCACTCTCACTGTCCTCACATCAACGTGCCAGACTTTGGGCTGCCGCACGGCCGGAGACTCCTGCTTCCGCTGCCGACCTTTCTTCGTTTCTGCTCCCTGTTCCCCCTACCTCGCTGGTTGGGCGTGAACAAGAGCTCAATCGTGCGCTCGCCTTTATCCTTCGCGACCACAGGCGCCTGCTGACTGTGACCGGGCCAAGCGGTGTTGGCAAGACGCGGCTCGCACTGCAGGTGGCACAGGAACTTCCCGACACCTATGCCGATGCGATGGCCTGGGTGGCACTGGCCTCGGTGCGTGATGCCGCGCTCGTGCCAGGAAGCATCGCCCAGGAGCTCCAGTTGCGTGAGCAGGGAGATGCTCCACTCCCTGCGCAGATCCGCGCCTACTTGCGGCCCAGGCACTTCCTCCTGGTCCTCGACAATTTCGAGCAGGTGCTGGAGGCAGCGGCCTTCGTCGCGGATCTGCTGGCAAGCTGCCCGCGTTTGACCGTCCTGGTGACGAGCCGTAGGCCCTTGCACGTGCGCGGTGAGCAGGAACTTCCGCTGGGTCCCCTGGCGCTCGATGACGCGATCCGCCTCTTTGGTGAGCGAGCACAAGCGCTGCGCCCAGGAGGAACCTATGCGACAGAACTGGTGCAGGCGATCTGCGAGCAAGTGGACCGGCTTCCGCTGGCCATTGAGTTGGCAGCAGTGCATGTCAAGGTGTTCTCCTTAGCCGAGTTGCTTGAACGGCTGACGAAGCGCCTGGCACTCCTGCGAGATGGCGCCCGAGATCTCCCAGCACGCCAGCAGACCATGGAAGATGCCATTGCCTGGAGTTATGAGCTGCTCACAGAGGCCCAGCAACGCTGTTTTCGTGCGCTCAGTGTTTTTGTGGGAGGGTGGACGCTTGAGGCAGCAGAGGCCGTGTGCTGGGATGAGCAGGCAATCGCCGGGCGTTCGGCCAGCGCGACCCTTGCCGCCCTGGTAGATGCAAGCCTCGTCCAGGCGGAGATGGCAGCCGATGGCGTCACACGGTTCACCATGCTGGACATGCTGCACGAATACGCGCTGGAACGTTTGCGTGCGGCGGGCGAAGAGGCAGTATGTCGGTCTCGACACGCTGCCTATTATGCCCAGGTGGCAAGGACGTCTGTGCTCTTTGGGCCGGGACAAGGCACGCGCGACGCACAACTCATGCAGGAATTGCCAAATTCACGCGCGGCATTGCAATGGGTTGAGCACAAGCGGGACGTGGAACTCGGGCTGCAGCTGGCCTGCTTCTCGCGACTGTGGTATATGTCCGGTCAGGTGAGCGAGGCAGAGCTGTGGACAGAACGCATGCTGACTCTGGACCGGCAGGCGAGAGAGCGCGCTGCCCCAACGGCACTCAGGGTGGACTTCCTTTTCGGCCTGGGGCAAATCCTGTTGAGCCGTGGGAAGCTCGAGCGTGCGGCAGAGGTAGCCCAAGAAGCCTTACGCCAGACCCAGCAGGTGGAAGACCACAGGAGCCTGAGCAATACATACGATCTGCTGGGCCAGGTCGCATTCCTTCGAGGAAAGAGCGAGGAGGCTTCGACCTATTTCACCGAAGAGGAGAAGCATGCCCGTCTGTCAGGGAATAGCGAGAGCAAAGGTCGTGCCCTGATGCATCTTGCGGAGAGCGCGCTGATGCAGGGAGACTATGCGCGCGCCACCACCCTGTTGGAAGAAGCCCTGGCGTGTACAAACTCTCGAAATGCCGTGGGGAATGGCCGATGTCACGACCATGCTGGGGCATGTGGCTCAACAGCTGCAGAACTATCCGCTCGCCAAAGCACGCTACCGGGAAAGCCTGACGCTCTACCGCCAGCTTCGCAGTCCCGCCTACGTCGCCTGGTGCCAGGAGGGCCTTGCAGCCACCCTCTGTGCCGAAGAGCACTATGCCCAGGCCACACGCCTGTGTGCGGCAGCGGTGACTTTGCGCGAACAGGCCCGGACACCACTACCACTGGCTGAGCGCGAAACGTTTGAGCAGACGGTTGCTACGGCAAAAACCGCGCTCGACGAGGCGAACTTTGGAGAGGAGTGGGCCATAGGTACTGCGTTTACGCATGACGAAGCAATTGACTACGCTTTGTCGGATGCTTGTACATAAGAGAGAAGTGTCCCACAATTCGTTTACAGAACATACCTGGCAACTTGCAGCGGTTGATATGACTCACAATGTTTAGCCCTAGCATTCGGATATTTATAAGATACACTGAAAGGACACATTTGCAACCCCATTTAAGGGCGTTTAAACGCGGTGCAGCTGATGCGCCCTGTAGAGCCAATGCAGGCTGAAATAGACAGCGATCGGGAAAGGACACGTGTCCTTTCCCTTTTGCTTTCATCTGGCTTGAGAAGCGCTCAGAGGTAAAATAGGATTCATTGAGTACAGGCCACCTCAAACTCTGCTGGTGGCACCTGGCCCAAACTCAAATGAAGCCTTTTGGTAGTATAGACTTCTTCAATGAAGTGACGAGGGTTGGCTTCTGCCTCCACAAGGGTCCGGTACTCTGTGACCCATAATGAAGCGTTGAAAAGATGTAAGTCATTGATGCCCATACTAGCGAAAGTTGAAGTATTCATAGTGGATGTGATGTAATGGCACTCCTTGCCTTCGAAATGCTCGCCGGAAATGTTGTATCAGACTCTCTGGGCCACACATGTAGACTTCTTTCTTTGAAAGTGGGCTACGACTACTCGAAACAATTTGCTCCATCGTGAGAGGTCCCTCACGTTTTGAGTAGGTGATGTGAGGATGGAACGTCGGGTAATGTGTTGCTGCTGTGCTGATTTCGTCGAGAAACAGCGCCTCGTCTTCGTTGTGTACCGTGTAGTAGAGGTCGATGTCGAACGCCAACGGCTGCTCCGGGGGAAAGGCATGGATCCAACTCCGAAATGGGGTGATGCCGATGCCGCCGGCAATCCACACTTGCTGGGAACCCCCTCTGCGGTAGTCGAACATCCCGAATGCTATGCCTACACGCGCCGGAATCCCTGAGTGCAGCGTCTCGATCAGCCGTTGCGTAGCATCCCCCAGTTCCTTGATCGAGAGGCGCAGGGAGGCTTCCTGTGGAGCACTACTGACAGTGAATGGATGTCGCTCCCAGCCAAGCCCTCCCCCAAAGCGCACAAAGAGAAACTGCCCTGCGACAAACGACACGGGTTGGGCGACAGGAGTGAGGATAACCTCTACTGTCTTCTGGTTCAGGCGGTTGACCGCTTCAACAGTATAGTTGTATTGCCACAGACGCCTGATGAAGGGATGGAGCAGCTCCTGGTACAGATAGGCAGCCGTGCCAATCGTTGCCACAGCTATATACCAGACCAGCAGAACGGGTGCTTGCCGCAACACCGGATCCACCAGGATACCGTGAATCAGCGCAACTATGACAAACAGGCCTGTCAACCTATGGAGTGTAAACCACCGCTGGTAGTTTGGGCGTATGTGACGACCCACCGCAGGTAATCTTGGAACAATTGCCCACAGCAGCAGGAGCACCAGCCCGAACAGAGCTACGAACCCAAGGGCGTTGCCCAGGGTACTCTTGATCGTATTGTTCACCGATGTGACCAGGAGATAGTGAGGGAAGAGCAGCGCCACTCCTGCTATCGCACTCCAGCGATGCCAGACGTACATGCGGTCGAGACCCCCGAAGAAGCGTTCCAGAAAGGGGGCTTTCGTCGCTAACAGGAGCGAACACGCAAAGAGGACAATGGCTGTCGTGCCCAGTATCTCGCCCAGATACCTGCTCGTTGGTTGACCCGCTGGTCGAAACAGGAACCAGAGTACAATCGTGACGATGGTGAGACCGATGATGGTTGCACCGCCGAGAGCCTGCTGCATATATCCCAGCAATTCCCTCACATTGAGAGGATGCTTCGAGTGGCCTGTGCTCTTGTTGGATAGGTGTGCTTCCGATTGCGCTGTAATCTCATGTGATCTATCGGGTTGCTTGTCTGGATACATAACTCCTCCCTTCTCTTATGGAAGCGGAATGCCAGCTTGAAATGGGCCTGTTTTATTGCAATTCAGAAAAAGTGAAAACCTCCCTTAGTATATTCTATCCAAGGCCAGGAATCTCTCCAGGATGCGTGCCCGCCAGACCCAACACACGACAAATAGCCAGATCACCACACACACGGCTATCAGCAGGTAGTCCACCCCATCCAGCTGCACCAGGTCGAACAACGAGCGCAACGGCGGGACAGTGATCAAGAGCACCGATGCGAGACACATCGCCAGGACCAGGTAGAAGATGCGTGTATCGCCACGCAGTTCATTGCCACCTGCCCAGAATGGCGTCGGCGGCTCTACGAAGAGGATGAGTGCGATGCCAGAAAATGTGGCAAAGATGGTCAGAGCGGTCTGCGCATCCTGTGCCTGCCTGGCCTCCACCGCAGCCGAGACGGGATGAAACAGCACCTGGGAATCAGCGAGCACATAGTGGCTAAAGTACAAGAGGAGCCCTACCACGCCAAGCGTGCTCGCCGCAGGCAGGACGAAGTGCCAGAGCGAACGTCGCGCATCTTTCTCCAGGGGCCGCGGCTGCGCCCACGCCGCCAGCATAAAGCTGGGGAGACCGACCGTGAGAAGCACCAGGATCGATGACTGCTTTGGGTCAAATGGAAATCCTCCCACGACTGCGGTTCCAACCATCAGGACGACAAAGTAGAAGACACGCGTCAGGAACAGTTTGAAAATGTCTTGCATGCCGTTACGAATGCGTCGCCCCTCGCGGAAGGCAGAGGGCAAGCTGACAAAGGAGTCGCCCAGCAGCACGATATCCGCCACGCTGCGCGTGGCCTGGCTGCCACTCTGCATGGCGATGCCCAGGTCCGCTTTTTTCAGCGAGAGGACATCGTTCACGCCATCGCCGATCATCGCGACATAATGCCCTTGCTTATGCAGGACCTCGACCAATCGCTCCTTCTGCTGTGGCGTGATGCGTCCAAAAACGGTGGCGTCCGCGGCCGTCGCCGCAAAGTGCTCGGCGTCCATGGTCGCCAGGTCCAGCCCTGAGACCGCACGGATGTCGTTGCTCAAGCCCATCTGCTTGACCAATGCGGTCACCGTTTGCGGATTATCCCCAGAGATCACCTTGAACTGGATCCCAGCTTCGCCCAATTGCCTGAGCGTCTCGCGCGCCTGGGGGCGCAGTTCGTCGCTCAAGCTGATGAGGCCAAGGGGCATCAGTCCCTGCGGCAAGGTAGGGGTGTCAGCGGCATTACGCAGCGCCACTCGTTCCGGGAAAGAGGTAAAGAGCAACACGCGCAGCCCCTGCATGGACTCCCGCTCAACGATCGCCGGCAGCTCGCTCCCTGCATGCAAAGCCGGCGCGAGTATCTCGACCGCACCGAGGATATAGGTTCCCTGCATGGCCTCATCATCCATGACCAGGCCGCTCCATTTATAGGCGGAAGAGAACGGCACTTCCTCTCGCACGTGACGTGCCTGGCCCGGACACGCCGTTCCTATCGCCGCGCTCGTTGTGTTTCCAACCGAGCCGCTCGCCACATAGTCACCAAGCAACCGCCGTAGCTCGCTCTCCTCACTACTGAGTGGATGCAGGCGTGCAAGCCGCAACGCATTGGTGGTCAACGTGCCGGTCTTATCCATACAGAGCACATCGACATGGTTGAGCGACTCCACAGAATTTGCCTGCTGGAGCAGCGCGCCCTGGCCAGCGACACGCACTGCCCCCAGCGCGTAGGCCACGCTGATCGCCAGAAACAAGCCGTTGGGCACCAGCCCGATGATGACGACCGCCATCTTGAACGTTTCGACGGTAGGCAGCTGGTTGGCCAGGGCGCCGAGCAACAACAGCAGCTCGAAAAAGAGAGCCAATAGCAGCATCACGCGAATCACGAGGTTGATATTACGCTGCAGGGGAGTGTAGATACGACGAAAAGCCCGTGCTCCTGCCGTCAGCTCGTACGCGACACTCTGCCTCCCGACCTTCTCGGCCTGGTACAGCGCACTGCCGTTTACGCAAAAGCTGCCCGAGTACAGGCGATCCCTCTGCTGCTTCGCCACCAGATCGGACTCCCCGGTCAGCAAGGACTCGTTGACGTCGAGTCGGTGCGTCTGCAGGATAGGCCCATCCACCACGATCTGATCTCCTGGACGCACCTGCAGCACATCGCCCACCACCACCTCCTGCGCATCAATCGTGCGTTGCCGCCCATCGCGGATGACCGTGGTCGTGGGTCGATTGAGCAGCGCAATCTGATCGAGCAGGCGCTTGGCCCGCACCTCCTGGGTCACACTGACACCACGGCATCGCTGACCTGGCCCAGCAGCACCAGGGCCAGGGCCAGTGCAAACAGGATATCATTGATCACGGTAAAGACGTTTTCGCAAAGAATCTGCAGATAGGTGCGGCTGGTCTTCACAGGGAGAACATTGACGAGGCCTTGTGAGCGTCGTGCTGCGACCTCGCTCTCCGTCAGTCCCCGTGGCTGGAGCTCGAGCGTGGGTGCGAGTTCTTGTGGTTGCATGTGCTCTCCTCTGTCGTCACTGCTGGCGTGAATGGATATTCCAGGCTGTCAAAGACTGCTCTTCGCAACCACAGCTGGCTCTGGCTTCCTGGAATGAGGCAGTTGCATCACAAAGAACACACACAACACATAGAAAGGAACGAAGCCGATGAGCCAGCCGAGCCAGACGGGAATGGCTGGCAGGGCCACAGCCGTAATCGGGATGTTCGCCACTCCCTGTCCTTCCGAGCCATTTGCCGTGACCTGTAACGTCCATGGGCCCCTGACCGTAATCTCTGCCGCGCCCTGTATGCCATTGCGTACGTTCGGATCGGTGTGAAACGTTGCTCGTATCGGTGTCGCATCGACCCCTTTGCCGGGAAGAGAAAAGGCACGATAGGTCAGTGACCCATTGACCGCCTGCGTTGGCGCAACCGCAAACGCTAAGGCGTAGCCCGCGTTCGCAGGGTTGCTATACAAATCGACTGTCAGGTGATAGGGACCGGCCGTCACCCGGTCTACCCGCGCTGGAGTCGTGCCGGGGTAGGTCGCGGCGATCGAAATCCCCAGATCAATGAGGACAACGAGCAATCCGACCACTCCGAGAATGAGCAACAGCCGTTGGAGAAACATCTTTGACATACTTTCTTCCCTACCTTTCCAAGGTGCGTATCGTCTTGCCAATACTCTGACCAAGCATGATTCCGATGCCACCCCCTAGACCTCCAAGGAGCAGTGAGAGCAACGTTCCACCAACACCGAGGCTCCCAGCCAGCGTGAGAGCAGACTGAGGGTTTACGAGACTGAGTGGAATGCCCCCCACCAGTGTTGCCAGCACGAGACTGATGAAGAGGTGTCGCTCCGACCAGCCCTGCTGCCGGGAGCGTTGGATACACAGATCGATCAAAAACGCACTCACGAGAAAGACTAAGGGCCACTCAACGGCCACCAGCGAAACCGGTGGTGGATTGGCGTGCCCCGCGCGGTACGTCAATTGTTCAATTTGCATCAGCCAGGTGAGAGCAGGCGGAACCACGAGCTGATCGATGAAGGCAAAGAGGAACGTCACCCCGACGATACTGGTGGCTACCCACTTGCGGGGAAGTGCAGAGACCGCGCCACCCAGCAGACAGCCGAGCAGAAGAGCGGCCAGGACAGGGTACAGACTGAAGGAGACGAACCCCAGTGGCACCGAATTACCAGGACTGCTTCCCTGACCTACTAAAAGAGTGAACAGGGAGAGGGAGGCGGCAAATGCGCCCATCATGCCCAGGTAGGCGCTGCGCTCGGCCTTTTTCGCTTGAAGACGCACAGCAAGATGTGCGGCTGAAGCCAGCAGATAGACAGCCCCGAAGGCCATCAGTGCCATGCCACTGATAATCATAATATGAAACGGGGCCCAGAGGGTCACATCAATCCCATACAGCGAATGCCAGTAGGTATCCAGGGGAAAGGCAACTGCTGAGTTGAGGGCGGCATAGCCAGCGATATAGGCTCCCAGAGGACCGGAGAACAGACCCGCAAAGGGGGTAAACTGCTGGGCCATGTGCGGGTAGCGTCGCACCCAGATCGTCTCAGTAATGATGACGGTCAGAGCCGCGATGCCGCCTATTGTGATACCAGTCAGCATCATAATATGTGGAGGAATTAGTGTCCGGTCTCGCCCAATGAGCGTGTGCCACTGGATATCCCAACTCGTTCCGACGAACGTGACGATCGCAGCAAGCAGAGCAACCAGCCCAGCCGTCAAACGTAAGAGGAGGACAGCGTGTAACGAAGGTGCATGGGAAGTAGAGGGACTGTGTGCGTCCGTCCGCCCAATCGAGTGTTGTGCCATGAGTCTTTCCTTTCTTACATAGGAAGTGTCCATCAAGATTTGATATACGCGATCCTTCTTAATGTTTGACTTCAGGACCAGAAAAGGGAAGAAACTCCGGGCTACCGATGCGGCGCAAGGTCTCTTCTTCCTGCTCCCATACCCGATACGCGGCTGCGGCAACCTGGAGAGCACACTCATCTGGGATATGCACAAGACCATTGCCATCACCGTGCAGCAGATCACCAGGACGCACGCGCATCCCCGAAATCGTTACCTCCGTCCCAACGCTCACACAAACAGGATTGCCATGCGAAACCACCAGGCCGGCACAAAAATACTGAAAGCTACCCAGGGCGCGAACTTCCTTCACATCGCGCAAACCGCCGTCAGTGAGAATACCGACGGCCCCGAGCCGCTTCATGGTAGTTGCCATGATCTCGCCAGCATGACAGGAATGCAAACGGTCGGTGCCAGCATCTTGCATGACCACAAGAGCAGGTTTGGGAGCCTCAGAAAGCCTTGCGTACAAGGTGTTGAAACCGATGCCCTGGCGCCCTTCAGTGGTGCTATCGACGGTGCAGGTGACGGCATACCCAACACTGGGCGGCAGTTCAGGAAAGAGACAGCGGATATCGTAGCCAACATATCCCGCCACACGCGGGCGCACCTGGAATGTTTCGATCGCATTCGAGATGGTCGGACTATCGATACGGCGCAAGGCAGACAGTTGTTCGTAGCTCAATTTCACCGCCATAGTCAGTGCTCCTTTGACGCAAAACTCGGGAGAAATCGTGACAGCGTCCTCAATGATAGGGAAGCTGTTTACCGTCGACGCGGGCTGGTCCAGCCCTCCGGGACCGGGATTTCCACGCTCATCAGCGGTGCAAACTGCTGCCCTCCATGGAGGTCCCCATCTCCAACATTCCCCTGTGGAAGAGGGCGCGGGATCGAGAATTTGATGGCCCGCGCATTATCGCAGGTAAAGAAGCGGACAGCATCCGCCGGACACCTATAGAGCTCGGCAAATGTATACTCATCAAGACGCCTCGACACTTTGACGAGTTGGTAATGGTCTTCGTCAGCAAACATAATGTCGAAGGTCAGAAAGAACGGTCCGGCATTCTTACTACGGATCAAGGCCGCGAGTTCGGCAAGTTTCATGGACATACTCCACTCTTCTCTTTATCCAATCTCCACAAATTTCGTCCGAAACAATTCTTGTGGAGACTGTGGAAGAACGACATGGTTGAGATTGAACTGGTAGACGATCCCGCGCTCAATGTGCGCAGGATTATGCAGGCAAGCAAAGTTGGTGATTGAGCCACTCCATTCTGGGATCGGGTAATGCAAGAGCGGTTGCCGACTGAGTTCCGCGATCGTGGTAGCGAGTTGCTGGGTGGAAGCCGTGACCTCGAAGACAATTCCCACTTCTTTGGGGATCTCTGTCCGCTCGGGTTCCAGGGCACCCATGACGCCGTCGTGCCCATACACATGGAAGAAGATCTGGTAATCGTCTTTCGTCACGCAATCCCCCAGGACCCTGGCAATCGTCTCCTCAATATAGGCGCGCACCTTTGCCAGCCAGGAGTCGAGCTGTCGCAGCACGAAGGGATCGCGGATGCCCCCGATAATGATCGTTTGATAACCCGCGAGTTCCGCTCCTTCCAGTTTGACGCTGTACGCCTCTGCCGGGCTGAAATGGCTGTTGGTCACGCGCACCGTGATTGGGTCGATGGCTTCGTATGTTGCCTCTGTGATATCGATGGTGCCAGAGCATTCCCTGAAGTGAAACGGGTCCACATTTTCGTACAGGCTGTGCGCCGCGATGCTCTGAGGAGTACAACGCAGCCCCGGACCGAAGGGCCTGACGATGAAATCATCGTGCCGCAAGCAAACAAACATGACCCCGTTGCTAACCCTCTCACAGGCCATCGTGCCACATTCCACCGCTTTTCCGGCGTGCCAGGCTAGACCCGCGGAGAAGCCATGCATGACCGGCATGGCTGCGTAGAGAGCCGTGTCGCTACAGCGACCAGCAAGCACAAAATCGACGCCTGCGGCCAGTGCCATCTGCAACGGTTCGGCCCCCATCATCGCAACGATGCGCGCACTGCGCCTGATCCTGCCTTCGTCCAGAGGCGGCGCGGCTTCCAGCGGTTTGATACTCCCCTCCCACAGCTTTTTGATTAGCACGTCCTTGTCTTGCTCCGCGTAGATTACCGCGGTGCGCATTTTTGCTCCCGCTTCCTTCACAATCTCATCCGCAATAGCGAGCACCCAATCTACCTGAGCATCGCATCCAGCAGTCCCGGCAGAGCCTATCAACACCGGAACTCCCTCTCTGCGCCCCGCATCGAGAAGGACGGCCAGGTCGCGTTTGACTGCCTCCCTTGGGAAGGCAGGACGACCGGAGCCAAGCGAGAATGGGCCGGCATCGGTGGTTCCTGCGTCGCAGGCAATGAAATGCGGATGAAGCTGAAGTGCTTCGTTGAGCGAGTCTTTATCGATGCCGGCCCCAACGAGAGCTGCGGCGATGTACCTGATTTCGTCCACGATTCTGTCCTCTTGTTTCCTGGATTGGTGGAAGGAACGCAGCATTAATAACTCTGAATCTGGTCTACCGAGATGGTTGCCACCACCTTTGGATTGCCAGAGGCGTCAAACTGGAGCGCATCAAATGGCTCGTAGACATAGTTATGGTCGTTAAAGTCCAGCGGTCCGGTGGCCCCTTCATAGTTGATTTTCTGCCCTGCTTTCAGATCCTGGTAGGCAACCGCATAGTCTGAGACCATGATGCCCGGTGGATCGGCAATTGTTTTCATCTTTGCCCCAATCGCATCACCGTTCGTTGAGCCAGCTGCGTCAGCGGCCAGAGCCAGCAACATCAGCCCATCGTAACTGTAATCCGACAATTCCACCGGGGCCGTGCCGTACTTTTTCTGGTATAACTGACTAAAGAACGCTCTTCCACCCGCACCCAGAGAACTGCCTGCCAGGGATGTAAGTATCTGCGCTGCCACTTGTGGCGTAATCGCTTTGAGGAAGTCCGAGTCTGCGGTTGCGTCCGTGCCAATAAAAGGCAGTCCCAGCCCCTCCAACTCTTTGATCTCGCTAAAGAGCGTAGCGGCAGTCTGCGGATCAACCTGAGTGAAAACAACCTGCGGATGGGCTGCGTACAACTGCTCGATTTCGGAACGATAGGAAGATTGCCCCTGAACAACGCTGATGTTGGCAACGATGGTTCCTCCATGGCGCTGGAAAGCGCTCTGAATGGGAGCCACCAGTGTTTGCGCCGCCTCAGTGCTGGCAAAGAGGATGGCTGCCCTGGTATATCCTTTATCGATGGCGTAGTGCGCCATCGCGACGCCAAGTTCGCTATCGGATGGAAACGCACGCCAGACGTATTTGCTCACGAGGTGGTCAAGCTGAGTCGTGCCCCCGAAAATAATATCGGGGATTTTGCTCTGTTGCAGAATCGGGAGCACAGCCTGAGCCTCGAGGGACGTTGGGCCCAGAATCATGTTCACCTGGTCAATATTGATCAGCTTACGTAGAGCGGGGACGGCATCTACCGCATCTCCACCGGTATCAGCGGTGATCAGTTGAACCTGGCGACCGAGAATACCACCGTGGGCATTAATGTAATCGGCTGCCAATTGTACCCCTTTTATAGAGTCCTGACCGATGTAACCCGCGGGGCCTGTGAAAGGGCCGAGAAGTCCTACCTTGATCGGTGGCTGCGCGGAGCCTCCACTTCCCGTGCTGACCTCCCCACACGCGGCTAGCAACAAAGAAATCAGCAGCAAAAAAATCAAGGTCGCGCGTTTTCGGGATGATGGTGTCAATAGATGCATGTGCTTCCTCCTGATGCATGTTTGGACATTCGTTGCCCTTGATCCTCTCAGTCCAAAAGAGTCGGCCTTCTCTGGTCGTTTCTTCCTTCCACGAAAAGCAACACCGAATATCCTCGCGGAAAAACGGGACGGGTATCTTGAGAAGATACTGATCGAAATGGATTGGACGAACGGGGACACTAGCTTTCGTGTCCGAGATAGAGTTGAGTCACCTCCTTGCTGGCCAGAAGCTCGGAACCGGAACCCTCAAAGCGATTGCGCCCGGTCACGAGTACATAGCCATACGTTGAGCGTTCCAGCGCCATACGCGTGTTTTGCTCGACGATGAGCACCGCCACGCCGGAATCGCGAACGGATTGGATACGTTCCCAGACAGCGAGCGTCACGCGCGGAGACAGGCCGGCAGTCGGCTCGTCCAGCAGCAGCACACGGGGATTGAGCATCAGCGCGCGCGCCATGGCCAACATGTTGCGCTGTCCTCCGCTCAAGAGCCCGGCTGGCTTGCGCCGGCTCTCGTGCAGATCGGGAAACAGGTGGAAAATCTCTTCCAGGCGCGACCGGTAGTTGTCCTTGCGCAGATAGGCTCCCACTTCCAGATTTTCATTGACTGAAAGCGAGGGAAAGATATTTTTCACCTGCGGCACATAGCCCATGCCCCGCTTGACCAGGGTTTCGGGTGGCATATTCGTAATCGTTCTGCCTTCCAGCACGACCTGGCCGCCAGTCACCCGCACCAATCCGAATATGGCCTTCATCAGTGTGCTTTTCCCGGCGCCATTGGGACCAACAACCGAAACAATCTCTCCTGGCTCTACTTTGAAAGAGACGCCATTGAGGATTTGCGCATGTCCGTAGCCACCCGTGACGTTCTGCACTTCCAGTATGGGTGTCGCATGGCGAGCCTGTTGGACATCGGGGCTGTATGCGTTGTGATTGGTAATAGACATACGTTTCTTATCCTTCCCCCAGATAGGCATCTACAACTGCAGGGTTCTCGCGCAATTCGGCCATGCTGCCTTCAGCAATGACGCGACCGAGGGCCATCACGATCACCGAGCTACACAGGCGTTCGACCATGGCCAGATTGTGCTCAATGATGAGAAAGGTGATGCCCTGAGCGCGACTGAGCGCTTCGATAGCCTCGCCGAGCCGCGCGCAGAGGACTGGATTGATACCCGCGAATGGCTCGTCGAGTAAGAGCAAGGTGGGTTGTGTCATGACAACGCGCGCCAGTTCCAGCAGGCGTCGCTGGCCGCCACTGAGATTCGCTGCGTACTCATCGTGCAAGTCGTATAAATCAAAATCGCGGAGCAGGCGCAAGGCGCGCTGGAGGTTCTCCTCCTCCTGCCGGCGCACCGCGGGCGTCGACAGCAGTCCCAGCCAGAAGCTCTCACCGAGTTGATGATGCGGCGCGGCCAGCAGATTTTCGGTCACCGTCATCCGTTCCAGTTCGCGCGTAATCTGGAAGGTGCGCGTCAGACCGCGTTGCGCAATACGGTGAATCGGCAGGCGGGCAATGTCCGCGCCATTAAAAAGCACACGACCAGCGTCCGCACGCAGGAATCCAGTGATAAGATTGGCTACGGTACTCTTGCCCGCACCGTTCGGCCCGATGAGCCCGACGATACTCCCGCGCGCAACCGTCAAAGAACAATCGTCCACGGCCCGCAGGCCACCAAAGGCTTTCACCAGATGCCGCACTTCCAGGAGATACGTTGATGGCAACGACGTGGTAGTGGTAACAGCATGCTGCATGTGCGCTCCCATTATTGAAAAATCGATGGATGCTTTATTTGCCACTGTGTGCCTCCGTATCCTCAATTGATGTCCGTTCCGGGGAAAGCAAGGAAGACACTGCATCGGGTCCAGTGAGATCAGGAGCGACCCTCTCCGGGCCTCTCATGGAAATCGCTGCTGGAAGCAACTTGCGCTGCGAAATGCGCAGCCTGCGCTCGGCAATGAGGCCCTGCGGGCGGAAACGCACGGTCAGGATCAGTAAAATCCCAACCACAATGTAGCGACTGGCGTTGACGAACTCCGGTGAATAGAAGTTGGGGAGGAAACGCGTTGCTTCTGTAAAGAGCACCGGCACCAGGACCGCGCCAAGCATCGCGCCACGATTGTTCGCGCCTCCTCCCAGCAGGAGAGCAGCCCAGATAATAAAGGTCTCCGGCGTGGCCCAGGCGCTGGGATTGAACGCATCTACGTAAGTCACCAGGAGTCCGCCGCCAATGCCGGCGATGAAGGCTCCGATCACGAACGCGCGTAGCCGCAGGGTAAAAACGTTTTTTCCCAGCCCCTGCGCTACTGTCTCGTCCTCGCGCACGCAGCGCAGCGCGCGACCGAAAGGAGAAGCGTAGAGACGCTCCGCGAACAGGTAGACCAGAAGCAGGATCACGCTGCACAAACCCAAATAGAAGAGGCCATAGCCGTTGAAATCAAGATTGAGCACATCGGCGAGAGGCTGTGGCACGCCCGTAATGCCATCCCATCCATTCACCAGCGGCGTCGCGTTCCCCGCGACCGTCCACAGGATCAGGCTGATCGCGACCGTCACGATGGAAAAGTAGTCGCTGCGCAGGCGGCGAAATGAAAGGAGTCCCGTCACGAGCGCCAGTAGCGCTGCAGCCAGACCACCGACGAGGAGCGCCGGGAAAAAGGACCAGTTGAAGCCCAGAACATAGGTTTCCCCGAAGGCCGGTTGCGCTGGTGGTAGGCCGAGCAGCGCGGTGACGTACCCACCTACCGCGACAAACGCAATATACATGAAATCGAGGATACCGGTATATCCCCAGTGGATGTTTAAACCGATCACCAGTACGCCATAAATGACGGCAAAGGTGGCCAGTGTCATCAGATAGAAAAAGAACGGCGGCATACCTCTCCCTCCTCTGAGTGTGCTTTTCTGTCGCCTTGTGCAGAACTACTGCTCTGCTCCCCTATGCGTATCTGCGTAGAGCTAAGATGCCTTGCGGTCGAACCAACAACACGAGAATTAAAATGACGAGCGCGATGGCGGTTTTGTACTCTGAAGGGAGAAAAACCGCACTGACTTCCATGGCGATCCCTACCACCAGCGCGCCGAACATCGCGCCATATGGGCTGCCAATTCCTCCAAGAACCATGGCAGCAAAAATCACAAAAACGAAGCCGAAGCCAAGCGTTGGTGTGAACGTCACCACATTCAACGCCAGCACGACGCCGCTCAGCCCTGCCAGTCCGCCGGCAATCAGCCAGACGATATTGACAATCCGGCGGGTATTGATCCCTGAGATACGCGTCAGCTCCGGGCTATCAGAGACTGCGCGCATGGCCCTGCCCAGGCGAGTAGCGTGCAGCAACAAGTGGATGACCAGCATTGTTCCCACCGCCAGGCCGAGAATGCCAAGTTGCAGCGGCGTGAACAGGAACGGACCTAGATGCAACGGCTTTCCAGTATCAACGACATATTGCTGGAACTGCGGCCCGAAAATCGCCAGGAGCACATTTTGGAGAATTAACGAGACGCCGACGGTCACAACCAGCATGATGACCCGTGAGGTGCCGCGCTCAACAAATGGGCGCAGGATGAGCAGGTTGATGAGCCATGCAAGCAGACCGGTCAACAAAATGGCAGCCAGCAGACCAATCCAGATACTCAGCCCGAAACGTTGATTGACAACAAAGGCGGCGTACACGCCGAACGTCAGCAGATCACCATATGCCAGGTTGAGATAGTTGGTGACGCCGAATTGCAAGGTGATCCCAACGGCTGCGATTGCGAGCACAGACGCCGTCACCAGTCCAAAACCGAGTGAGAGCAAGAGCGTTTGAAGCAAATGGCAAACCTCCCCTCTGAAGACAAGGTGTTCCCTCTATCGAGCCGCCGTGAGCAGACGAGCAGCAGGAATATGGCCGACACGATGAGTTGTGGTGCAGCAATAAGGAATGAGCGACCTACAGATGCAGAACTCTCTCCGAAAACTGTCAACAAAAATAAAGCGGAAAGAGCTGTAATCCGGTAAATTTCTTGTTTTTTCTGCAAAGTGTTAACACTTTCTTTGCTACCAAGTATAAAGAAAAAAATGCGGCTTGTCAAGACTTTTCGCACCAAATTGTTAACACTTTGCAGAAAAAACAGGAGGAGAAAGGCATTTTCTTGACAAGAGCGAGCATTTTACAGTATGATTGTCAACACTTTGGTTCTTTTGGTTGACGGAAAGAAGAAGGGAGAGCATATATGAGCGAGGCGGCGAAAGAGGCCCCTCTTTCCCCTGTCGTAGGAGAGAAGGTAGTCTCTTCCATGGAACGCGTTGAGACAAGCATGACGACGAACAGCCACAAGGAGATTGCGCGGGTACTGAAGAACTCGGAGCGAACCAACCCGCGTGTTTCCTCGATCGCGCAGTGGATTGGTTGCGCCATTATCGAAGGCCGTTTGCATCCGGGAGATGATCTGAATACCGTTGAGCTCTCGAAACAGTTTCACACAAGCCGCACACCGGTCAAAGAGGCACTCTTGCTCCTGGAGAAAGAAGGCCTGGTGACGGTTCCTCCGTACAGGCGTCCTTATGTGGCACGAGTCAGCATCGAGGAAATACGCGAGGTCTATCAGGTGCGAGTGAATCTTTTGACGCTCGTGGCGGAGTTGATTGCGCGCACAGCCTCTGATGAAGCCATCGCATCGCTCAGAGCGCGCCTGCCCTTTATACGTGAGATGGTCGCGTCGAAAAATCTCGATGGGGTGTTCTGGGCTAACGTGGCTTTTCGCAATCTGGAAGCCGATATCTGTGGCAATCGTCAGGTGAAGCGCATCCTCGATTCGCTTGGATTACGAACACTTCAGTTACGCCATCTGAGTGTGAGCCTTGCGCCTAGCGAGAGAAGGATCAGGGATAGGGAACACCTGGTGGCTGCATACGAAGAACGCAACGCGCCTCTGGCCATAGAATTGACTCGCTCAATGGTCCTCCGATCACTCGCGATCATCGAGCAGTCCGGGTGGAGTGGTTTCTAGACAACAAAAGACAACCATCAGGGAGTTTGATACCTGTACTCCCGAACGCCAGGCTTCCTATGCGACCTGACTCTCATCCTTCTTGACGTGAAAAAGCTCGGACCGCTCGATGAATGCGAGCGATCGGAGGACCATCGTCCGTGTTAAAGCCACGGCTAAAGGTGCGTCACGTTGCTCATAGGCGCTCACTAGGCGTTCCCTATCACTCAGCCGTTGCTCGGCGCTAGCCTGTCCTCCAAGCTTGATACTTAAGTGGCGCAACTGCAAGGTTCGTAACCCCAATGAATCGAGGATGCGCTTCACCTGACGATTGCCACAGATATCGGCTTCCAGATTGCGAAAGGCTACACTGGTCCAGAACACTCCATCGAGATCGTGAGCAGATGCCATTTCACGCAGAGGTTGGAGAAAGGCTCTGAGTGAAGCAATAGCCTCATCCGAGGCAGTGTTCACAATCAACTCCGCGGTGAGCATCAAGAGATTCATCCGCACCTGGTAGATCTCACGGACCTCTTCGAGGCTGATCTGCGCAACAAAGGGGCGCCGGTACGGTGGAATGGTCACTAATCCCTCTTTTTCGAGCAGCAAAAGGGCCTCTTTGACCGGCGTGCGGCTCGTGTGAAATTGCTTTGAGAGCTCAACGGTATTCAGATCATCTCCAGGCTGTAAACGTCCTTCGATGATCGCACACCCGATCGATTGTGCCATTGAGGTCACCCGTGGATTCGTGCGGTCCGAGCTTTCCAGTATCCGTGCCATTTCTCGCTGGCTACTGGTCTTGATGCTTTGCCATTCGCTTGCCATAGGAAGCCCTCCTCGTGTTGACGATTTTCCCCAAAGCCTTGAGGGACTCTTTGCTCTATTCTATACTTGAACCAAGACATGTGTCAACACTTTGAAGAGAAAAAGGATCATCTGTCCCGAACAAGCTGGTATTTTTACTCTAAGTGTTAGCAAAAGCTCTTAAAACGCCAAATGGGAAAGGGCTGAAAACTACATGACTATGAAGTCTCACCCCAGGGAAGTGAGCGATTTCATTGCTCGATGACGATAAGTCTGCGCGACCATCGAGATAGACCGGCACGGACCGAGAGAACAGCGAGGGTGCAGGATTGTCTGGACGCCGATCAGGCTCCTTTCGAGCCTTGGCATGCTGGTTGCTTTCCGAAAACGTCTCATTGAACACATGAAAGGACACATTTGCCACCCCATATAATGGTCGTTAAGTTCGATGTAGCTGATGCGGCCTGTAGTGCCGCTACTGGCCGATAGAGACGGCGATTGGGAAAGCACACATACGCATATGTGTGTTTTCCCAGCATTTTCATTTCCCGACTAACTGGGCAACCACAGGGATACCTCATGCAGTAGGCCTGTCTCCTACATTCTGTCCGCGATGGCTGATGCGATAAACGCCGCGTCTTCTCCAACGCCGTATAACAGTGCTGACTTCGTCTTGTAGAGCCAGTGCAAACCCAGGAAATACAGCCCAGGGTAAGCCGTGACACCGCGCTGGTGAACAGGATAGCCCGTCTGATCAAAGACCGGGATCTGCACCCAGCCGAAGTCGAGCTGGTAGCCACTCGCCCAGATAATCGTGCTGATGCCAGCCGCTTGCAGGTCCAACGTCAGAATCGGTTTCGTAGACGTTGTGCCATTAGGCGGAGCTTCACCAGTTATGCAGTTCGCTGCCACCTCCATGCCGGTCTTCTTGATGTACTCGTCAATCCCTTGCGTGATTTGCCTCTCGAACGCATCCGCCTTGGCGAGGTTTTCCTCCAGGTCTGGAGCCAGGATGATCTGCTTGCCCTGGACAGCTTGCACATGCCCCAGAAGAATCATCCCTTGCCTGGCAAATTGACGTAGGTTGATGTCGTGCCCCCCATGATTGCCTGACACATGGGGATTGCACGCGAATTTGGCATGGGGTGAGGGAAGCTGATCAAGGGTTCTGTCGAAAAACCCTAGCCTGCTGAGCCACCAGGCAGTGTCCTTGCCCCGGTAGCGGCGAGGGAGTCTTCCACAGCTTGAGGTAGACAAGTAGACCTGCCGCCCGCTTTCGTGCAACTCCTCTGCGATCTGGCAGCCTGACTGGCCTGTACCCACCACCAGGACGGCACCGGAAGGCAGCATCTGCGGATTGCGATACTCACTGGTGTGTAGCTGGCAGATATCCACGGACAGAGCGGCACTAGTTATGGGAAGCTTCGGCTTTGGGTAAGCCCCTGTTGCGAGCACCACATTGCGAGCTTTGACCGTTATCTCCCCTGCCTCTACCAGGTAGCCATCACCTCCTGGGTGCTGTCGGACGGCAGTAACTCGGACGCCGCATTGGAGCGGAGCGTGAAAGGACGCAGCGTACTGCTCCAGGTACGCCACGATGTCTTCTCGTGGGAGAAAGCCATCTGGATCGTCGCCCTGGTACGGAAAGCCAGGAAGCTGGGTCATCCAGTTCGGCGTGTTGAGGGTGAACGAATCCCAACGCCCGCTCCGCCAGACCTCACCCACCCGACCCTGTTCAAGCACGAGATGTGTTCGGCCCAGCTGGTTTAAGTAGTAGCTGAGGGCAAGTCCTGCCTGCCCGCCTCCGATGATCACGACTTCAACTTGCTCGGTCATCTGTCTCTCCTTATCTCAACCCATCAGCTATGCCGTCTGCGCTACGATCAGGCTCGCGGGTCCAGCGAGCGGGATGCGCTCCAAAGGCTGCCAGTGGCTCTCGTGCAGCCACCCACGCCCCTCCTCCTCGCTATAGGCAGCTCCCTCGCCGCTGTGCACCAGGAACTCGCCTGCCATTAACGCAGCAAATGTGGGTTGGGTGTGCGTCGGGTCTGTCCAGAAGTCGACCAGCAGTAAGCGGGTCCCATCGGGGACACCGGAGCGTACCCGTCGCAGCAAGACGAGGTTATGCTCTGGCGAAAAGTTATGGAGTATATTGGCGAGCAGGACGACATCATGTCCGGCGGGAAGGGGATCGTGGAAGAAATCTCCTGCCACAATCTCTACAGACTGCTCAAGGGGTGTGTGGACTACCCGCGTGCGGGCGAGAGCAGCCACCGCGGGCATTTCGAACAAGGTTGTTTTCAGCCCTGGGTGATGGC
>WNFC01004101.1_pt1 | contig 26391 bp, 24 predicted proteins | sample 5400541 | NCBI WGS metagenome assembly WNFC01 (sample SAMN13153342, study PRJNA577476) | soil metagenome | isolation source: 120 cm saprolite under Douglas fir tree site 2 hole 2 replicate 1 | place: USA:California | collected 2015-04-18 | reverse complement strand
GGCGCCGGCAGTTGAGCAAGGGCCAGGCCTACGAAGGACGCGGCAACGAGATCGTCACTTACATTGTTGACCGCAATGTCAATTACACCAATGTCTGCAATGTTTATTGCAAGTTCTGCGCGTTTTATCGAACCGAGAAAGACGCCGATCACTACGTCCTCAGTCGCGAGCAGCTCGACCAGAAACTCGACGAACTGACGGCCGCGGGTGGCGTGCAGATTCTAATGCAGGGCGGGCATCACCCCGGGTTGCCTTTCGAGTGGTATCTGGATTTGCTGGGTCACATCCGCGAAAAATATCCGCACATTAACATTCACGGATTCAGCCCGCCGGAGTTCCAACATTTCACGGAAGTTTTTCAGATGCCGTTGCGCGAGATAATTTCGGAATTCAAAAAAGCGGGGCTCGGCTCGATTCCAGGCGGTGGCGGTGAGATTCTGGTGGATCGCGTTCGGCAGCGAATTTCACCGCTCAAATGCAAGAGCACTCAATGGCTGGAAGTGATGCAAACCGCGCACGAGCTCGGTTTGAACTCGAGCGCAACGATGATGTTTGGTCATGTCGAAACAATCGCGGATCGGATCGAACATTTGCAGCGATTGCGCGATCAGCAGGACACAACTGGCGGCTTCACCGCCTTCATCTGCTGGACGTTTCAACCGCTGCACACCGTCTTGAAAGTGGAGCATCCGACCGGTGTAGCCGAATATCTGCGGACACAAGCGCTGGCCCGCATTTTTCTCGATAACTTCGAGAACGTGCAAAGTTCGTGGGTCACACAAGGGCCGGGCATCGGACAGGTCGCGTTGAAATATGGCGCGAATGATTTTGGTTCGGTCATGATGGAAGAAAATGTCGTGAGCAGTGCGGGAACGACCTTTCGCCTCGACGCCGAGGCGATCGAATCACTCATTCGCGACGCCGGTTACGAACCGCGCCGCCGAAATAACTGGTACCAGCTGCTGAACTGATCGCCCCGATGCGTTGTCTATGGACAACCATCCGTACGCACGCCACAATTCCGGCCTTGACCATCCATCTTCTCTTCCCCATCTAATACGAACCTCAGCCCGGTCGCAGTATTCATGGGCAGTAATCTTCTATGAAACACCTCATCAGCTCGATCCAGCGCGGCGCCTTACTTCTTTTTCTTGCGCTTTTCCTGGCCGAGCTCGGGTGCCTCTCTGCTGGCGCGCAAACTGGCAAAATAGTGCGGTCGATTGAAGTCCAGTATGTCGGACCAAAGACGGTGAGCCGCGAAAAAATTCTTTCTCAGATGCGAACGGAAGTGGGTCAACCCTATTCCGATCCGGTGGTGGAACAGGACATCCGCAATCTCTACAGGACAGGCGATCTTCAGAACGTTCGCATCTTTGGGGAGCCGGAAGGCGACGGAGTGAAGGTGCTCGTGATCGTGCAAACGCGCTCGATTGTGAACGAAATCGAGATCGATGGCGCGCACCGCTTCAAGCCGCAACGCATCCGTCAAGAAATCAAGATCAAGATGAACACGCCGGTAAGCGAGGATGCATTAGCCGAGGGCCGGCAGAAGATCTTCGAGCTCTACCAGCGTTTCGGTTATAACGATGTGGACGTGCAGTATCGGCTGGACGTGAACGAAAGCCGCGGTACTTCGCGTGCAGTTTACACGATCAACGAAGGCGAAAAAGGGATGGTCAGTCACGTCCGGTTCGAGGGTAACACGGTCTTTAGCGATCGCACTTTGCGCAAGCAGATGAAGACCAAGGGGAAAACGCTTGTCTCCTTTTTCGATAAATCAGGGCGGCTCGATGAGACGCAATTTCAGGCGGACCTTGATAGCATTCGCGGTTGGTATCAGGACCACGGATACGTGGACGTGGAGATTAAAGATGTTCGCAAGGAACGCGTGAATGGACGAATGACGCTCCTGATCGTGTTGAAGGAGGGCATCAAATACCATGTCGGAAAAATCACCATTACCGGATACAAATCGGCGAGCGAAGACAAGATTCGCGCCCTGCTCAAAATGAAGGAGGGCGCTGTTTATTCGCCCGAGGCGCTGAAAGAGGACACGAAAAATCTGACGGACGCTTATGGCGCCGGGGGCTATGTCGATCTCAATATCACACCGCAAAGCTCGCCGGCTGGGCCCGGTCGCATCGACGTCACCTACACGATTGAAGAGGGCGTCCGTTCGTTCGTGCAACGGATTAACATCGTTGGCAACGCGCGCACCAAGGACAAAGTGATTCGGCGCGAAATCCTGATAATTCCCGGCGATATTTTCAATACCGTTCGGGTCGAAACGAGCAAAAAGCGTCTCGAGCACCTCGGTTATTTTGAGAAAGTTGAAACGTATCCGCAAGACACCGATGTGCCGGGCAGAAAAGACCTGACGGTCGAAGTCCAGGAAAAACGCACCGGCGCGCTCAACTTCGGCGCCGGTTTCAGCACGATCGACAGCCTGGTGGGTTTCGCCGAACTTACACAGGGCAACTTCGATTTGCTGAATTGGCCCACCTTCACCGGCGGTGGCCAGAAGTTCCGCGCAAAAGTGCAATACGGAATTCAGCGAAAAGATTTCCTAATCGGCGTGACTGAACCCTATTTTCTGGATCGACCGCTCTCGTTAGGCGGCGAAGCATTTTACAGCGAAGCCACCTTCCTCAGCTCGGTCTATTCGCAGCGCAATTACGGGTTTACGATCGACGCGCGCAAACCGATTAATCCGTTTTTGTCGGTCAGCCTCGATTATCGTCTGGAAGATATTCAGCTTTTCAATGTTCAGTTAGGCGTTTCTCCGCTGATCCTCGCGGAAGAGGGCGCGCGCTTGAAGAGCCAGATCGGCACGACCCTTTATTGGGACACGCGCGACAATCCCTTCCTCACGCGTTCAGGTCATCGTGTCGTATTTTCGCCTTACATTGCTGGAGGACCGCTCGGCGGCGACACGCAAATCTATGGGTTTGATCTCGAGGGTGCTCAATATTTTCGTCTCTGGTGGGACATAATCCTTCTCTTTAACGGCGAGATAGCAACGGTCGATACATGGGGCAACGGCGATCGGGTTCCGATTTTCGATCGCCTCTTTCTCGGCGGTTCGAATAACCTGCGCGGGTTTAATTTTCGTGACGTCGGCCCGAAGGATGTGAACGGCGAACCGCTGGGTGGCAAAAGCCTCTCTCGAGCCACTGTCGAGTTCACCTTCCCAATCATCGAACATATTCGCGGCGCTCTTTTCTACGATATCGGTTCGGTGGCGAGCGACGCCTACGACCTCTGGGCAGAGCACATTGCCTCGGACGTTGGCTTCGGCGTTCGTCTCGACTTGCCGATCGGACCGTTGCGCATCGACTACGGAATTCCGACGCGAAAGAACGGCAACGATAGTTCCGGCAAATTTAACTTCAACGTCGGCTATCAATTTTGAACGAACAGATGCCCTTGCAGTCTAACGACTTTCCGCTTACCTGCTCTCCACCCTGCTTATGAAAAGAATCTTATTCGTGACCCTTCTCTCGGCGCTCGCCATTCCCATCGCCTCTTTCGCGCAAGGGACACTGAAAATCGGCACTGTCGACATGAATCGCGCCTTCAAGGAATACAACAAAACCAAGGATGCCGAAGCCAAGATCAACGAGGCGAAGAATGCTGCGAAAAAAGAGTACGATGATCGCGCCGACGCTTACAAAAAGGCGCTTGATGACGTCAACAAACTGAATCAGCAGCTTGATGCTCCGGCGCTCAGCGCAGATGCCAAAACCGCGAAGGCGAAAGAACGCGACGAAAAAATTTCGAACATCAAAAGCATGGAGCGCGAGATCAACGATTTTCGCCAGACCCGCGAACGTCAGCTCCAGGAACAGGCGCTGCGCATGCGCGAAGGCCTCGTCAAGGAAATCACTGATGTCGTCATGGACAAGGTGAAGACGAATAACCTGGACATGGTTTTCGACAAATCCGGCATGAGCTTGAATGGTGTACCGCTCTTAATGTATTCGCGCGACAATGTTGATTTCACTAATGATGTTGTCGCGGTCCTGAACAAGCCAGGCCGCACGACTGAGACAAGCGCCAGTCCTTCGGCCAGTCCAGCCAGAACGACCCGGCCGTAGTCGGAGTTCGTCGCGTTTTCGAAACCACATGCGCTATGACGCGTGTGTTTTTGGCGTGATCGCGAGTCCAATTTCGTCAAGGTTTGCGCTGCATCCTGCGGAGACGAATAGTATTTGAATGGGTGCGCGGCCGCTGGGATCAGCGATCTGCCTTTTCTTAGCGGTTGCTGCTTCGTCTTCCACTCCGGGCGCTGCCTGGGAGAGCACGGTCACTGCCGGAGCGCCCGGGCCATTTCCGCCGCCGCGTTCGTTCATCGCAAATTATCGTTTTGGTTGGAACGGGTTCACGGCCGCTACCGCGGAGGTCCATTTCACAAAGTCTTCGCGTGACCGGTTTCAACTCGACGGTACCGGCCACACGATTGGCCTGGTGCGCGCCCTTTGGAGAATGGACGTGACATATCATGCGGTGTGCGACGCGAGCCGACTACGGCCGCTGGAGGTCGAGCAAATCGAAAACGTCCGCTCAAAAAAAATTGTGACTAAACTCGACTTTACGGGCGAGGGCGTCACACGCCGTCGAAGCGAAAGCAAAGATGGAAGCGCTGCACCGAAGCCGAAGCAATTCAATTTCCCGAACCTATTCGATCTGCACACTTCGCTCTTTTATGTGCGCAGTCAGACCCTGCGCGCAGGCAGCGTACATCGCATCGTTGTTTATCCTGCCACTTCCGCTTATCTCGCGACCATCATCGTTCGCGGACGCGAGAAAATATCCGTCCCCGCGGGCAATTTCAACGCGATCAAACTTGACCTGCAGCTGAGCAAGGTGGGGAAGAACGGTGAGCTTGAACCCCATCGGAAGTTCCGGCGCGCGACGGCCTGGATTTCTGATGACGCCGATCGCGTCGTGCTCCGAATTGAAGCACAAATCTTTGTCGGCACGGTCTTCGCCGAAGTGCAATCAGTTCACTTCGAAGCCGCGAAAAAGTAGTTCTTGAATTCTCCGCGACGGAAGCGAACTCAATCGGGAATCCACTGGCCACGATACACCGGCTTGGGATAAGCGGGCGCCGCCGGCCGCGAATGTCCGCCCGTGTGCTGGCCGGGCAGCAAACCAAGCGCGGCCAGCGTCTGCATGTCGAGTCGGCCGCTTACCGGCAAGCCCATCCGGCTTTGAAAAGCGCGCAGCGCGAACTCCGTTCCCGGCCCGTAAACGCCGTCGATATCGCTGTGGTAATAGCCGCGACGCGCGAGTAATAGTTGAGCGCCAGTAACCACACGTTGTTGCAACGCGGGCGGCGCGACCTCGTATGGAGTGCCGTCGAAGATTCCGCTCACTTCCGGTGGCAAACCATGGGGGCCGGGACCGTAAGCCGGTGGAATTTCCGGAGGTCGCGGAGAGTACGTTTGGTTTGGCGCTGCCGGTGCAGTCCGTCCGGCATCTTCACTGGGGGCGGAGTCGCGTAAGTCCGACGTTTCATCCGACTGCGTCATCGATGGAGTCGTGCGTCGCGCAGGTCCCAATCCGCTTCCGAGCAACCGCTGAGTCTCAGCATCTAACTCGCCGGTGATCTTCAGACCGTTGCGAATCTGGTAACGCCGAATCGCCGCCGTCGTATCGGCATCTTTCCGGCCTGTGATCTCACCGTAATAAAATCCCTGCTCCTTCAATGCCTGTTGCGCCGATGCAATCGCCGGGTCCGCTCGCAGCAGGGAGAACGGTGCGAGACAGAGTAACGTGAGGATTAACAATCGTCCTCTCATCAGTTTCTTTGACGGAATTTTGCGTTTGTTCTTCAGCTGCCCGGCGTCGTCACCGCGAGCGCCGGCTGCCGATTCCGCAGCGCATCACGGTAGCGCAAAATTCCTTCGCAAATCGCCGCCGCCATTCGCTCGCGGTAATCGTCGGATTCGAGTTTCGTGACATCGTCTTTGTTCGTTAAAAAACCGCCTTCCACAAGCACGGCGGGATGATGGACATTTGCGATCACATAAAATTGTTCAGCCTTAGTGCCGCGGTTGAGTGCTTGTGTGTGCGCGACGAGCGCATCCTGAATGAAACCGGCAAGACTTTGACTTTGCAGATTCGGAGACTGTGAACTTATCCGCTGCAGAAACGGCAACCACGAGGAGAATGGCGTCGCGTGGTCGTCGATTTGCTGCGATGCGTAATACGTTTCGACGCCGCTCGAAGCCGCGAGTTTGCCATCGTTGAAATGGATGCTGATAAAGATGCAATCGCGCTGGCGATTGGCGAACGCCGCGCGATTCGCGAGCGTTTGATACTCGTCGCCGTCGCGCGTCAACATGGTTTCAAATCCCTGCAGATGAACGAGCCTTTGTACGCGCTTCGCCAGATCGAGCGTTAAATCCTTTTCTAAAACGCCAGCGCACATCGCGCCGGAATCGACGCCGCCGTGCCCGGGATCGAGCACGATGAGGGAAACAAATTCGTCCCGCACGACCGGCGCATTGCTCACCGCCACTGGATGCTTGCGCTCTGGAAAAAATTGCAGCCAGGCAACCGCGGTCGCCATCAAAAACAGACCGAACCATGCGAGACTGCCTCGCGGTGTGCTCCTCGGACCCGGTTTACTTCGCATCGCAACGGGCGCTTACTCCCCATCGCCCAAAGCCGATTTTATTTCATCGTTGGATAAAGATCGATAACGAATTGCCGCCGTCACGTTGCGCTCCAGAAGCGCGGCTTCGATGCTGGAGATAGCAAGTTCGGTCTTGCGATGAGTCGTGATTTGTTCGCGCGCAGGTAATTCTTTGATGCCGTCAGCGCCAAGCGCCATCCGACCGACACTCCAGGCGTCGAGCGCGGCACGAAAAGCGCGCTCGAACGTTGCCCCCGCGCTGTGCTCCGACTTTAAAAATGACTCCATTAATTCGGTCGATTCCTTGCTCCCGGCGAGCACTCCAAAATCCTGCCGCACTTGCGCAAAAGTACTGCCGTTGGTTGCAATTGCGCCATCGTATTCCACGCGCAAAAACAAATCATCAGCCGGTTTTGGACCGAGCTCGGCGAAAATCATCCGCGCCAGATATGGTGCGCCGAAAATTTGTTCGAAGGCCGTTTTCATCAGTGGACTCAACGAATAATAAGCCAGCCGCCGCAGCGAAACGTCGGCTGCCGAGCGCGTGAAGCCCTCCGTACTGGCCAATTCGATCGCCGCCATGCGCAACCGCTCGATGTCGCCTGGATGGCCGATCGCGCCCATCGCAATCCGATCGTAAATCTCAAAAATTTTCTGACGCGCGCGTCCGAAGGTGAGAAACAAAATGCCGTCGCGAAATCCGACGGCCGCGATCGGACTTCCCGAAGCAAGCTGCGTCTCGATGTATTCGCGCCGGTTCGCGATCGCTTCCACCCAGCGATATGGCTCTTCGATCATGCGACAGTGCGTTTAAAGAGCGCGCTGATTTTGCGTTCCGGAAGCGTCGTGATGCCTTTGCTGGAGACGATTTTGATAATCGGAAAAATCTTACCGCTCCGGTCTACGCCGCCAGTCGCCGTATCCGATTCGGCGGCGGTATCGAGGGCGCGAAGTGCCACCGTGACTGCTTCGTCTTCGCGTAATTTGTGGAGCGATTTTTTTCCCCAGTTATTTTCGTAGTGAAGAATTCCGCGCACCGCCGGCGAGCCCGAGCCGGTCGCCGCGTATTCAGTAACTTCAAACTGCGCTCCCATCGCATCGTAAAAATAAAGTCGCGCCGCGGGGTCGGCACCGAAACCGTAAGTGGCGAAAATCGGCACAACCACTCCGACGCCTTGCACGACGAAACCAAAATTGTCCCGCAACAATTTGGAAAGCGCTCGCACTTTTCCATCGACGCTCATCTCCTGGAGCTGGGTGCGCCGAAAAAATTGGAGCGAATGCTCGAGCACGCGCGCCATTTCCCAGGCAGTCGCCGGAACGCCAGCAATCGCCATGATGGAATGCCGATCAATTTCGAGCACCTTATCCGCGCGATCGTAAACGACCGTGTTGCCAGCCGTCGCGCGCCGATCACCGGCCACGAGCACGCCGCCGGCAAATTTAAAGGCGAGAATCGTGGTTGCTTCGGTTGGCGCCCACGCGGGTTTAGTTGCACTGGTCACGGAGCCAGGTTGAGAGAAATCAAACGCCGGCGCGAGTAAACCTCTCCGCCGCAGCAACGCCGGGAAATCATCGCCCGACCCTGACACATTCGGGTCGAGCGCAACTGCGGGCGGCTCCATTATTGGCCGGTGCGCTGGCGATAGCGCTTGGACTGATTCGGATCCACCTGACGCATTTTTTTCAGGAGATCTTTTGTGTCGGGGCGGGAGATATCCGGCGCTTTGGGACCATCGCCGTCACCTTGTTTGGGACCCCACGGAACAGCAGGCGGCTTTTGAATGCGCTCAGGCATGAAAAAAATTTAGGAACAATTCATAAAAAGGCAAACAGATGGCGTAATAAGCGTATCGTTTTTGCCCGGCGCCCGGCGTGCTTGCCAGCTCTGGCGGCCGATGCCAACATGGGACGATGAAAATTTCGGCGAGAATATTTGTTCTGGCGGCATTTCTTGGCACGACCGCGCTCGCGCAAACGCCCGAGGAAAAATCCGACGCGGCGCAGCTGGAAGCGCTCGCCAAAAAGATTGACGAGCAGAATGCGAAGATCGACGCGCTTTCGCAACAGATTCTCAAACTGCAAGAGCAATTATCAAAGCCCGGCGTGATGATCGGCGAAACAACTCCGGCTCCGACGGCCAGCAGCGCGGCGGCGGTTGATGCAACGCACGCCGCTGGAAATACCCACACCGTGACGCGGGGAGAGACGCTCACCTCCATTGCCAAGCAATACAAAGTCGGCGTGGAAGAATTGCAAAAATTCAACCGCATCGAAAACGATCGAAAATTGCAGATCGGACAAACGATCATGATTCCGAATTCCACGGCGGCCGCGCCCTCAGCCAGCCCGCAACCGTCCGCTGCGCCTAACGAATGATGGACGCGCCCGCCGCGAAAGAATGGTATTTGCGCAAACACGAGGACGGAACGTTTTTCGGTCCGCTGCCTTTTAAACAACTTTCGCGCTGGGCCTGGGCCGCCCAGATCGCGCCGCACGACGCTCTTTCGACCGATAACGAAACGTGGATCAAAGCTCCGATGCTTCCGGAGCTCGGGATGGATTGGCTCGTCGAAGTGACGAGCGAACGTTATTACGGCCCCACGACGCTCGGCGCAATTGAGGAATTCGTCCGCCTCGGTGAGATCGATGCTGAAACGGTCATCATCAATTCTTGTGACGGAAGGCGAATGCAAATCGGAGAAATTCCGGCGTTGCAAGGGGAGAATCTCGAGGGGTTATCCCCAAGGAATTGATTCACCAGACGCCGCTTTTCCTGCGCCTGCCATGATGGGCATGTCGATTGATCTTCACGATCGGATCCGAGAACTGGAGCAAACCTTGCGCGAAGAGCGGAGGGCGTTGGCGGAAGCAGAAAAGCGCTATCGCGAGCTGGAAGGCAAGTATCGCGAACTTGTCAGGCAACCATCCGCCACTGAACGCGCTTGAGCGCCTTCGTTGTAGCCACGGCGCTCTGTCGCCGTGCGCACACGCAGCAAATCGCCCCGACGGAGCGGGGCGACTACAACTACATTTTCTCCGGCACTCTAATCCCGAGCAAATCCAGGCCGCGTCGTAAGATTCGTCCGGTTAATTCGGAAAGCGCGAGGCGTGAGCTTCGCGTTGCCGCATTGGCCTTTAATACGGGACACGCTTCATAAAATGCGTGGAAGCTGTTTGCCAGTTCGAACAAATAATTGGCCAGCAAATTGGGCCGGAAGTCATTCAGGATCGACGGCACAATCTCCGCAAACTGGGTGACGCGTTTCGCGAGCTCGATTTCTGTCGGCTCCGTTAATATGATTTGTTTTGCCACATCTGTTTCTGCTCCGGCTTTCCGAAAAATCGAGCGGATACGGACATAAGCGTTTTGCAAATATGGCGCGGTGTTTCCGCGCAGCGACAACATGCGGTCCCAGGAAAAAACATAATCAGTCATGCGGTACTGCGAGAGATCGGCGAACTTCACCGCGCCGATTCCGACGATTTTCGCGACCTCCTTCTTTTCCGTTTCGCTCAGTTCCGGGTTCTTTTCCTCGATGACCTTGCGCGCGCGCGCGATTGCTTCCTCGAGCAACTCCTTCAATGGCACGTTCTCGCCGGAACGCGTTTTCATCAGCTTGCGATCCTCCCCCAGAATGCTGCCATGTGTGATGTGCCGAAAATCAGCGCGATATCCTTCGCGCCGCGCAATCTCGAAGATTTGGCGAAAGTGCAATTGTTGCGGCGCGCCCGTCACAATCCAAATCGTATCGGCTTTGAGATCGTTGATTCGATAATCAACCGTCGCGATGTCAGTCGTCGCATAATTGTAACCGCCGTCGCGTTTGCGGATGATGCACGGTTTGTCGGCGAGCTCGGGAATATCGCGAAAGAAAACGCAGACGGCGCCCTCGCTGATTTCCGCCAGCCTCGACTTAAGCAAGCGTTCGACGACCTCGGCGAGACGGTCGTTGTAAAAGCTTTCTCCTCGCTGAATGTCGTAGTGCACATCGATCATCTTGTAAGCGGCCTCGAATTCGCGCATTGAAAGCGCTACGCATTCCTGCCAGATCTGAAAATTTTCCGGATCGCCTGCCTGCAACTTCACTAGCTCTTCGCGGCATGCTTCGCGCACTGCCGCATCCGTGGCGGCGCGCTCGTTCGTCTTCTTATAGATGCGCACGAGCTCGGCAATCGGATCACGTGCCAGTGCGTCACGATCGAGGGAATTTTTCCAGCCATAGATCACCATCCCGAATTGTGTGCCCCAGTCGCCAATATGGTTATCGCGAATCACTTCGTGACCGAGAAATGAAGCGATGCGCGCGAGCGCGTCACCAAGCAGAGTGCTGCGGATGTGACCAACGTGCATCGGCTTGGCGACATTCGGTGAACCGAAATCGATCACGATGCGCCGCGGACTGTTTGTCTTCGCAACGCCAAGGCGATCGTCGCACAACAGCTCATTTGCCTTCTGCGCAATCGCTTCCGCGCGCAAAGTGAAATTCACGAAACCGGCACCGGCGATTTGTGGCGGCTCGGAAATTTCGGCGACATCCAAGTGCACGATAATTTTTTCCGCGAGCGCTCGTGGGTTTTCATCGCGCTCCTTTGCGAGGACGAGCGCCGCGTTGGTTTGGTAATCGCCAAAGCGCGCATCGGTTGCCTGAATCAGCTCACCTGCATTCGGCAGATCTGCCTTGGCGAGCGCATCGGATAATTTTTTTGCGAGAATTGTTTGGAACGTTTCCATCACTGTTCGTGGCATTGGCATCTTGCCGATGGGTCCATGGGCAAGATGCCCATGCCACGTTATTTCGGCGAACGGTCGCGAAAAATGGCGAGAACTTCTTCGGCCGATTGCGCACTGGCCAGGCTTTCACGCACCCCGCGGTCGTTCAGAAATTTTGCGATCGACGCCAGCGTGCGGAGATGCGTTTGAAACTGGTTTTTCGGCACGATGAAAAGGACGACAAATTTTACCGGCGCGTTGTCGAGCGCATCGAACTCGATCCCAGTGGAAGAACGGCCAAAAGAGGCGACCACTTCCTCAATCCGATCGGACGAGCAATGCGGAATCGCGATCCCGAAGCCGATCCCGGTGCTCATCGTTTCCTCACGCTGTTTCAGCGAGGCGAGAATGCTCTCGCGATCCGCCGCTTTGATTTTGCCGAGGGAGGTCAGCAGATCGATTAGCTCCACGATCGCCGGCCACCGCTCCGTCGCCTTCATCTCGGGAATGATCTGCTCGGCGGATAATAAATTGGCCAACGACATGCAGGGTCCCCCGTGGGAGCGAAAGCTTAGCGTGAGGCGTTAGGTTGACAAGCGCGTTTTGCCCGCACTACAGCCCCCCTTTAACCGCAACTCTTCATCGCCGGATTTTGTAATTTAACTGACGCGCGAGCAGCCAACGCACGCCAAACATGTCGATGGTCGCCTGTAGCGCGCGATTGCCCAGACCGTATTTGCTCTGCCCAAACTTTCGCGGGCGATGATTGACTGGAATTTCGACGAGCCGGTAACCGGCGCCTTTGATGAGCGCGGGAATAAAACGGTGCATCCCTTTGAACGGAACCAACGCCGGGATGCACTCGCGTCTCATCGCTTTCAAAGTGCAACCGGTGTCGCGCACGCCGTCCTTCGTGAAACGGCTCCGCACGAAATTGGCGATCCAACTCGTTAGGCGCTTTATGAAGGTGTCCTTGCGTTGCGCGCGATAACCGCAAACGAGATCGGCCCCGCGCTCAATCTCCGCGAGTAATCGCGGAATATCGGCCGGATCATTCTGCAAATCGCCGTCAATCAAAACTGCGGTCGCGCCGTGCGCTGCTTGCAGACCGGCGAAGAGCGCCGCGCTTTGCCCGGCATTTTTCTCGAAATGAATCACCCCCACGCGCGAACCGGCGGTAATTTGTGCGAGGGTGCGATCGGCCGAACCGTCATCAACAAAGATAATTTCGTAATCGAAGCCAGAAAGCACATTCGTCAGCTCCGATTGCAAACTGGGAACATTTTCTTCTTCGTTGAAGAGCGGCACGACGACCGAAACCGCAGGCGAGCCGGATGCTCCGCTCATAATGGCAACGTCCGATAATTGCGGCAGAGATAAACGTGCCAGGCCCGGATCACTTCGCCTTGACGGTGCACTTCGATCGTTGCGACACGATTGGTTGATTCAAATCCGGCGCGAATGTTATGCCGCGGGTATTCTTTGCCGTTTTCCTGAATGTAAAGCGCGCTTCGGTCGACGAAGGGATTGATCCCGTTTTCTTCGGTGTAAACCTCGTTAGGGGAACGCGCCGCATTCGCGGGTGGCTCGATGAATTCATCGTAGCGCGGCCAGAAGGAAAACTGATTTTTCAAATCCTGCGATTCGACAATATAAACTGGCGGATGCCCCGGGCCCTCGGCGTGTTTCTCGCGCAGATAAAATGAAATTTCCGCTGCGCGATCGCGTTCATCGGCGATGAGGAAAAGGCGTTGGCCCAGCTCCGCCTCAAGATCGCCGCGTAACTTTTCAAGTGCGCTGGATGCGGATTTCCAACCGCGTAGGCGATTACTCAAATCACGATGCCCGAAATGAAGATCGACGCTGCGCACGAGATCGGTATCGAGCGTAATCGCGCTCATGAAGAGCCCAACAAAAAGAGCCGCGGCCGCCCATCGTCGCAATCTGATGCGCGCTTCCAACCGCTCGTGCCAATAAGACATTGCGAGCGGACCGAAGCTGAGAAAGGCGGGCGCGTCCCAATTCGGGGTGCCGGCATCGTTGAAAGCCAAAAGGAAATACAACGCGAAAACCGGCAGTCCCCAGCAGAAAAGATAAAGCACTTTGAATTGCTGTTGCACGCGCCGCCAACTCGCGAAAACCGCCCAGGCGAGTGCGAAAAAAAGAATCGGCGAATACGTGACGAAATGTTCGGCGAGAAAAGTGAGCAACTCGAGCGGATGAAAACCCGGCGCTGTATCCAACCCGCCGCGGGAGCGAAGGTGAATGAGCGTGATCCAGGCATGCTGCGCGTTCCAGACAATCGGCGGGATCGTGCAGATCAGGAATACTCCGAGCAGCGAATAAAAGCCGGGACGCGCGAATTCGCGCCGAAGACGCGGCGTCAAAGCGAGCACGAGAATGACGGAAATCATTTCGAGCCCATTCGTGTATTTGCACAAAAATCCCAATCCGATCCACAATCCGGTCAGCGCCCAGTGCCAGCTGAAATCGGGAGCTCGTTCCAGCGCGAGCCAAAAACTGAACACCGCGGCCGACCAGAAGAAGGTTGAAAGCGGATCGATCGTCATGACTAGGTTCCCGATGTTAAAAATCGGTGTCACGTTCAACGCGATCACCGTCCAGAAAGCCGCAGCGTCGCTGAAGAGGCGGCGCGTGAAATAGTACAGAATCAAACTTGTCCCGGCGCCGAGAATCGGACTCCAAAAGCGCACGCCGAATTCCGTCGCGCCAAAGATCGCGGTGCTGGCGTGAATCGCGAAAGCAACGCCGGGTCCTTTGCTAAAGTAAGCCGGTGCGAGGTGCTGCGACCACATCCAATAATACGCTTCATCGCCGCTTAGATCGGCCGTGCCGAGGAGCGCGAGTCGAAGCGCGATGAGCGCGAGTATGAAAAGCCAGAGCGCGCGCGTAGTATTCATGAAGCGGATTCGGAAAGCAGACGCGGATGGCGCGCAAAGACCGCCGGGGCCCAGCGAGATGCGGCCGATTTCCAAATGAGTTCGAGCAGCGCGATAACGAGGAGTGCTTCACCCGCGGCCATGAAGGCCGTCGCGAGCACATCACTCGGCCAGTGCGCGCCGAGATAAATTCGCGAATACCCCACCACCGCCGCGACGATGAAATAACGCCAGCCCCAGCGCCGGAAAAACAGCGCGCACATCACGGCGATGATCGTGTTGTTCGCTACGTGGCCAGAGGGAAACGATGGACCGGATTTCGTGCGATCGCTTTGATCGGAAAACCGGACGGTCGGTTTTTTGAACAACGTGAGAAATTCGGGGCGCGCCTCTTGCAGTTCCACCATACGGACTGGTTTCGTTTGCTTCGGACGACGGCGATCGACCGCTGATTTCAACGGGCCGACGAGCAATTGATCTGAAATCGCCAGCGCGAAGAGAACGGAAAAAATAAAAGCACGTCCCTTGAATCCGCCGAAGATTAGGAGATAAAGGGCAGTTCCAACGAGGAGCGGTTTCCAGATTTCGACATCGCTCATCACCGCCATGAAGAGGTCGAGTGCAGGACTCGTCCATTTTTCGTTAATAATATGAAACACGACTCGATCCATGCGTTAGCGGCTCGGCACGATACGAACCAAGGCGTCGTGAAACAAGCAGGTAAGATTTTCGTTGCGGTTGCGTTCGTCATGCTTACCCCGAAGGGAAGTGCGGCCGATACGCTGCCTTCAGCTGCGGAAATTCTCGCGACTGTTCGATTGCAACAGACTCAGCAAAAAATCGATTTGCAAGGACAGCTGCGCCAGGACGCGCTGGTGGTTCCGTTTCGCCTGACGCAAAACGGACCGGTCATTCGCTATTCGTTCACGAATCCACCGGAAACATTGCAGCTCCGCCTCGGCGATACGGATTCGCGCCTGGAAGAACTGAGTCAAAGCAACGTCGAAAAAATCACCCCGGCGCAATTCGACCGTAAAGTGCACGGCACGTCGGTTACCTACGAAGACCTGGCGTTCAAGTTTCTTTATTGGCCGAATGCGCGGGTTGTTGGCGAAGAGCCGGTGCGTTCGCATCGCTGCTGGAAACTGGAACTGCAAGCGCCGTCACGCGAGTCGCAGTACTCCAACGTCGTGCTTTGGGTCGACAGACAGAGCGGGGCACTGATGGAAACGGAAGGCTACGATTGGAGAGGACGGCTCGCGAAAAGATTCGAGGTCATCTCCGTGCAGAAAATCGAAGGCCAATGGTTTTTGAAGCAAATGCGTATAGAGGAGTTGCAACCCGGCACCGGCAAGGTGCAACTGTGTCGTCCCAAAATTCAGGGACGAGACAGAGCTCGTCCCTCCAATAACGTGCCCCGTAATCTGTCCGGTGGCGCGCCCCTGCTAACTGGTTACAATCCAAAACCTATTTTCAAATGAACCGACCTATCTTCTTCTCACTGCTTGCTCTCAGCGGATTTGCGTTCGCTGCGCGCGGGAACGTTGTCCCCACGGTCATCCGCACCGGGATGACTGCGGCGGATAAAATCGTGATGGGCCCGCGTTTTAATTTCGGTTCGCCCTTCGATTCGCTCCCGCTCGTGAATTACGAGCCCGAATCCCGTCAAGGTCGCGAATCTTGTTCTGATTCCCGGGATTGCGCGGATCCCGCCGTTCACATTCACTGCCTCGAGCAATAATATCGCCGTCGCGACCGCGAGCATAAGCGCAAATGCGACGAACTTGGTGCGAAGCAAATCGGCACTGCTACCATTACTGTGACCGCAACTGATTTCGATGGCGCGGCTGTTGCGCAACAGTTTAACGTTACGGTGGTTCCTTCGCCAGCCCGTCTCCAAAACATTTCGACCAGACTTCAAGTTCTACCTGATCCTAATGAACTGATCGGCGGATTTATTGTGACCGGCACCGCTCTCAAGCGCGTTTTGATTCGCGCCATCGGGTCCTACGCTTTCGCAGGCTGGAATCGCAAACCCATTGCCGAATCCAACCCTGGAATTGCACGATCAAACCAAGACACTGGCAATAAACGACGATTGGGGCGATAACAGCAGCCGGCAGGAGATTATCGACACCGGCCTCGCCCCGAAATCAGCGAGTGAAGCTGCGATCCTGATGACGTTGTCGGCGAGCAATGCAGCCTACACCGCAATCCTCCGCGGGGTAAATAACGTGACTGGCATCGGGCTCGTGGAAGTCTACGATCTCGATACCGGACCCGACTCGACTATCGCCAATATCTCCACGCGCGGATTCGTTCAGACCGGAGATAACGTTATGATCGGCGGTTTCATTCTCGGTGGAAGCAGTTCCGCCAAAGTAATGGTTCGCGCTATCGGGCCGTCGTTAACGCTTCCGACATTCAAGCGAGCGGGCTCGCGCCGAAAAATTCGCGTGAATCGGCGATATTAACGATGCGGCCAGCCGGCGCCTACACAGCAATCCTGCGCGGCATCAACGACACAACCGGGGTCGCGCTGGTAGAAGTTTACAAGCTGCCGTAGCGCAGAATCACTCGTTAGGCAGCTGCTCCGAATTTCGTTCGGGCATTTCCTTGACGGCAGCGAGCGAAATATCCTAAAGACTCACTCGTCTCCGATGAGTTACTGCCGCAGACATCCAGGCATATCACTCGTGTTTAGCTTTTGCGCGCTGGCTTTTCAGTTTCCGCTCGCAGTGATGCGCGCGGACGAAACACCAGCGCCTTCAGCAAATCCCGCCGCGCAAAGCGCAGTTGCAATTTCAACACCGACCCGACCACATCCCGCGGTCCATTCAGTGGGAATACATGATTGGTGGGGTGAAAATCGACGCCAGCCTGCCATCTACGCGCAACGAGGGGATGAGATCTGGGTCGATATTTACAATCTCGAAGGCTGGAAGCGCGATCTGGAGAAGCAAAAAAAATTACCCGATCAAAACGACATAAAAGATCTGGTTCTCTATCTGGATCATCGTCCGCTCACCGGCGTTCCTCCGATTTACTGGCATGAAGTCTCGGCTTGGACGGAACAATCAAAAGATGGGAAAGAGCCTTCCGTCGAATACAAGATTACGACGGTCGGATTTCCACTGATTCGAAACGACACATCTAAGCCCGCATGGTCACACCTTCTTAGCCAGCCGGTCTTAAACCGCAGAGTCGTCGTATCCGTAGGGTTTAACAATGGAGAGGAAATCGATTCGTTTCTGAAACCGGATGCAAAGGGAATAAAAGAATTGGATCAACAATTTTTTTTAACGGTCATCCCGAACATCCGCACCGCCATTGGGCTAGTCGTTATCCTCGGAGCGCTGATCGCCTTTCTTGCGCTCGCTCGCCACACGCACATTATTCGCGACGCGACGGCGCCGCGCAGGCCCGATGGGATCAGGCCTTATAGTCTGGCCCGTGCGCAAATGGCATTCTGGTTTTTTTTAGTGATCGCTTCGTATTTCTTTCTTTGGCTTGTGACGGGCGACATGGACACGCTCAATACCTCGGTGCTTGGATTGATCGGGATCAGTGCCGGCACCGCGCTCGGCTCCGCCTTTGTCGACGCAGGTAAACCAGTTTCGGGTGGATCCTCCGGGAACACGCCGACGGTCGATGTCACGAGGCCACATTTGGAAGTGGTGGAGGAACTGGGAAAACTTAGAACCGAAACGCTCAAGGAACTGGAGGCGCTGCAGAAAGCCCGCGCTCAAATCTCATCGGCGGACAAGCAGCAATTGGAGGAAAACGAGCGGCAACAAGATGAATTGCGGGAAAGGTTGGCTAATATTCGCTGGCAAGCTGCTTACTTTGCCTGGCCAACCTGGAAAGGGGTCATGTACGACCTGCTTGCTGAAAACAACCTGATCAGCTTCCACCGGTTTCAGATCTTCGTCTGGACACTTGTCCTAGGGATCATGTTCGTCGCGAATGTTTATACTGAATTGGCGATGCCCCAGTTCAGTGCCACTTTGCTCGGCTTGCTCGGAATCAGTGCCGGCACTTACGTCGGTTTCAAGCTCCCGGAAGCCAAACCGCCACCAGTAGCCTAACGAGCTATTCCCCGTCAAAGGCTGCCTGGACGATTTGTGCGAAACTGCGCGGATCAAGACTTGCGCCGCCCACGAGCGCGCCATCGATGTCGGGCTGGGTCATCAACTCGCGAGCATTGTCGGGTCTCACGCTGCCCCCATATTGAATACGGACTTTCTCCGCGGTCGCGTCATCTGAAATTTTCATAAGCGTCTGACGAATGAAAGCATGTGCTTCCTGCGCCTGCTCTGCCGTGGCCGTTCGCCCAGTGCCGATCGCCCAGACCGGCTCGTAAGCGATCACCGTTTCATGCAATTCTTTCGCGCCTAAATGCGCGAGGCTGCCGCGCAATTGCAGCGCGAGGATTTTTTCCACACTGCCTTTCTCGCGCTGCTCAAGCGTTTCGCCCACGCAGACGATCGGACGCAACACCGCCTCGTGCGCCGCGCGCACTTTGCGATTCACAATTTCATCGGTCTCGCCGAAAAGCGTGCGGCGTTCGCTGTGGCCGAGCACAACGTAGCGAACAAACAAATCGCGCAACATTGCCGGGCTGATTTCTCCGGTAAAAGCGCCACTGCGTTCCCAGTGCATGTTTTGCGCGCCTACTTTGATGTTTTGCGATTTGCCAAGCGCTTCGTTCACTTGCCCGATCGCGGTGAATGGCGGCAGGATCACGACCTCGACCTCGGCGAGGTCTCCGATCTCGAGCAGCAACGTCTCAACGAAAGCCGCGGCTTCTGCCTGTGTCATGTTCATCTTCCAATTCGCCGCAACGATCTTTTTTCGCATTACTCAGACTGGACTGCTGGAGTAGTGGAGTGATGGAGTATTGGAAGTCGAATCATTTCACTACTCCAAAACTCCATCACTCCTTGTTCGAGAGCGCCGCGACACCCGGCAGTTCTTTCCCTTCGAGGAGCTCAAGCGATGCGCCGCCGCCGGTCGATATGAATGTCATCTTGTCAGCCAGGCCGGCTTGCTTCACCGCCGTCACCGAATCGCCGCCGCCGATGATCGTCGTCGCATTCGAGCGCGCGAGTGCGTCGGCGATGGCGAACGTTCCCTCGGCAAAATCCGGAATTTCGAAAATTCCCATCGGTCCATTCCAAAGAATTGTTTTCGCTCTCGCGATTTCTTCGGTGAAAAGCGCGATCGTTGCGTGGCCGATATCGACTGCCTGCCAACCCTCATCGATTCCATGTTTGGGCAAGACGCGGCCGGTGTTCTTTGTCGGCACGCCCGCCCGAATTTCCTGAGCTTCGAGTGCATCCGCCGGCAACAAAAAGTTGACGCTTTTCTGCTTCGCCAGATCGAGCAACTCGCGGGCAAGATCGAGCTTATCGCTTTCGACGCGGCTATTTCCGATCGGCACGTCTTGCGCCTTCCAGAACGTGTTCGCCATTGCGCCGCCGATCAGAATCGTATCGGCTTTTTCCATTAGCGCCTTGATTACACCGATCTTGTCGGAAACTTTCGCGCCCCCCAAAATCACGACGAACGGTTTAGCGGGTTTCTCCAGCTCGCCCTTGAGGTATTTCAGTTCCTTTTCCATCAGGAAACCCATCGCGGATTGCGCAATGAACTTTGTAATTCCCGCGGTACTCGCATGGGCCCGGTGCGCGGCGCCGAATGCGTCGTTTACAAAAAGATCGCCAAGTTTCGCGAGCGATTCGGCGAACATCGCATCGTTCGCTTCTTCTCCCGCGTAAAAGCGCAGATTTTCGAGGAGCGCAACGTCACCGGGACATAAGCTGCCGACAATTTTTTCCGCGTCCGCACCGATGCAGTCGTGACTAAAGACAACCGGCTGGCGAAGCAAATCATGCAGCAGCATTCCGACACAACGGAGCGAGTATTTCGGCGTCGGTTTGCCTTTTGGGCGGCCGAGATGCGACATCAAAATTGTTTTTGCGCCGTGCTCACGCAGATATTGAATCGTCGGCAAACTTTCTCGAATACGCGTGTCGTCGGTAATGTGAATATCTCCGTCGCGCTCTTCAGTCGGCACATTGAAATCGACACGAACGAGAACGCGTTTGTCACGAACGTCGAGATCGCGAAGCGTGCGCTTGCTCATCCTTCCTCGTGCTCGTGCTCCTGATCGTGCTCGACTACGTAATCGCCAGCCTCTTCTCGAAGGAAATCCGCGCGCGAAGAGAACTTCTTGAGCAGCCCGACCAACATTTGCACGATTTGCACAAGACTTTCCTTTTGGGCAGCGATCTCTTCGGCGGTCGCGAGATTCCTCGCCACCAAGACATCAAGGCACGCGGCGCACTCTAGGGCTGACCCGCGCGCAATCTCCAAAAATCGCGCCCGATCTGCTCCGGAAAACTTGCCGCTTCCTTCTGCAATATTCAGCGGAATGCTCATGGAAGCGCGATCGAGCTGATCTTTGGCTGCCGCTTTCACCAATATCGCGGCCAGGAATTTGCCAACCCATCCGCAAAAATTAATTGCTTCGCGGTAAACATCGAGATTCCCGTGATCGAAGTAGATTTTCATAGCGTTACCAGAACGATTACGAGCACGAGCAGGAGCACGAGTTAGGTTGCGAGCAGTTCCAACACTTCCACGCAACGATTGCTATAGCCCCACTCGTTGTCGTACCAGCCGACCACTTTCACGAATTTCTCGCCGAGAGCGAGAGTCAGTTTGCTGTCGAATATACAGGAATGCGGATTGCCGACGATGTCCTGCAGGACGAGCGGCTCGTCGGAAAATTCGAGCACATCCTTGTAGCTTGGATTTTTTGCGGCTTCGGCAAATGCGCGATTCACTTCCTCCGTACTCGCTTTGCCTTTCAAGAGCGCAGAGAAATCGGTCACTGAACCGTCGGGTGTTGGGACACGAAACGCGCCGCCATTCAATTTGCCTTTGAGTTCGGGAATTACTTCACCGATTGCCTTGGCCGCGCCGGTGCTCGACGGCACGATGTTCATCGCGGCCGCGCGCGCCCGGCGCAGGTCTTCGTGCGGCAGATCGAGAATGCGCTGGTCGTTCGTGTACGAATGGATCGTGCTCATGAATCCCCATTCGATGCCGAATTTGTCATTCAGCACTTTGACCAGCGGCGCGAGGCAATTTGTCGTGCAGCTCGCATTCGAAACAATCGTGTGCTTCGCCGGATCGTACATCTGATCGTTGACGCCGATGCAAATGGTCACATCAGGATTTTTCGCCGGAGCGCTGATCAGCACCTTTTTCGCGCCGCCTTTGCTGAGATGCAGCTCGGCCTTGTCGCGGCTGGTAAAAAGCCCGGTCGATTCGAGCACGACGTCGGCGCCCAAATTTTTCCACGGCAGTTTTGCCGGATCGCGTTCTTTCAAAATCCGGATCTTATGGCCGCGCACGATAATGTTCTCATCGTCGTAGCCCAGATCGCCGTCGAATTTTCCGTGGACCGAATCCCATTTTAGAAGATGAGCGAGCGTGTGTGTGTCGGTGAGGTCATTGATCGCGCGGATGCTTTCGACCTGATTCTGCGACATGGCGCGCAAAACATTGCGACCGATGCGACCGAAGCCATTGATGCCATAATTTGCCATAGGGAAAAGTTGATGGTGATAGTTGAAGAACACCGCCGGAAAAGCGGGGACTACAAGTAAATCGCGGGTGTCACCGAGGCAATGAAGAAGTGCATGTGGATACGCGCGGAAGACGACTGCCGCACGTAGCTTTAATGAAACTGCTTATGGACCCGAGCGATCCGCATAATCCCGAAACCGCCGACCACGAGATACTGGAGACGATTGAGATCGCGACCGAAGGCGAAGATTGCGACGAATGCGTGAAAAAACTGCGGAAACCTCTCATGCGAATCAGAGGTGTGCGCGACGTGCAAGTGGATCTCGAGCGCGAGCGTGTTCTCGTGACCTTCGACGCGCGGAAAACACACGCGCCAGATTTGCATGACGCCATTTTGAAAAGCGGTTACAAACCGGCGCCGCTGGCAGACTGAACGCACTAATCGACAGCGGGCTGCTGTTGGGTGAGGCAATGAAAAGTGCCGAGGCCCCAGATCAATTCGCGACAATCGATTGGAATCACGCGACGCATTGGAAAAAGCTTTTCCAGAATTGAAACGGCTTTTGGGTCATTTGCATTCGCGAAAGTCGGAACGAGCACACAGGTGTTCGCAATGTAAAAATTTGCATAGCTCGCGGGCAATCGCATTCCCTCGCGGACAATTTTTGCCGGCATTGGGATGGTGAAAATTTCGAGCGGCTGGTCATTAATTCGCAATTTTTCGAGCCGCGCCAAATTCTCCCGCAGCACATCAAAATTTTCATCGCTGCGGTTTTCTTCGATCACGGTCACGAGCGCCCGCGGCGCCACGAATCGGGTGAGATCGTCGATGTGACCGTCAGTATCATCGCCGGCAATGCCGTTGCCGAGCCAAAGAATTTCGCGAACGCCGAGATAATCGCGCAGTTTTTCCTCAATTTCGTTTCGCGCAAGCGACGGGTTGCGATTCTTATTTAAGAGACATCCCTCAGTCGTGAGCAACGCACCGGCGCCATTCACCTCGATCGAACCACCTTCCAGAATCATGCCGGGATAAAAGACGGGGATGTCGAGTTTTTCCGCGGTGCGTGTCGGCACGACTTCATCGAGATCGCAAGGCGGATACTTTCCGCCCCAGGCGTTGTAATCCCAATCGACGACGGCGAGACGCGGCTCCTCCTGCCGCGTCAAAAAAATCGGGCCGTAATCGCGACACCACGGTTCGTTGGTCGGAATGAGATGAAAAGTGATACGATCGCTCGGAAGTCCAGCGAGCACTGCGCGCGCTTCCGCCTCGTGTGTGCCATTGCAAACATTGATGCAAACCGGTTCGGAGGTAACTAACGCTTCGACCATCATTCGAAACGTCGGCAGGACGCGATCGAAAGAACCAGGAAAACTGATCCCTTCTCGGCGTGGCCACGAAAGCCATGTGGCGGTGTGCGGTTCCCATTCCGCTGGCATGCGATAGCCGAGCTCGGCGGGTCTTGGTTCTGCTTGAATCATCGGACTCAACTGAACGCGTAATCGAAACGACGTTGTTGCGCGGCGAGGAGCGGTGGAAAATCCAAGACAGTCGGCGATTTCGTGTTCTCGATGTAATGAGCGGCCGCGGATTTCAATTGCATCCAGCGGTCCCAGTCGAGCTCGGGCGCAGCAACGATGTGCCGTAACAAACTGCGCCATTCCATGAGCGCCCGCTCGATATCGCCGTGACGAAGCGAGTCGTTCGTGAGCTTGTAACGCGATGCGGGAGTCGCGATCAGCTCGCGCATCACTTCGGACGCGCCCGCGCCGTAGTGGACCGGCACGCCCGTCTCGAGGTAGCCGGGGTGGTCCGCTCGCCCGTAAACGCGCTGACATAAAATGCCAAGTCGGCCGCCGAGCGGCGCATCGTCGCCAGCAAAACGAGGACCCGCGCGAATGTTTGCCAGATCAAAAACAAGATCGTCGATTGGGTATGTTTCGTCTTCGAGTGCGGCTGCGATGGCGAGACCTTCGCCCGCTTGAAAGAACGAAAAGACGATGCCGCGCCGCATCGGCGTGCCATCCTTTTCAACAAGGCCGAGTTGCCGCCAGGCGTAGACCGGCGATTGCGTGATCGCTGCGGTTTGATCGTGTTCGCGTTCCGGACAGGCGCGGCAAATCACCGGCACGGCTTGGCGTTCGGGCGGCGCGTGCAGCGCTACGCCATGCGAATCGATATGTGCTTCAACTTTGATTCCAGAAAAATCGACCCGCGCGGAAATGGCCTGACCGCGCCTAACGAGTTGAGAAAGCTCACCGCCGTTTGTGAATTCAGGGATGCGCGGCAAAACTTCTTCGTCGAAGAAGGCAGACGAGATGATTTTTGCGCCGAGAAGTTTGCGCAGCCATTTCACCGGGGCGATCGAATCGCCGCCGGTCGTCATCGCGAGCGGGATCTCACGACCATAGATTCGTTTGTCGCGCAGTTTGCAGAGATTGCCGAAACCGCGGCCATCGAGCATGCGAGGTAGAGCCAACGCCGGAACCCAGCGGTCGTTCTCGCGAATGAGGACTTCGCCTAACGAGACATTTGTGAGAGCAGGCTTCGTTTCCCATTCGTCCTTCGAATTCAAGACTTCTGCCACCGGTCGTCTGACGAATCGAGCACGTTCCGAGTCAGTCCAAAGGCGGCATGGCTTTGGGCCGGTCGCGAGGGAATGCTCCACTCCGAGTAAGACGCGCTGGGTGCTGAAAAGTGAATGGCTTGTTTCCACCGCGGCCGCGAATGGCTGCTCGCCGCGATTCGCCGCGCTGCGCATCACGCTGATGAAGCTCGGCCAGTCTACCTGCGCGGCACGCTTCAACTGGCGCGGTCGCGCATTGCCCAAACGAGGTACGTCCGGCAAAAAAAGCACGTAGCCGCTTTCATCGAAACCGCGCCGGCCGGCGCGGCCAAACATTTGCAACAATTCATCAGGTTGCACTTCGCGTTGAAAATTTCCCGCCATGTAGCGCGTGTCGGTCACAAGAACCGAGCGCATCGAAAAATTGATGCCGGCTGCAAGTCCCATCGTCGCAACTACGACATTTAACTGGCCGGCTTTCGCGAGCGGCTCAATCAAACCGGCGCGCACCGCGTAACTCAATCCGCTATGATGATAGGCAACGCGATTGCGCAATAATCGTGCGAGGTGTTTTCCGGCGAGCGCCTCCTGCGCCGGCGAAAGCGGCAGCGGATCGCGCGCCGGTAATCCGCTTGCGATGACCTGCGCCATTTCTTCGCTTGCTCTGCGGCGCGGTGCGAAGACGAGCACCGGAGCAAGTTCGGCACGCAGGGCTTTGCTCATCAGCCGCGCCCACGGATTTTTCGATTGCACAAATTGCGAGTCGGGCAACCGCTGCAAATCGATTTCCTCGAGCGGCACCGGTCGTTCGCGATGCTCAATGAGTAGAGCGTCGCGCCCGATCCGCCGGAGCCAGGCGACCACGTCTTGGGGATTCTGGACACTACCGCTGAGAAGCAGTAATTGGGTGGTGAGCGGCGCGAGCGCGATTGCCAATTCGTAATGCACGCCGCGCACCGAATCGGCAATCATCTGGTATTCATCGACAACGAGCAGCTTCGGTCCTTCGCGGCGAAGAAAGCGAGCGCGCTGCGTCTCAAGAGTCGCGACCACCACACGGGCATCGAGATTCAACGCGAGATCGCCAGTGGCAATGCCGACATCCCATCCGCGCGCGCGCCATTCCGCCAGCTTGTCATTCGCGAGCGCGCGTGTCGGAACAGTGAAAATCGCTTGGCCCTTCAAGAGGGGATAAAGCAGTTCAAAAATGTAGGTCTTGCCCGAACCGGTCGGCGCCTGCACGACAACATCTTTGCCTTCACGCAACGCGCGCACCGCCTCCTGCTGCCAGAGATCGGGAACGATGAGACCGATTTCGAGACCGCTTGGCATTTGGAAAGATGTCGCGCTCGCCCTCGTCTTCAACTGTTCGCGATGTAAGCGCCGACTCGAAACAGCTTCGGTTTCTTTACTCGTATCGTGCGGCGTTTAAGTTGCGGTCTACACATGGCTCTTTCGGAAACAGAAGTGCGCGACGCGTTGCGCGCCGTAAAATATCCTGGCTTCAGCCGTGACATCGTCTCGTTCGGCCTGGTCAAGCAGATCAAGATCAGCGACAGCGAAGTCACCGTGCAGTTGACGCTGGCAACGAATGACCCGGCGATTCCGCACGCGATCAAAAATGAGTCGGAAGAGATTCTGCGCGGACTTTCCGGGGTGCAGAAAGCAAAGGTTCTGATCGACATTCAGGCGCCGCCAGCGGGAACCGGCACCGCCATGATGGGCGCAACGCGAATTCCCGGAATCAAACACGTGATCGCAATCGCGAGCGGAAAAGGTGGCGTCGGCAAATCGACCGTGGCGGCCAATCTCGCGCTCGCTTTGGAAAAAACCGAAGCGCGTGTCGGACTGTGCGATTGCGACATTTACGGGCCCAGCATTTCGCTCATGTTCGGGACACGCGACCGGCCGATGGCGACGGAGGACAACCGCATCATTCCGATCGAGCAATACAATGTGCGTTTG